>MDTE01007391.1_pt1 | contig 10508 bp, 7 predicted proteins | sample 811231 | NCBI WGS metagenome assembly MDTE01 (sample SAMN05326651, study PRJNA326480) | marine metagenome | isolation source: seawater | place: Indian Ocean: Red Sea | collected 2010 | reverse complement strand
TGAGTCCGGAGTTAGCATCAGCACAGTTGATGAGATGGAGCGACTGTTCGAAGGGTTCGACCTTTGCGCGCCTAGCACTTCAGTTAGCATGACGATCAACGGAAACTACTGGTGGCACCTGGCCGCCTTTTTCAATGTGGCAATAAGGCAACAGAAAAGGAAGTTCGCAGAAGATAAAGGCAGAGAGCCGAACGAGGAAGAGCTAGCTGAAATTCGCTCATATGCCCTCAGCACAGTTAGGGGCACCGTTCAAGCCGATCAGCTCAAAGAAGCAATGGGCCAGAATACCCTAGTCTTCAATTTGGATACCGCTCTAAGGATGATGGGTGACGTGGCAGAGTTCTACGTCGATAACGACATACGCAATCACTATTTTGTCAGCATAAGCGGATACCACATAGATGAGGCTGGAGCCAATCCAATCACCCAAGCGGCCCTCACCCTCTCTAATGGACTGACGTATGTAGAGCTGTTCAAGGCCAGAGGGCTCGATCCTGATAAATTCCTGAGGAATTTTTCCTGGTTTTTCTCAAATGGGATGGATCCTGAATATGCCGTGATTGGTAGGGTTTCTAGAAGAATCTGGGCCATTGCTATGAGGGAGCTATATGGGGTGGGAGAGAGGGGGCAGAAGCTGAAATATCATATTCAGAGTAGTGGGAGGTCCCTGCACTCGCAAGAGTTTACTTGGAACGACTATAGGACAACTCTTCAGGCCCTATACGCACTAGCCGACAATGCGAATAGCCTTCACACGAATAGTCGAGATGAAGCCTTCGGAACTCCTACTGAGGATACCGTGAGGGATGCCGTGGCGATACAGCTAATTCTTGCAAAGGAGTATGGTTGGCTGAGGAACGAGAACCCTCTTCAAGGGTCATTTGTAGCTGATTTTCTTACCGACGAGGTCGAGGAGCAGATACTATCTATTTTTGAGGAGATGAACAACAGGGGTGGTGTCCTGGGGTCACTGGAGGTCAACTACCAGAGAAACCGTATTCAGGATGAAGGCATGGTCTATGAACACAGAAAGCACACAGGAGAGACTCCCATAGTTGGCGTAAACACCTTCACTGACTCAGAGTCATCAACACCATCGGCAGACGAGTTTGACATCGAAGTCACTCGTTCAGATAAAGCCGAGAAATTGATGGTAATTCGTAGGAATGAGGAATTCAAAGAGTCTAACTCAAGTAAGGCGGAAGAGGGAATTAAGAAGCTAAAGAAAACTGCTAGGGAAGGGGGAAACTTGTTTCAGGTGATGACTGAAATAGTTGATTATTGTTCAGTCGGACAGGTGACTCAAGCACTTTTCGAAAGTGGTGGAAAATTTAGAAGAAACATGTAATGAATCCATTCTATCTGGCTTTTCCCCATAACCCCTGTAATCGTGGCTACTAAGGACCTACTGCCTCAATGTTCATAACCTCAAATGGAACGACTGGCGTTGTTGTCGGTGAAATATTTCTCGACGACTGAGGTGAAGGGATGCATCTAATCAGAATAGAAGTGGAGAACTTCAAGTCCTTCGGGGGCGAGACCTTAATCCCCTTCGAGGAGGGATTCACGGCTATAACGGGGCCCAACGGAAGTGGCAAATCAAACTGTGGGGATGCCATAGGTTTCGTACTCGGCCCCAAGTCCACACGCTCACTCAGAGCCTCCAATGTATCCGAGCTTATATTCAATGGAGGGAAATCTGGAACGCCAGCAAAGCAGATGTCTGCGACCCTAGTATTCAGTAATAAGCCTGAGATAGATGGTCGCAGGAGATTGAGGACAGACTCAGACGAAGTCTCGTTCACTAGGTCGGTTAGATTGAATAGAAAGGGAGACCCAATCTCTTCCTTCAGAATCAATGGAGAGCCTTCCTCCGCAACCGAGATGAGAAGGATCCTTTCTGAGGCCGGATTAAGGGGTGATGGCTACAATATCGTGTTGCAAGGAGACGTGACAAATCTGGCTACAATGACCCCTCACAAGAGGAGGGGCGTGCTGGAACAGGTTGCAGGTGTGACTGCATATGACGACGAGATTAGGAAGGCCAACACCCAAAGAAAGCATGTCGAGACAAGCATAGAGACAATTGATATCTTCGAGGAGGATCAGAAGAGCAGACTAAAGGAGCTCGAAAAAGAAAGGGAGCAGGCACTGAAATTCAGGCAGCTAAAGGAGGATGTGGATCTTGCAAGGCTAACTCTTGAGCAATCAAAACATAGGAATAGGAAAGGAGAGGTAAACCTTCTTCAGAATGAGAGGTCAGACTACCTGAAAAGGGAGAAAGATCTCTCGGATGAGATCTTATCCTCAAGTACCAAATTAGATGAATTCGACAAGGAGTTGGTGAAACTCGCAAACGATCTAGATGAGGCCTTAGGGGGAGATGCAAAGGGTATTATCGAACAAATAAGGAAGCACGAGATCGATATGGAGACGGCCTCCGACAGGATAGGTGACCATCAGCGAGCAGTCGATGAGGCAAGAGATGAGATCCAGATACTACTCAAGGAGAGTAATGGTGCGGTTAAGGCTAGAGAAGCAGCGGAACAAGGGATATTAGATCTAAGAGAGTCCGTTGAGAACGCAAAAAAAGAACTTGAAATGGCCTCAAAAGGCGAAAAAGAGGCAAGGAAAGCCATCCAGTCTGGAGACAGGCATGGAAGGGACCTCAATAGGGCACTAGGTAAGGCCACTGAGGCGGAGCAAGCCGCAAATACAAACTTCTCACAGGCACAACTTGACTATGACAGAACAGAACAAATGTCGCAGATTGCCTCAGAAAAGTTGGCAGATTTGGAACAGGCATTTGAATCCGCCGAACTAGAGAGGGACGACCACGCCCTGATGGGCGAAGATTTGGAGGAAATACGGCCCGACATCAGCAGGGACTCACTGGCAAAGGATGTGATTAGTCTACAAAAGCAAGAGAAATCATTGGTCGAGGACAGGGATAGGGCCGAATCTAGACTCAGAGCTAAGGAGATGGACCTAGCCAAAGCTAGGGCACGTCAGGAAACTAGAGCAAGCTCACCCGGGTCAGCATTCACTTTGGCGGCACTCTCGAAACTGAGGGAGAGTGGAGAAATACACGGAATTCTAGGTACTTTGGGCGAGCTCGCAACCCCAAAGGATCCATCACACGAGGAAGCTTTGTCCTTCGCCTTCGGAGGTGGCCTTAGAAGCATAGTTGTCACATCCGATCACGTTGCCTCAAAGTGCATAGCTTGGCTAAGGAAAAACGGCGGCGGAAGGGCCACCTTCCTACCACTAAACAAACTATCAGTTTCACGCCCTCAAGGTCGTACTCTTCTAGTTGCAAGGAACCAAGGCGTTGTCGGGTTTGTACACGATCTTTTGGACTATGATCCTAGTGTGGAAATAGCCGTTAGGTATGCTGGTAGAAATACGTTGGTGGTGGACTCGATGAACGTCGCCAGAGAAAACATGGGCGGCGTCAGAATGGTGACTCTAGACGGCTCAGTTATTGAGAGCTCTGGAGCCATGACAGGTGGCTCTGCTTCAAAGAAAGACAGACCCAGATTCGATGGATCAGGAGCTGGTGCCTCTGGTATTGAAAGGTTGGAGTTAGCCGTACAGGAGGCCGATCTGATATTCTCCACTGTCGATGGTGCACTACGAGATCTTAGGAGGAATCAGCAGGATTTGAGGGACCGAATTCATGGTCTGGATAACGACGATCACTCCCTAAAGGTCAGGAACTGGAAGTCTGATATGGAAAGGGCGGAAAAAGCCGTCATCGAAGTTAGGAACAAGCTCAAGGAAGCCGAAAAAGATCTGGAGATATGCGAGTCAAAGAAACTTCAAGCGAGCTTGGTAAGGGAGGAGAGAAGATTAGCCCTGGAAAACGCCACTGAGACCAGGATTAAGGCAGCAGAGGAGCTTCAAAGTCACACTCCCGATCACCTTTCTGAATTGCTTAGGGACGCTGAGAGGACTAGAACAGAGGCCGAGAGAACCAGAGTGATGTCCGAAGCCTCTATAGAAACTTCGCAACATCAGCTAAAGATACTATCGGACAGAGTTTCTGATCTTGAGAGGCAGACAGAATTGCAACAGCATTCTGTTTCAAGATCCAGAAAGGCCATTCTCGAACTAGAGGCAACGATCAGAAGCTCAGAAGAAGAATTGGTAGATTTGAGGGCCAAAGCATCCCAGTTTGACGAGGAACAGAGACTCCTCAATGATCGTAGAGATGAGCTGGTGGAGGAGAGAGCCAGCCTTCGAGCACACCTAGAGGGACTTTCCCAGGAGAAGCAGAATATTTCTGGTAGGCTGGAGGAGATTACAGTACAAATCAAGCAGAAGAGGGAGGCTTTGGAAGAAATCGTCTCTGAACTAGAACAGGCAGGGATAACCATTCCTCCAGAGGACTCCCATCTGCCAACAGTCGCCGAGGCGGAGCGGAGCGTGCAGGGGCTCGAGCGCCGCCTCGGCGCCCTCGGAAATGTGAATATGCTGGCTATAGAGCAATACGAAACAGCTGAGATGAGGATTTCTGAGCTGGTTGCAGATGGTAAGCTATTGAGGACGAGGAAGGAGGAGCTAGCCAGAATTGCCGATCAGCTGGAAGAGGAAAGAAAGACCAGACTCCTGAGTGTCTTTGACCATGTGAACAACAACTTCAGCAGAGTTTACGAAATTTTACAACCTACTGGCAGGGGTTCTCTGAAGTTGGAGAATACTGACAATCCATTTGAAGGCGGCCTTGAGATGGCCTGTGTTCCTCCCGGTAAGAGTCAGAACACAAGGAGGTCTGCACTTTCAGGTGGCGAGAAGTCAATGGCTGCTCTGGCACTAATTTTCGCAATCCAGGACTACGAGCCAAGCCCATTCTACTATTTCGATGAGGTCGATCAAAATCTCGACCCCTTCAATTCAGAGAAGATAGCAGCTCTCTGTAGGATGAGGAGCGGGATGGCCCAGTTCATCATGGTGACTCTAAGAAAGGTCAGCCTCACGCTTGCGGACCACCATATAGGGATCACCCACGCAGGCAACGGCTGCAGCCAGAGGATAACAGACTTCGACAGGGCAGCGGCATTGGATCTTAGTGATGAGATTGAGGCCGAGGAAAGGGCAAGAGCCGCATCAAAGGCTGATAAGGCCTCTATGCCAGATCTTCCATCTCCAGAAGAAATGCCGAGAACACCACAACCCCTCCCATCTCCAAGAAGCATAGGGGGGCTGGCAGATAGAGCCGGCGTGGAAGCCTCTGAAAATGAGTCGGGAAGTCCGCATTCCAAAGGAACTGAGCTTAGTGCTCTCAGGGGGAGGACTGAAGATGTCACTGAGGAAATTATCGGGGAATCGGAGCTGGAATCATCCGAGCCAAGGAAGGAAGAAAACGCAAGTCTGCCAATCAATATGGGGGAAGAAAAGCAGTGATATTTGGAGAGCAGATGAGGGAAGACATCGTCTCTCGTCTTCTCGATGGACAACCCAACTTGGAGACTAGCAAGTTCCTAGACCGACTAATGGAATTGTCAACACTGGAGGAGGCTGAGCATCAATTCCTAATCGATCCATTTGATAGATCAGTCGCATTAGTATTCCAAATGTTCCAGTCTAGTGACTTAGATCCATGGGATGTAGATTTGTCTAGCTTCATAGAGATGTTCAATCAAAAGATCGACAGAGCAGAAAATATTGATCTGCCATCTTGCGGGAGGCTGATAAGGATGGCTTGGTCCATACTGAGAGGGCAGGCATCATCTCTAATACATAGGCAAGAGAATGCCCTTGATCTTGAAGAGGAAGAGATTTGGGACTTCGATGGAGGTTGGGAGGCCAACTTTGACGACTCGGAGTACAACTTCTCGGTTGGCGTGATGACCGGAGCCGCTGATGAAGCCCTCCCTGCAATCTTTGAGGGCAGAATACACCGTGGAGAGGGTCGACCAGTGACTCTGGGGGAGCTCCTAATAGGCCTCCAAGATGCAGGTAGGATCGCTGAGGAACAAAGGACCCGGGAAAGAATAGCAAAGGAGAGGAGGGAAGCTCATCAGAAGGCCAGAGAGAGGTTCAACGGCAGCCTCCATGTTGAGGATCTCGAAGGAGATCTAAGAAAGACCTGGCAAGCGATAAAATCTCGGACCTCAAACGACGGCTCAGTAGGGCTAGCAGAAGTAGCAGAAGAGCTTCTAAAGTCATCAATCGGTAGAGCCTCAAGTCACGAAGAAGCTACAATTGAGTCCCAGGTTACTGCCTTTGTCTCAACCCTTTTCCTAACAAACAGGGGGTACATTTCTCTTGATCAGGAGGAAGGAAAAAATGGGAGGATTATGCTTGAAGATTTGTGGGGCTCATCCGGTGATTATGACGAGCTAACCGATAAACTACACCCCAAATCAAAGATACAGGAGGTTCAAAATGTCTAATCCCGAACTAAAGACAGTCTTGGAGGCGGTACTTTTCGGTGCTGGCAGATCAATGTCTTTGGAGGAGCTCTCCGAAATACTTGGAGAACCAAAGGGGGTCATACTTGTGGGCCTTACAGAACTAAGGAAGATGTTTGAAGAGAGAAACGGCTCTGCGCTCCAGCTTACTGATGTCTCGGGCAGGTGGATTCTTGAGGTAAGGCCAGAGCTATCTTCTTCACTACCCGAGAAATTTAGAGCAGACATCCCTCAGAGGCTTTTACCAGCAGCTGCACTTGTTGCCTACCATCAACCCATGGCCCAGTCTCAATTGGTTGATATGCTGGGACAAAAGGCCTACGATCATGTCCGGGAATTAGCCGATCTGGGCTTATTGGATAGGAGGAGGGAAGGCCTAACCCGTCGTCTGACCACCACCAGAAGGTTCGCTGAGTATTTCGGCTGTCCAGAGATTGAGTTCCGGAAGGTGCGCGCGTGGTTTAGGGAAGAGGCTAACAAGATGGGACTCACAAGTGCAGAGTTGGCAGCTTCTCTTGCCCCCGATGAACAGATGACGATTTCTGAGTTCTCCGAGGGCGGCGGCCCAGAGGTCGAGGCAGGAATAGAGGAATTAAATCGGAAGCGTCAAAATATCCGATCGTACAGTAAAGCTAACTCAAGTAGCACCAACATCGGTCCTCCAACAAGAAAAAGAGAAATGGGGTCAGGAGGAGATATTAGTGCTCCAAGGAATAGGGCTAGGAACCATATTAAAGCTCTATTTTGGCTAATAATTTCACTGTCCATAATTTCATATTTTAGCAAATAAATGACCAATACGGGTACTTGAAAGCAAATCATTGAAGAAAAGTATAGTCCAGTTACGAAACCGACCCATTTCTGCAGTTGCCATGTAGACTGGAGTCCCGAACTGGCCGAGTCCTCGGCTAGGTATTCCAACAGGAAAGGTATCAGAACGCCATGCGCGTAGACTAGGCCAAGACTACCTAGAATAACGACTAACAACAAGGCAAACAGTGCACCGGATGCTTTTGCCCCCATAGCAAGAGATTTCGCCGTTCTTTGGGAAGTTCCAATCCCAATGAAAGCTATGTCGACAATGAATACCGACAGAGTTAATCCAATTGAGACTTGTACAGCTATTCTCAGTTGCAGTAGGATTACTTCCATAGGCTGAAGGATGATGACTTGCACTCCATCTGGAACGTAGCCTTCTGCTTCTAGTAGCCATTCTATTATTTCCCCTCCGAGAGGAAAACCAGCAATTAATCCAATGATAAACGAGGAAACATAGAGCCATTTACGAACCTCAATGTGAGCGATAATCAAGCGCCCAGTCCGGGACTCAAGAATCGCGGGCAAACCTTCTCCCATGGCCTAGGGAGGGCATCACATTGGTGAATACATCGCAAAGGGGTTATGACTTCCTAAGGATAATCGTCAGTAGATCTTCATCTTCCAACAAGTGATCTAATCCAACTCTCTGCCAATCAAACTTTGCACTTGGGCCCTTTACCCTAGCATACCTGAACTTCCTAAGAAAATCACGATGTAACTTGACGCAAACATCCCTAACAGTTGAGGTGTCCTTAACAATAAGTGGCTCGATAAGGTCTGCTTCCTGCCCCTGTGGTTTTAAGAAAATGGACATGAATCCTAAGTTGTCAAATATGAAGTCCTTCATCTCATCTATTCCCGCTCCAGTCTTTGCAGATACGTTGAGTATAGGCCAGCCACCAGGAAGCATTCGGTGGGCATTTTCCATATCCTCATTTGTAGCCAAATCAATCTTGTTGACAACAACTACAGAACGACTGTATACTCTATTTCCAGCTAGGGTGTCAACGATATGATCATCCGTTACGTCGGTCCTGAGGGTCACAGTTGCGGAGACTATGCCAAAACTTCTGACTATAGATTGAATCTCCTCGTCTCTAAGATTGGTTTGCTCCACTGTTGAACGAACCTCAATACCGCCTCTCCTCGTTCTTGTGATGAAAACTTGAGGGGGTGTTTGGTTCAATCTCATGCCTGACTTCCACAGCTCGTCGTCAAGTACTTTGAAATGTGACTTTTGAAATGGGTCGATCACATATAGGACCATGTCCGAGCCCCGGATGACATTCAGGATCTCTTTGCCTCTGCCCTTTCCCTCAGAAGCCCCCTTAATCAGCCCCGGTAGGTCCAAAATCTGAATATTTGCTCCCCTGTGCTCCATAACTCCGGGAATGCAAGTAAGTGTTGTAAACTCGAAATTACCGGCTTCAGATTCAACCTCCGTTAGTTGAGAGATTAGACTGGACTTACCTACGCTAGGGAAACCTACCAGAGCAACAGAAGCGTCGCCTGACTTCTTCACTTCGAACCCTTTAGCCCCTCCACTAGATCGAGAGTGGGCTTGAGCCTTCTCTTTCTTCTGTCTGAGTGCCGCAATTTTAGCTTTTAATTTGCCAATGTGGCCTTGTGTGGCCTTGTTGTACTTCGTCTTGGATATCTCATCTTCGAGGGACTTGATTTGCTCTTCTATCGTGGCCATTTTTCCCCCCTCTGCCCAATTATGTCCTTTGGTCTAGCCCCACATTCTTGAATTCGGTGGCGAGATAGCACCTGATTTGTTCAAGCGAGAGTATTTGGCCATGAGCCAGCTTTGCACAGCATGGCGGATGTGATTCTTCATTTGGTAGACCCCTCATCCTTGGATAGTCTAATGCAGATGTCCATCGATGAAATCTCCTTGGGTATGGAAAATTGCCAACTTAGGGGGATCAGACCAGAGCAGGATCCTAGATTTCACCGAGACTTCGACATAGATCTTGAGGGAGATATACTGGAGCTAATCGACGGCGACATTACATTGCATGGGAAATCGAAGATTATCGATCTTCACTCGGAATCAGCGATAGATTTGACTATTCTACTAGCCAAATGGTGCTCTTCTGCTCAGTGGAGCTGCTGGGAGGCTAGACTCTTCCTCTACGTGGAGCCAAACCTTGGTCGCGCGGTCTCGGGTTCAGAGGAATTTCTGGATCCCAAGACATGGGAAGATTTCGCGGAGGAGTTGTCAAAGACGGACAAGTCCTCATTTTCCGAGTCGGTTGTAATCGATTGGATGTCTAGGAGGGAGGAAATGGGGGAGACTCTAGAGCCATCTGAGGACCCTCGAATCCTTCCTACCATGGAATCCCATCGATCTCTTAGCGAGTCACTTTATTCTATCATTGATCAGTCTAGGAGATCAGATTCCAAACTCCTAATTGGAAGGGAATACCTAGAAGGAGGATTGTGGAGTCTAGGCAGCAAAAAACTATCCGAGATTTGTGAGGTGGGTTTGTGACTAAACTTCCTATTGAACCACTTCCTCCCAAAAAAAACCCTCAGCCAGGGATAGTTGTACTCGGCAGATTTCAACCACCTCATAGGGGTCATGCGTTGATGATACTTGGTGCAGAGGATTGGCGGGTTGCTAACTCCCCAGAGTCTCCACTAATTGTGGCGATAGGATCCTCGAACAGGCCCGAGTCTATCAGGAACCCCTGGACTTCTAAGGAAAGAAGATCAATGCTTGAGGCTTGGCTTTCTTCAAATGATATTCAAGCTAATTTGGTCGAGATTCCGGACATAGAAGATCCCCCAAACTGGGTTTCACACGCTGAAAAATACCACGGACCCCCGGGCGTTTTATTCACAACCGACTCATCTTCAGCTGAACTATACGAATCCTCGGGCTGGCAGGTTATACTCTCTGAATTGGAGAATCGAGATGCCTACGAGGGTTGGAGAGTTAGGGCTACGGCTCAGATGCTTTCAACAGTACGGGATGAGGATGCAGTAAGGTCGGTTTTGGAGACGTCGATTCCAAGTGAGGTAGTTTCGTTTTTGATTGATAATCACATGATTAGGAGGCTAGCTTTCATGGGAGAGGGCGGGGAGCCGGTTGGTTGACGGTTCTAGATTTCGAAATCGTCGAACTCGTCGAACTCTTCCTCGCTAAGCTCCTCGCTGGGCCCATCATCCAGCTCCTCGTTTGCCTCGTCGAACTCGTCGAACTCTTCCTCGCTAAGCTCCTCGCTGGGCCCATCATCCAGCTCCTCGTTTGCCTCGTCGAACTCG
>MDTE01194326.1_pt1 | contig 10509 bp, 5 predicted proteins | sample 811231 | NCBI WGS metagenome assembly MDTE01 (sample SAMN05326651, study PRJNA326480) | marine metagenome | isolation source: seawater | place: Indian Ocean: Red Sea | collected 2010 | reverse complement strand
CCAACAACGACCCCTCGACCGCCGCCATCGCGGTTCCCCATGAGATCAACAGCAAAGCAACCCCACACGGGCCGGCCTTGAGCCAACGATGTGTCATCCTCTTCATCGCTCGTAGACCGGCAGCAACCGGTAGTTCAGCGCCAGCGCCAGCACGGACATTCCCGTCGCATAGGCCTTTCCATAACCACTGGCAAAGCTGCCGTCTTGGGCCTGCATCTGCTGCAGCTGACCGGTGATGCGCTGATTCCAGGTTTTCCAGGTTTCCAAGTCACTCTGGAACAAGGCTTGGGCCATGTAATACCGGTAGTAAAAGGGATGCGCATTCACATTCTCGGCAGCACGGCGTCGAATGGATTCCGCCACCCTCTGATACTCCGTTGAATGTTTTCGCTTGGCCACGGCGTAGACCAGCGTGGCAATCGCGGTTCGAGTGATTCCATCCCCATGACTACGACCGGGTTGATAGGCCACATTACCATCGGGCCCGGTATTCGTCCGAAAGAAACCAAGGGCCTCTTCGATCGCCTCATCAGGAATCTCGATCCCACTATTGCGCGCTCCCAGGAGCCCCATCAGGACCGTCCCTGAAACCGTCGTATCGGCATCGGTTGAACCGGGCGAATAGCGCCACGCCTTCCATGCGTTTTCCCTCTGAGCCGTCAACACACACCGAATCGCCAATTCCAGGGCCTCGGCAATCGAGCGACGGTCCTCAACCGGGATGGCCGTTCCTTCCCAAAGGAGACGCTCGTTCACCACTCCGTAGGCCTCGGACAGCGCCAATTGAGCGAACCCATGGTGATACATCGATCCGTGCCCCTCGCCCGTCAGCAGTCCCGTCGTCGCATCCTGGTCCAGGATGATTCGACGCAAGGCTCGACGGATCACCTGGGCGTAGGGCCCGAAATCAGGATCTTCACCACTCGCCATTAATCCCATCACACAAATCCCGGTGACCCCGGCCCCGTTCTGAGAGCCCGCCCAACTACCATCCGGAAGCTGAGTCGTTGCCAGGTAATCCAGGGCCCGTTCGGTGATCCGCCTGACGGCAGGGGGAATCCCTTCCCCATAACGAAGGGCCGATGACTGGGCCTTCACCGACCGCTCCCCCGGAATCAAAAAACACCCAAGCACCGCCAGCAACCACCCTCCCCCCCGACGACAGCACTTCCCCCGCTCGAGCCACCCCTTGGGCAGGCGCCACTGCGTGGCATCGTTCTTCTCAACAAACCAGTTCATGATGTCGATGCTCCCCTTAACGTCGGTTTTGCTCGAGGGCATTCAGGTAGGCATCAAGGCCCTGCCGGAATTCCTCCGGCAGTCGTCGCCCCGCTTTCCCTGTGGCCTGTCCCGGCGCTCGAACGTCGATCTGCGAAAGACTCTCATCATCGCCCCTCCCCATCAACCAAAGCGCGGGCATCGAGCTCGGCGCCGATGGGGTGACCTTCGTGGCATTGGGAACCCGCGTGGTCTCCACGAGGATCTCGATGATTTCGGAGAGGGCCGCCACCGTGACTGGGCCCGTGTCCGGCTGGGCGAGGCGTTCGATCACTTCGTCCATCACCACGATCGCCTCGCTTAGTTTCAAGGACTGTTGCTGGATCAACGGATCATTCCGGCGCGGCAGTGAATCAATTTCCCGGACCAACCCCCTGGTCCGCCGGGCCCATTCATCCTGAGCACCGCTCAGTTCGAGTCCCGACGCCTGGTAAGCGCCCTCTTGAAGCGCCGCCTTGGACCGGTCTAATTCACGGACTTCCTCTCTCAACTTGATTTCCCCTTCAATGATCTGCAAGACCTCCAGCACCATTTCCGGCGTCAGATTGGGCTGATCAATGAATGCTTCGGTGGGGGCGATTTCAGCAATGGCGGGACCGACCAGCTGTTCTGCCCAGCGATCCAGGGAGTCCGCCCAGAACTCCGACGCAATGGCCGATTGCCCGATCCGGTTCTCATCCATGATGGCGGCGACCGCTCGAACTTCGGCGACAACATCCGCCACCCGCATTTCCTTCAGAACTCGGGAAAAGGCGGCACCCGGGCGCCGCTCCGCATAGGCGTCAAGGTCCTCGGACAGGGTCTGGATGAGCTCCGACTCGATCACCTGCCGCCTTCCTAGAACCTCTCGCTCCGCCCCCGTCCTTGCGGCCTCGTCCGACAGTCCGAATCCATCGAGATCATTCAGCTGAACCGCCAGATCCATCTGACGCCGAGAGGCCGCTTTGAGCCGCTTGACAAAAGTGCTTCGTTCCACCCCTTGCAAAAGTGCCTTCACCCTCTCTGCGAGGCCGGCGAAGGCATCGATCAAGGCCCGCTGTTCGGTCACCGCTTGCAAGACCAGTGTTCCCATGCTCACCGCCTGGCTTTCCTCACCCTCCGGCTTTCCCCCCTTGAGCGCTGTCATCGGCATTCCCAATCCCCCCTTGACCTGAGCCGAGTCCGATCCCTTGTCACCGGTATTAAATCCGGATTCAACCTCGCCGACCAACGGGGTTGGATTGGCCGCTGATTGCCCGGGGCTTCCCTCCGTGGGGGGACTGGGCTTGGCGACTTCCTCCTGACTCCGAGCGTTGGGATCCTCGCGCAACGACCCGCCCCCCGATTGAAGGGATGTCGTCGATTCCATTCCTTCCCGATCAGGTTTCGAGGATTCGCTCCCCTCTGCCTTTGATGTTCCTTCGGACGCTCCAAGACTTGCCGGTTTCGACTCATCGACCGCGGCCTGATCGTGGGTCTGGCGCCCCTCGCCGGACGCATCCGCCGCTTCCGCCAAGGAGCTCGCGACGGAGGGCATTCGGGTCTTGGCAATCTCCTCCAAGGTTCGGAGTAATTCCGACCACTCTTCCAACCGCCCGGCGGCAAAACCATCATTCTTGATGGCCTCTCGCAGCAACCCTTTCCCGACCCCCACCACCCTTCCCAGCCGCGCCGCGTTGGTCCGCTCCGCGGCCGCCTGCGCCTGGACTCGTTCCCGCAAAGCGGGTTCGGCGAGCCCGTCGGGGGGCAATTGGAGCAGCGCTTCATTGATCTGGTGGAGTTGGAGTTCCTGCTCATACACCTCTCGAGCCGCTCGCGTCCATTGGTTCATTTGCTCGCTCAGCCACTGGAAATGATCAGCCGGCGTCAGGACATGAACGACCACGGGGGCAGAGTATCTCCGTGACCGATCCGGATGGTAATCAATGGCGTAGGCCCGGAGCCTAAGGGACTGCGAGACAATCGCCTCCCGTTCGGGCGAGAAGGTGGCGGTCACCCGCAATTGCTCGGCCCGCGGTCCGCCGGCAGCCACCACCTTTTCCCCACGGGCCGGATCCGCTGAAAGCCGGGAATCGGCGATCCCTTCCCATTCAAGGCCCACCTCCCTCAGGCCAAAATCATCCCTTGCCAAGAGCGTGAGGGTGAGTGTCGCCGTCGATAGAATCATCCGGTCCTGGTCCCCGCCCGTGATGTGAATCGTGGGGGCGGCATCCGATCGCACCTCGAGACGAAAACGCAGGGGATCCCGAGCCTCCAACCCAAAACGATCCCGCCACCAGAGTTCCCCATCAAGGGATGTCTCCAACACGAGCGGCTTGGTTTCAAAGCTCGCTCCTGCCACGGGCAACGCCACGCCATTAAAGCTCGCCGCTGCCAGAGGCCGGTTGGCTTGCGCCTGGAAACGGACCCGGCTTCCCCTCACCCAGCTCAGGCGCCCGCCCCTGGCATCTTCCTCAACCCTCTCCGGGCGTCTCAGATAGCCCGGCAACGACACATGGGCGAGGAGGTCCGTGAGGGCCGGGCGACTCTTGGGTTCGATCTGCAACCGACGCTCGGAATCTCCCACCGAGATCAAGAGTTCACCGCGACGCGTCTGAGGGGCCACCGCAAACACGTAACCCAACCCCGTCCGATCGGCCGTCATTGGAGCTTGCGTTTCAAATTGGCCTTCCGCCCGGTCCGGTCTCCAGGGCGAGGTCGGCCTCAGTTGGACGTTGACTGAAAACGGCTCGGCATAGGGCACCACTCGTGTCGCGGGCGTGGATTCCAGCTGGGCAAAGGTATACCGATCCAGATGGCTCCACGGCATGGCCCAGCGAGCGAGCGTATTTCGCCCGGCAAGAGGAACGACGAGGAAGATCGCCACGATCAACAAGCCCGGCACCCCGGCCGCCCAGGCCCAATGCCAATGCCGAGGACGGGGCACGGCCTGACCGAGATCTCGCATTGCCAGTTCGTCTCCAACCTGCCGGATCGCCGCTTGGATCAACCGCCGACTCTTTGCATTGGAGACAGGGGCCCGGGCCAATTCGACAATGCCAAGCAACTGATCTCCAAACCGAGGATAGCGAAGGCGCACCACCCGGGCGACCTGATCAAGGCGGCGGCAACGCCATACCCACCGGTGACACTTCAACGGAAACCCCACCAAACCTCCTAGACTTCCCGCGAGAAGGAGCATCCAGCGAACCTCGGAGGGGGTGTCCCCGACCCGATCGAGTCCGAAGGCGATCAAGAAAGAAACCGCACCGCCGAAACATCCCATCAACGCCCCCTCGGCCAGCTTCACCCGCCAGATCAATCGACGGCAACGCGTCAACTCCAGCTCAATCCCCTCCGAGAGGCCAATCGACTGCGAACAAGACTGACTCGGAGAGGACATCATCATGCGTGGATCCCGACCCGAAGGAGACGCATCGCCCTTTCTAAGGGCCATTGACGGATCAGATCGATCATATCGTCCCGGCCACCTTTCTTCCGATCCAAAACCCGCCCATGAGGATCACCAAGAAACCACACCACAAGGGATGAGCCCAAATCCGAGTCCGATGAACCACCGACTCGGGGTCGGGCAGTGCTTCAAGATGATCGAACAGGTTCCGAACCTCGCCGACCCCAAACACTTTTCCCCGGGTGACCGATGCAATTTCCTCCAACACATCAAACCGAACCAGCCCTCCCAGCCGTTCGCGATGATCCCCCTGCACAAAGAGATCGGTTTCCAGCACAGCACGGGTTTCCACCGAGGAGGCAATCACTCGGTGCGGGCCCGGTTCTTGGGGAAAAAACGTGCCGGCAAACAATCCCCGAGCGTCTCCCTGGCCCGGTTGCAGATGAATGGATTCGGAAACGCCCCCCGGAGTGACGACGCGAACGAGAACCGTCCCTTCTTCCAAAAACGTCCCTAAAGGATCGAGAACATTGGCATTCACACTCACCTGATCTCCGACCCGGGGTCGGTCCGGAGAACAGAACAGGCGAATCGATTTACCCTGCGCCTTTTGCCGTTGGTAAGCCATCCACCGCGCCACCTGACCCCAAAAACGGTAGTGGTATCGGTCCTCCACCCCCTCCCGCCATAACCAAGCGCTGTCGGTCCCCATATAAAGCACCTTTCCCGCCCCGAAGGTCTTGGTCACGATCAACGGAATTCGCCCCGTTGAAGTGGTCGCCTGTTCATGGACCACCAACACCTCACTCCCGACTTTCGCCCGATCCACCGCCCCATACCAATGGAATCCCGGCAATCGTCGCCAAACCTCCGCGTTGGCCTGATCCGCATCAGCAAGGCGGGTGAGCAAACTCCGTCGGCCCATCTCGGTGAGGGAAAAATGACCTCGGTCGGCAGAGCCCACCCCCCGGGGCTGAGAGGCATTCATCACCACGGGGAACAGATCTTCAAGCGGACTGGAAATCAGACTCTGCTGGTGGCCGTTTCGTCCAGGGATCAACACCAACCCCGCCGCCTGCGAACTCACCAACTGCCTCAAGTCGATGGCGTTTTCGAGAGAAAGCTGCTTGGGCTTGAGACCGACATCGCCAAGGAAAACAACGTCATACTGGTTTAACGCCGAAGCGGAAGGAAAGCTCTCAACATAACGCCGCCCCCCCCCAACCTTCGGTAAACGCGGGTGAAAAAGCAGGCAAGTCACATCGACTCCCGGATCCCGTTCGAGCGCATTTCGAAGATAGCGATACTCCCAGCGGGGCAACGATTCCACCACCAGGACCTTGAGTTGTTCCTGCCGAATGGAAATCGGGGCCTCCATTTGATTGTTCTCAAGCACCCGGTCCAGCTCGTCCGAGGGAAAGGATAACGACAGCGAAAAGTCACCCACTTCTGAGGGATGCCAGGTCAAACTCCCTTCCGCTTGGCCCATCGCAGGAACCGAGACGAATTGACTTGCCTCCATCTTACCATCCACGCTCAGTTCAACCCTCAGTTCCCGTTCCTGGCCCACCTGACTACTCACCCGAAAGGGAATTCGAAGCGGCTTCCCGACTACCCCAAAGGTGGGTGCATCCATCCTTGCTAATTCCAAGTCCGGAAGAGGCACTCGACTACCCACACCGACCGCAAAGACCGGAACGCCCTTTAATCTCAATCGAGTGGCCGCCTCAATCGGGGAACGACCCACATTCCAATCGCCATCCGAAAGGAGGACCACCCCCTTGAGCGCCCTTCCGTGTTCCACCATCTGACTGAGCGCTTCATTCAAATCAGTGCCTTGATCCGGGGAATCCAGTCGCGACGAGAACCGCTCGAAAAGAATCTTCCATGCCGCCGCGCCTTCCCGTCCTGTCGCGTTCCCTGGCCAGGCCGATTCCTCCATCAAAGGTTTGATCGCCTCGGCACGACTCACCAACAAGCCCCCTCCTTCGGCCAAGCGATCGACATCACGGGTGTCCATGCTCGCCGATTCGTCTGCCAGAATGATCAGCGTCGGCACCTCGTCCGGCGCTTGGCGCTGCAACCTCTCCGGCTGCCACAAAGTGAAAACCACCAATGCCATGAGAAATAATCGAACGAGTTCCAGAAGGCCCGTCGCCCGACGGTAGGCACTTCTCTGCCAGGCCTTGAGCCCCACGACGAGCGTCACCAGGAGGAAGCCCGCCCCGATGACGACCATCAAGGGAGAAGGTTGAAGGCTGAGCCCTGGAAGCGGTTCCATCACGATCACTCAGCGTCTCACCGGTGCTCCACCCGGGCTCACGCCCCAGCGGGTTGCTACCCTCCGTTTTTCGGGAAGACATAGGATTGCCTCGGCCAGCAGGGCCATTGCCATCCCGACCAACACGAGCCGCCACACCTCACTGGTCAGTGAGGACTGGTTCCCGATCCAATCGTCAATGCGCTGATAAGGAAGCCCCGCAAAAAGACCATCGATCTCGGCGGCCCTGACCAGCGCTCCACGGTCTTCCGCTTCGGTGCGATTGACCGCCACCCAGGTATCCCCCTCCCGAAAAACAGCGGGCAAAAGTCCACTTTCGGAAACCGAACTCGTCGCCGCTGACACCACCTTCTGCATGTCCTTCAACTCGCCAAAAAGGCTGGCGTCTGCCGCAACATGGGACGCTCGGGAAAGCGCCCGGGTCCCCATCGCTAAAGCTCGCTGCAACATGACGTAGAACGAGACGGCTTCCGTCTCCCAACTGGAAAAGGGCCGCTTGGGGAGGGTCCCGCAAAAGTAAACCGCTCCCGCTTCGGCAGTCGTCCGCACCAAGAGCGGCCTTCCATCCTTCAGCCGCGCCAAGGGCGTCAAGGAGGCTGATTCGGTTGCGGTTTCCACCGCGCTGAGCTGAAAAACCCGTAACGCTTCCAAGGGCAACGCCTCGCCGCTTCCCGCGTGTCCTAGCAAGTCCTCGTCTCCCCGCCACCAGGACAGCCCTCTCCCCGCTTCCTCACTCACCGAAACCCATGGGCCCCATCCCATGCCATCGACCGCGCCCCCTCGGTTTTTTAAGGGGGGAAAAAAAACGACCGACCGCCCTGAGGCCACGAACGCCTCCAATTGTGTCTCCACGCGTTGAGAGGGGAGATCAGCCTGCCAAATCAACAGTCCTGTTTTCTGCCAATCGATCTCGTCGACCCGGTCCGGGGGAAGAATCAAGGCCCGCTGCGGCCGCCCGGGCTCCACCGGCGTCTCCAAAACAAGACGAAACGACTCCGCGATCTCCGGAGAATCCGACACGATGACCGTCTGATGCGGCGGGGCTTCGGCAAAGACAAAGTAGAACCGATCGTCGAGCGGATTGGCATCTTCGGGAATCGAGACCAACCCCCATCCCGACCGCAGTCGTCGGTCAACCGCAATCCGATGCCCTCGATAAACGGCCCCGTCATCGCTCCCATCCCCTTCCAGAACCGATCGCGTTCCATTCAATTCAAGCGTGACCGGGATTCGCCGATTGGAGCGTCCGGCCCGTTCTGGTGCATCCTCTCGATGCACCGCGATATCCATCACCAGTTCCGCCCGATCCCCCCGCTGACGCCGCTCGAGGTTGGACACGCGCACCGACCAGTTCTCCTCCTCCCTCTCCCGGTATGCCAGGAGGGAGAGTTGAATCCCCTTCCGCTCGGCCAACCGCTCCCGAATCGCCTTCCAACGGCCGCTCTCCGGATCCCAGTCTCCCTCCTGGAGATCAGAACAAATCCAGAGATCGGCCCGCCCGATTTCGTTCGCCGCCAGGTAAGCGAGTGCCCGCTCGAACATCCCCGGAAGGTCGGCGGTCGATGCCGTGCCGCGGGTTTGAGGAAGGTCTAGAAGTCCTTCGGCGTTCTCCAGGAGGTGATGCTCGCTGCCGGCGCTCTCAAACAACACCAACCGCTCTCCCCCACGCCGAGTGGTGAATAATTCATATAACCTCCTCAATGCGGTCAGGCGTTTCGATTCCCCGGTTTGAAGATCTCGCCGCTCCATACTCGCCGATCGATCCAAAAGAATGAGCGTTGCTTCAGGCCTGCCCCACTCGAACCCTCCGATCGTTCCACTGAGCAACGGTCGACTGGCCGCCACCAGCAGCGCGGCGACGGCCATCATTCGAGCCAGAAGAATCAGATAGTGACGCAGTCGGGCCATCCCCCGATCCATCCGGTTGGCCTCCACCAAGAACCTCATCGCCGCCCATCGAACCGACTGGTGTCGATTCCGGTGAACCAGGTGAATGACCACCGGCAAGGCGACCAGCGGCAGGCCAAACAACATCCATGGTTGGAGGAAGCTCACCGACCTCCTTTCTTCCGGGGTTTCCGTCCGATGAGAAACCGTGAGAGGACATCCACCGGGCGGTCCTGCACATTGGCCCGATGATAATCGACTCCCGTCTCCCGCATGACGGTTTGAAGGTCCCGGAGGTAACGACTCATCGCCCGGTGATAGTGATTGGCCATCCGCCCAGGATCGGCCAGAATCGACTCTCCCCCTTCCAGATCCACAAACCGGGTCGGACGATCAAACCCGAAATCGATCTCACTCTGATCCAACAAGTGAAACACGCTCACATCGTGCTTGCGAAAGCGGAGATGCTGAAAGCATCCCTTCAACACACCAGGATCGAGATACAAATCCGAAATCACCACCACCAGGGCCCGCTGGCGAATCTTTTCCGCCGCTTGATGCAGGGCCTCGGCTAGCCCTGTCTCCCCTTCCGCTTGAAGCCCTGATAGCTGGTCCAGCACCAGACGGAGATGCGTCGCGTTTCGCCGCGGCCGAATCTCGGTGTGAAATCCTTTCCCGGCACAGTAGAGACCGACCGCATCCCCCTGTCGGGAAGCGACGTAGGCGAGACTCCCGGCCAACGCCTTCATGACATCCAGTTTCGCCCGTCCGCCGATTTCAAACCCAAGAGAACCGCTGGTATCCACGACCAGGCAAAGTCGCAAGTTGGTGTCCGCCTCATATTCCTTGATGAAATAGCGATCGGAACGCCCCCACGTTCTCCAATCCATTCGACGCGGATCGTCACCGGGCACATACTCCCGATACTGGGCGAACTCGAGACTGGACCCCCTCACCGAACTCCGGTGTCGACCTGAGACATTCCCGAGCATGGGGTGCCGGGCCGAAAGCCCCAACCCGGTGAGACGGACCAGGGCGCGCTCATCGAGAAAACCGTGTCTCTTGTTGGCCTGTTCCGCCACCGGCTAAGCCTCGTTTTCCAATTCCTCGACGAGCCGACGAACGATCTCCCGGGGACTCACCCCTTCGGTTTCCGCACCAAAGGACGTGATCACCCGATGCATCAACACCGGTTCCGCCACTGCCGTCACGTCCTCTAGGCGAACCATGTAGCTTCCCATCAGCGCGGCCCTCGACTTGGCCCCCAGAATCAAATACTGGACGGCCCGCGGGCCGCCTCCCCAACCGATCAACGGCCGGGCCCACTCCGGACATTCTGGATCGGACGGACGCGTGCGGCGCACCAGGTGAGCGGCAAACTCGTAGAGATGATCGGGAACCGGCATCCGCCATACCAATTCCTGATAAGCCTTGACCCGATCCCCGTTGAACACGCGTTTCAATCCCGGCTTCCGCCCACTCGTCGTGGTTCGGGCAATTTCAATCTCCTCGGCCAGACTGGGATAATCCACCTCAATCATGAACATGAAACGGTCCAGTTGTGCCTCGGGCAGGGGGTAGGTTCCCTCCTGCTCGATGGGATTCTGGGTAGCCAACACAAAGAACGGCTCCCCCAACGGGTGCGGATGCCCCGACATCGTCACCCGGTGCTCCTGCATCGCCTCCAACATTG
>MDTE01149930.1_pt1 | contig 10509 bp, 7 predicted proteins | sample 811231 | NCBI WGS metagenome assembly MDTE01 (sample SAMN05326651, study PRJNA326480) | marine metagenome | isolation source: seawater | place: Indian Ocean: Red Sea | collected 2010 | reverse complement strand
GCTCGACCAGTGCCTTGGTTTGCCCCAATCGCTGACTCGCCCCAGCGGCGAGGATGATAGCCCTGTCAATCGCCATCTGAGGCGTCCACCGCCTCATCACCCATCATTGATTCGACGTCAGAGTACCATTCCTCTTCGTACTCTTCCTCATTATCGAAGAAGCCGCGCTCGCGCAATTGAACTCCGGCAAAAGCCAGCGCACCGAGCAGAACCAGCACCATCAACGCGAGTACACCGACGAGCAATCCCATCAGCGAATCGTCGCCATCATTGGCCTCAATTTTCTCCTCGCCCATCACATGAATAGCAACGGCGAGGTTAGTCGATGCCTCATCACCAGCGATTGCGCGAACAAGGATTACTTGGTCGCCTTCGACGGTGTTATTCGGGAGGAACCGGAGTCGGTCAACGAGAAGACTGTGAGTCACCTCGAAATGCTGGTCACCAACCTCGAACTCAGATAGATCCATCCAATTATCTCGCATATCCCATGTGCGCCACTGGACTCGCTGAACTCCACCAACTAGGTTGAAGACAACCGAATCTCCCTGGCCGATGTGCACACGATTTTCTAATCCGTACTCACTCGCCAGAGTCACATTCAGGGCCAAGTTGAGTTCGTAGTGATAATTCGCAGCCTCCTCGACTGAAGGTTGGGCGTTGACGTGTCCATGGCCATAGACGTTGTTTTGACGGTTCTTGGGAATGAGGTCTTCAGCACAGGGTTCGTTGGCAAGCATGTAGTGGCACTGACGGTAGGTTGAGGTCTCCTGCATGATATTGCGAATGTCAAATGGACTCAGGTCCGGGTTCGCTTGGAACATGAGGACTCCGACACCTGCGGCTCCGGGCGTTGCCATGCTCGTTCCGGACATCGATGTGTAGCCATCTCCGGTGTTTGCGGCGGGCGCGTTTACGCTTGATCCAACGAATGCGACATTCGGCTTGATGCGCCCTTCTTCGGTCGGGCCTTGGCTTGAGTATACGGCAATCTTGGTGTCCTTGTCGAGGGCTCCGACCGTGATGACGTCTTCAGCGCTACCGGGTGTTCCAATTTGTGCGCTGAAGGCGGAGTTGCCTGCTGCGATGAAAACTGCAACTCCAGACCGCATCATCTGGTTAGCCATTCTGTTGACGGATTCCTGCTCGCTGGAGGTCCATTCTGAGAGGCCTGGGCCGCCGAGGCTCAGGCTTGCTGCTCGGATGTTGTAATCATGGCGCTTGTCAACTGTCCACTGCATTCCAGCCATTACTTGGGCGTAGGTTCCTCCTCCACTGCCGCTGAGAACTTTGACTCCAACGAGGTTGGCTTGCGGTGCGACTCCAACGTGCTCGTAAGTTGGGGCACCGGTTCCGGTTGTGATTCCAGCGCAGTGGGTTCCGTGTCCGTGGTCATCGTATGGGAAGACCTCACTGCCGTTGGTTAGACCCGGGTTGTTGACCGCGTCGTAGAATGCGAGAATCTTTGGGTCGTTTGTTGAATTATCATCGTCGAGGTCGTCGACACCGGTGTGGTTGCCGTCGATTCCGGTGTCGATGATAGCCATCGTGACACCTTCTCCAGTGTAGCCAGTATCTTGCCAGACTAAGTCTACTCCGTGGGTTGGGACGACGTCTTTCATCTGGACCTCGAGCCAACCGTCGAGCTCGACGAAGACGACTCCGGGTAGGTCGACGAGTTCGTGGATGCGGTCGAGTTCGACGGTTCCAGCGATTGAATCGATGAGCCAGTATCTGAATTGAGTTTGGAAGGCGACCTCGCGCTCGAGCATGGCTTGGTCTGCTTCGCTCGGCGTGTGGTCAAAGTCGGCGATGACGGAGATTCGTCCGTCCTCGTCGAGGTATTCTCGGTGATTGTTTTTTGCAGCGATCCAAATTGCATCGTGGATGTAATCCCCGTCGAGATCCATGTTTGTGTTCTCCCACCAATCACCAATCTGCTCGGCATAGGTCTGCATATTCGGCTCGAACTTCGGGTTGTTTACCGAAGGAACCGCTGCTGCGAGTGCGGGGACTAGCATCATACCGAGAATCGCAAAAGCGGTCAATCGGGCGCGGATAGCAGCGGTATCCCTCATGGATATCGATTGCGGGGGCTCGCAATCCCACCTTGAATCAAGCGGTTCCTCGCGCGGGCAGCCCAAAGGGCTGTTTTCTTGCGAATTGAGACGATAATCGCCCTTGCTTTAATCAGAGATTCCGAGTCATTTCGCGTCCGATTATCATGCGCTGAACCTGACTACTTCCTTCGTAAATCTGAAGCACCTTGGCGGCGCGCATAAGTCGCGCCACAGGGTACTCTTCTGAGTAGCCGTAACCGCCGAAAATTTGCACCGCATCGGTTGTTATTTCCATGCAGGAATCAGCGGCGAATCTCTTGGCGTGAGCGGCGCTCTCAGTGTTGCGGATTCCATTGTCCGCCTCCCACGCTGTTCGCCAGGTCAATAGCCGACTCGCCTCGATCTTGGTCTTCATGTCGGCAAGCATGAATTGAAGGGATTGGTGCTGATGCAATTTCTTGCCAAAGGTCTCTCTCTCATCGGCGTACTGCAACGCATGTTCGTAAGCCGCGCGGGCGCATCCAACCGCCTGCGCCGCGACGTTCGGACGCGACAAATCGAATGCCTTCATCGCATTGAACCAGCCCTTTCCTTCGACGCCTCCGACGAGGTTCTCAACCGGTACGTGAACATCCTCGAATCGAACCCCTCGAGTGTCGGATGCGCGTTGTCCCATGTTGTTCTCCTTCTTACCCAGAGAAACCCCCTCCCAGCCGCTCTCGACGATGAAGGCGCTCATCCCTTTGTAGCCGGCCGATTTGTCGGTGTAGCCGAGCACGAAGAACCAGTCAGCATGGCCGGCTCCGGTGATGAACATCTTCTCCCCGTTCAGGATGTAATGGTCACCATCTCGAACCGCGGTCGTCTCGATGCTAGCGACATCGCTACCAGCGGCTGGCTCGGTTACACAATAGGAAGCAATCTTTGGCTCCTTCACCAGCCGTCCGAGATACTCTTCCTTCTGTTCCTCGGTACCTCCGGTGATGATTGGCCCCACGGTCAATCCGTTCGAATAAGCCGCGGTGCTGAACCCGGGGTCGCCCCAAGAGAATTCCTCGGACACCAGAACCTCATCAGAAATCCCCATTCCCATACCGCCATACTCAGCGGGAACGTGCAGATTGGTCAGTCCAAGTGCGTGCGCCTCAGCAATCGCCTCCAGAGGGAACTCATTTTTCGAATCCCACTCCTCAGCATGTGGGCGAACCGAGTCCCTTGCGAACTCGTGAGCAAGCTCTCGTAACATCTCCTGCTCCTCGGACAGTCTGAACTCAGCCATGGTATCGCCACAAGCGCTCCCGCCTTAGCCATTCGCCCCTTGATTCGGTCGAATGGAATCGCTCATCAAAGGTAGAGGGAGGTCATGTAGGCCAGATATCCAACAACCATAGTGGCGCCGACGCGACGGCCGATTTCACGGTCGTCGAGCAACATAGCCACGACGAGACCCGAGGTTAGGACGACGACCCAAATGTCGGTCTTGAATTCAGCAGCGACCTCGATGCCTCCACCGACGATAGAAGCGGTCCCGAGGATTCCTAGAATGTTCATGACATTCGATCCGAGGACGTTTCCAACAGCGACTCCGCCTTGCTTCCGAAGAGCAGCGATTAGAGTGACGGCCAATTCAGGGAGGGATGTACCAAGAGCCACCATAGATAGACCAATGACGGAGTCGGGGATGCCATAGTCTTCCGCCAATCCAGTGGCACCTTCCAATAGCATCACCGCTCCCTGCCAGATCATCACTCCGCCTATCACCGTCGCTGCGATGGCGAGTGCGAAATTGTCAGGGAGCCAGGTATCCTCTGCTTCAGTCTCCTCGCCTTTCCCTTTCGAATAGAGATAGGAGTAGGTGTAGTATGCCACTAGAAGAATCAGCATCAGAACACCGCCTTCGGCTGGGATTTGTCCCATGTACACGAAGGCGGTGAGCAGAACCGTCGCGACGATGACCGCAATTGCATCGCGACGCAGTCCAGCGCCTGCATCGCTACCGGAGCCCAGCATGCAGGCGGTTCCAAGAACCAGCATAACATTCGCAACATTCGACCCGAGAACACCGCCTACGGCGATGTCGGGGTCGCCTTGCCCGACCGCTTCGAGGGCCACGGCAAGTTCGGGAAGAGAGGTGCCGATCGCAACGATGGTGAATCCGACTAGAAGCGGTGGAACACGCAGTCTGTAAGCGATTTTTATCGCGCCCTGCACAACCCCTTCGCCGCCAGCCATTAGCAGGGCGAATCCGATGAGGACCAGCACGGGGTCGGAGTTCAGCATTGTATCTCGCCCTCCCGCCTCGCTCATGATGTTTGAGTTCATTGCCGCCGCTGGCGAGACCAAGCCCCTCATTCACACATACGCCTGATATGGCGCAGAACGAGGTCTGAGGTCGGTATCGAGTGGTCTTCGAGAGGGGGTGAGAACGGGACTGGTGTGTCAAGAGCGCCGATGACGACCGGTGCATTTTCGAGGTTCCAAAACGTCTCTTCGAGGATACGACTGCTAACCGTGTGCCCCAAACCTCCGGTGTACTGCGCTTCCTGCAGGACGATTAGGCGGCCTGTTCTTCGCACGGAATCGATGCAGGTCTGCGCGTCGAATGGTTGCAGTGTTCTGAGGTCGACGATTTCTGCTTCGATGCCGCGCCTAGCAGCTGCTTCGGCTGCATCGAGGGCAACATGTACCATCGCTCCCCAAGTGACGATAGTGAGGTCTTTTCCGCCTCGGATTAATCGGGCTTTGCCGATGCTTGTTTCGTTACGTGCGAGGCGTTCGTGCACTGATTCTGTGTCTACTATCTGGTTGATCGAGTCGCCCCAGCCGGTTTTGCCTCCTCGCAGTCCGTAGAGGCCGATGTGTTCGAGGAATACTACCGGGTCATCGAGTGCGTGGGCTTCGACGAGGAGGTCGTAGGCGTCTTGGGGCGTGGATGGGAAGAGGAGAACGAGACCGGGATCGTTGGCGAACCATGACTCGATCATATTGGCGTGGAATGGGCCGCTGCGGGTCTTTGCTCCGAGTGGGATTCTAACGGTTAGTGGCACATTCGCGCCCCAGCGCCAGCGGAGCTGGGCTGCATTATTGATGAGGGGATTCATCGCTAGGGCGGCGAATCCGCCGAATTGGATTTCTGCGACCGGCCGCATCCCTCCGAGGGCTGCTCCGGTCGCTGAATGGATGATTATGGCCTCGGCCAAGGGCATGTCTAGGAGTTTGTCCGAATGGCCTCGGGCTTTGAGGGGGAGATTCATTCCGAAGGCTCCGGCGATTTCCATGTCCTCTCCCATGAAGACGATAGAATCGCTGTACTTGTCGGCAAGAGCGACCATTCCGTTCTGGATTGCTTTGGAGTAGGTCCAGGAATTTGGGGCGTCGGAGAATTCGATTGCGCACTCGCCGGGTTGGAGGGGTGAATCTGGTCCGGGCAAACTGACTCCGAAGCGGTCGTACTGCTCGGTGTGGGTCGGTGCGCTGTGGATTGAGGTGATTCCCTCGGTGACGGAATTGCCTTCCGGCCATGCTGCTGCTTCCATTTGTTCGCGCGCTTGGTCGACGGCTGCTTGCTCTTCTTCTTCCATGCGCGCAAGGCGTCGCTCGCTGATTCCTAGGCGGATGAGTAGCTCGCGGTGGTTGGGTAAGGGGTCTTTTTCCGCCCAGTAGGTCAGCAGCTCGCGGTCGACATATCCTGGTGGATTCCCGCTCGCTGCACCGAGATATAGGTCGTCGTGATGGTGGGCGTGGCCACAGCCGCGCATGGTTTCGACGTGGATTAGTGTGGCTCCACCGCCGTCGAGAGCGTATTCTCGCGCGGCTGCTGTCGATGCGTGGAATTGGGCCGGGTCGGCGCCGTCGATACTCCAAGACGGGACACCCATCGAATGCCCCTTGTCGCCGAAGGTTTCGGCTCCGGATTGTCCTACTGTGAATGTGTCGAGGGCGATCTGGTTATTCTGAATCATGTAGGCAATCGGGAGTCCTCGCGCTCCCGCGAGGTTCATCGCCTCCCAGAACTCTCCGCTGCTGCTGCACCCCTCGCCAACGGGCGCGAGGTGGAATCGAGGCGCTTCGAGCCGATTGGCAGCCAGCGCGACGCCTGTTGCGGTAGCGCTGGCGATTGGTAGAGGAGCGGTTGGTGGTAGAACGCGCTTGTCCCAATTGCCCACGTGAAGATCGCGCCCACCCGCTCCTGCGATGCCTCCATCCATGTAGGAGGTGGACTTCCCCATCTGTGCATTGAAGATCTCAAGCGGGGTTTGGCCCATCGAGAGGGCAAGTCCGACATCGCGAATCATCGGGGCGATGACATCTGCCTCATCGATCGACTCAGGTGGAATATCGATTGCCCGAGTCATCGAGGTGGCGCAGGCGACAACACCTTCTTGCCAAGTTGAGCGGAACCCCTTGCCCCCGAAATGCCCTCCGTCAGGAGTCGGGATTCCATTCATGAAGAGGTCCTTGAGGTGCTCGTCGAGGGAACGGGTTCGGTGCATCCAGCGTTGCCAATCGAAGCGGTCCTCGACGGTGATTGCAGCCATATGGGCGATCCGGCGCAAGCACAGTGCAACGTCGCGTAACATGCGCACTGCACGCCTATCTAGATAGAATGCACCGCTTCGTCGAGGAATAATTTCCTCTTGAGCGAGCCCTGCCAAGCCGGGCTCGTAGACGCGTTCGCTCAATACTTGCCCGAACGCGTCGCAAAATGAATCTGAAAAATCGTGAAAGGATAGTCCGCTGAAGCGTTCTGGAGGGTTGAGGTCGTTCCAGCACTCGAATGCGATTTCCACATGTCCATCGTATCGCTCGATGAGGAAGCGCATTAATTCAGACCGCGCTGTCTCGCCGGGTAATGGCGCGGCGAATTTCAATGCCTCAGAAGGTCTCCACCCGGCTCCCCAAAGTGGCGGTAGGTCCTGCTGACTAGTTGCCCCATCACCTACTCTGCGTTCGGATGGGCTGGATTCACCCGCATCGCGGAGCTCTACCTCTTGCTGCAATTCTTCCAAGGAAGTCTCCACCGAGCGCTCCCAGACCAAGGCTTGCTGCTTGCGCCCGCGACCGCTCGTCGAGCGGTCGAGAGTAACTCTGATTCGTTGGTCGCACGATATGCACTTACGATCTAGCCGAGTGGTGGTCTGGTCACGCGATTTCCATGTCTGATGCTTACTGCAAGACGGGCACCGCCAGATGCCGCGCCGACCAACCATGAGTGCGGCCAGCGCCCTCTAGTACAACAAAGAATCGCTGTACGTCTCCGATTTGCACCACTATCGGGGATGGAAGTCTATTTCCACATTACTATTATGGACATAAATTGACATATTTCACCACTATTAAATGGTGGTTTTAATCCTATTTCACCACTATTGAGTGAAAAATAGGTTAGAAAATGGGTGGGGTGCCAATTATTCGCATATTTACCACTATTAAACACACCACTGTGCCACCATTCACCACAAATAAAACAAACCATCAATATTTCGGAACGGCGGAATCCACCTGATCTGCCCACAAATGGATGCCGCCGACCATATTCCAGACTCGTGCGCGGTCCCATCCAGAATGCCCCATCCAGCGCGCGACCGCATCAGACCGACCACCACTTCTGCAGTAGACCACCACATCGCGATCCTGAGGAATCTCTTCTGAGCGGGAAGGCACAGCGATGTGAGTAATCCTCAGATCTGTGTGAGGAAGCGAGACTATTGCTTCCTCAACAGCTCGTCGAACATCGAGGAGGAATGGATTCCAGCCTGATTCTCTCCGACTGACGAATTCAGCGGGAGTAATCTCGAGCACTTCTCCGAGAGCGGGTTCCTCGCGTTGGGTCACGCTGGCACAAGCGGCCATCACCAATTCCTCCGACATCTCGGTGACAGCTTCTCGGCTCGCATCCCGCTCGAAACTCAGAGGGCGCATTCGCATCGTCTTAGCGTCAATCGTGAGTAATTGTCCTGTGAGCGGCTCTCCAACTCCTAGAATCAGTTTCAATGCCTCAGCCGCCTGGATGCTCCCGACAATTCCAGGAAGAACTCCCAAAACTCCAGCCTCAGCACAATTCGGAGCCAATTCCGGTGGCGGTGCGGCCGGGAATAAATCGCGATAATTTGGCCCACCATCCAGATTGAACACGCTGACCTGCCCCTCAAATCGATGAATGCTCCCAAACACCCACGGGATTCCAAGAATCTCGCAAGCATCGCTTATTGTGTAGCGTGTAGGGAAGTTGTCGGTTCCATCGAGCACGACATCATAGCCACTGAGCAAATCCAATGCATTCGCTACACTGAGCCTTAGATTGTGCTCTATGACTTCGACCTCCGGGTTCAACTCTCGAATTCTAGAAGCCGCCGACTCGACCTTGAGAGATCCTACGGCGGCATTTGAGTGAATCACCTGCCGCTGCAGATTGGTTATGTCCACTCGGTCATCATCGATGATGCCGATCCGCCCAACGCCAGCAGCGGCCAAGTACAGAAGCGCAGGCGAGCCTAACCCACCAGCACCGATTACCATCACCGCCGAATCTCGCAAGCGCTTCTGACCCTCTACCCCCATCTCTGGAAGAATCAGGTGCCGCGCGTAACGCGCGCTCTCCTCGGCGCTCAAATCTTCGCCCATGAGCCCACGAAAGGCGTATCCCTCATGGTGGCTTCGGCTCAATAATCACAACACAGACAGAGTCTGGGGACGATTGGGGGCTCAATGCTGGTCTTCCAACCAACGCTCAGCATCGATCGCGGCCTCACACCCCATCCCAGCGGCGGTAATCGCCTGCCGGTAGCGAGTATCCACAACATCACCGGCAGCGAATACACCGGGAACACTGGTCATCGTGTGTTCGGTGTGAAGCAAATATCCCGAATCATCGGTCTCAAGCTGGCCCTCCAAGAATCCAGTAATCGGCTTGTGCCCAATCGCGATGAACGCGCCGGTGCAAGCGATTTCCTCGGTGGAACCATCGCGCGGATCTTCGAGCAGTGCGCCGCTTAGACCCTTCTCGTCAGACAACCATTTTTTCACTGAGCGGAATGTCTTGATCTCTATCTTTGGGTGGTTCGCAGCCCTATCGTACATCACCTTCGAGGCTCGGAAAACATCACGCCGATGTATAATCGTCACCTTGCTCGCAAACCGCGTCAAAAATGTGGCCTCCTCCATCGCTGAATCGCCACCCCCAACGACAATAATCTCCTCATCGCGGAAAAATGCCCCATCACAAGTTGCACAGGTGCTAATCCCACGCCCCTTCTGAGCATCCTCTCCCTCAGCCCCGAGCCAAATCGCCTCAGCACCTGTACAGATAATCAAGGTCTGAGCACGGAATTCCTCACCCTCGACCCAGACCTTGAAGGGGCGCTCGCTAACATCGACTCGCTCGACATTCTTGTCCTGAACCTCAAGCCCGAACCTCTCAGCCTGCTCGCGCAGATGCATCATCATCTCTGGACCCCCAATTCCCTGAGGGTAGCCGGGGAAGTTTTCAACATCAGAGGTGAGCATCAATTGCCCACCCGACATGTAGCCGGCGAACATCAGTGGCTCGAGCATCGCACGCGCAGAATACAGCCCCGCAGTGTAGCCCGCCGGACCCGAACCGATGATGATTGCATTGCGCACTTCGCCCGACATGGGACTTGCCAACGATTGGCGTTCTTTGAACATTGACTCCGAGAAATCATGCTTCAATCGACGAAACCTCACCCTTGCGACAGCATTTCAACCAAAGTTCACCTCCGCGCTCATGACTTGGCGCCCCGCCCCCCCTCCTGCCTCGGACGAGGTAGCGATTGCGGAGAATCATGCCAGTTGGGATGAGCTTGCTCCTGTTCACGCGCAAGGAGGTGGGGCCGAGTTTTATCGGATTGAACAATGGTTGACTGGGGAGTGTAAACTCGGCCCTTGGGAGATTGATGAGGTTGGCGATGTGGCTGGGAAATCTCTGTTGCATATGCAGTGCCACATCGGCACAGATACACTTTCTTGGGCGCGCCGTGGGGCGCGCGTGACGGGCCTCGATTTTTCGCAAAATGCGCTTACTGAGGCCCGACGCTTCGCTGATATTTTAGGCATCGAAGATGCCCGATTCGTTCATTCGACGGTTGCCAATGCTGCCGAAGCTTTGGCCGGTGAGCAATTCGATATTTTGTACACGGGACGTGGTGCTCTATGTTGGTTGCCGAACTTGGATGAGTGGGCTAGAGTGTGTTCTGAGTTAGTCAAAACCGGCGGCATCCTCTACCTTGAGGAGTCGACTCCATTCGTCAATACACTCGATACAAAGGAGACGTCACAGGGTGCTCTTTTCGTGCCGAAATATGACTTGTTCAACGAGGGCCCAGTCTCTGAGATTGGTGAGGGAAGTTATGCAGATCCCGATTGGAAAGGGGAGCGCGTGACCCATTGCTGGGAGTATCGTTACGATACAGTAATCAACGCGCTTGTC
>MDTE01004249.1_pt1 | contig 10509 bp, 7 predicted proteins | sample 811231 | NCBI WGS metagenome assembly MDTE01 (sample SAMN05326651, study PRJNA326480) | marine metagenome | isolation source: seawater | place: Indian Ocean: Red Sea | collected 2010 | reverse complement strand
GGTCGGTTGCTAGTCAATCACATCATCTGCACGGTGCAACCGGTTCATCGCAATCAACAAAGGACGCCAACCTCAGCAAGCACCAGCGGGGCGTTGCGATGGCCAAGGATATTCCATGGATGAGGAAGCGATACGAGGAGTTGCAAGCTGGTAATTTACAATGGGAACCTCCTATTTTGGAATCAGCCAACGAGCCGATATGTACGGTCGATGGCGAAGAGATGATCATGCTCTCGGCTAACAACTACCTCAACCTAACGACACATCCCAAGGTGGTCGAGGCATCCGTAGAAGCGTCGCGTAAATATGGTGCAGGTAGTGGTTCTGTTCGCGCTATAAGTGGAACCATGGACATCCACATAGAGGCTGAACGCAAGGTTGCCGAGTTCAAGGGCGTTGAGGCATCTTTGATCTATTCAGCTGGATATACTGCCAATGTCGGTTTGATTCCAACTCTGGTTAAGGGTAAGGATGATCTCATCATTTCAGATGAGTTGAACCATGGTTCGATTATCGACGGCGTCCGTTTGACAAAGGCGGCGCGTGCGGTCTATCCGCACAACGATGTAGGTGCGCTGGAGAGAATTCTGGAGGAGAACCCAGATGCGGATAGGAAGCTAATAATCACTGATGGGGTATTCTCGATGGACGGTGACGTGGCTCCTTTAGACGATATCACCGATGTTGCCGAAGAACATGGTGCGATGGTGTTCGTCGACGATTGCCATGGCGAAGGGGTTCTCGGCGAAGGTGGTAGAGGTATTGTCGACGAGTTCGGTCTTCAAGGAAGGGTTGACTTTGAGATAGGTTCGTTCTCCAAGGCTTTGGGTGTCCAAGGCGGTATCGTCGCAGGCTCCGAGCAGGTTCGTACCCACGCTTTGAATCACTCTAGATCATGGTTATTGAGTGGCTCCCAACCACCTGGAGTAGCAGCATCTCAGAAGGCTGCGGTCGAGGTACTGATGTCTGAGCCAGAACACCATGCTAACCTATGGAGGAACACCGATACCTTCCGCAAAGAGATGGAATCGATGGGCTTCGATCTTGGGCTTTCAACAACCCCAATCATACCAGTAATGTGTGGTGAGAGTAAGCGAGCTAAAGATCTAACCAACGCTCTTCGAAGCCTCGGCGTGGTTGCTGGCGCAATCGTTTTCCCGATGGTCGCAAGAGATGCAGCTAGGGTACGCAACCAACTTTCGGCAGGCATTAGCGAATCACAGATGGATGATGTTTTGAGAGCCTATGATAAAGCAGGTAGGAAAGTTGGTTTGATCTAGTCAACCAAGGAGTTCACTGCATCTTCCAACTCCTTTTCCTGAGAGGATATAGCCATCGCTTCACCAAGAGGAGAGAACGGGTTCTCACCCTTCTCTAGCATGCAAAGCAATCGATATCTTGGTGCCCAAGAGAGGTGCACATAGATCAACCCTGGACATAGAATTAGAATCATAGAGAACAGCTCTGGAACTACGGCGACGATATCCATCCAAGTAGCCACAATTAGAGCGAGGCCGATGAATGGGGTGACGAATATCAGGACACGAGGTGGAGCGATAGGGTGCCTTGCCAGAACTTTGTTGACTAAGAAGGAAAAATGGCCGATGATAGCCATCACTAGACACGAGGTTGACGCCCAGATTATTAGTTCAGAACTCCACATTTCAGGTTCCCAGTTGTTTCGGTAGCCGAATGGTAGAACCATTGCCAGAGAGGCAAGAAAGCCGTAGAATGCAGCGACGAATGCAGGGTGACTCCAAGTCAGGATCCACTCAGTGAATCGCTGTGAGAGAGTAGAGCCGAGCAATAGTCGACGCTGCTCCTCGCTTAGATCCTCCAATGTGGAGCGCCATTCAACCATGACTCTGGGATGGTGGTTCGACGAATCAACCTTCCCAGTGTAAAAATCACATCGCTATCTTTCTTTGGTCTCAGGTTCCAAGTCGAGTACCTTTTTTCCTTTCAGTGATCTAAGTAAAGCACCCGGTTTGGGTGTCAGTGACCCTTCAGTAGTCTCTCCCCATGTTCTCTCGGCTGGGTAGAAATCCTGTTTTTCCCTCGCCCTTGCCATTTCGATGGGATCCTCTTCGGTCATATCTCTCGCTTGTGCGTCTGCGTAGGCTAGGAACTGGTTGAGAATGGCTATCATCTTCTTCATCCAGTCATCATAATCGAACTTCCACCGAGCGACTACCTTACCGTCTGCGTCGCCGAGTCGAAGTATGGTCTCTCCTTCCTTCATTCCCTTGGATCCATAGATTCTCCTCTTTGGCTGGATTTTGCGCCACTCTTCATCTCCCCAAATCCACATCCAAGGTTCTGCATCCGAGTCACTCTCCCACAGAGGGTGGCCTGCGCCTATGATGACATGGTTCAATCTCTTACGTCTCATTTGCCTAGATCTGAGCAGGATTACAGTGATGGAAGCGAGGAGCACACTGACAAGAAGGGTGAACAAATTGACATCGCCTAACTTACCGAGTATTAGGAGTGCAATCCATCCGAGGAGGGAAGTAACGCAAATGATGGTTGCAGGCAATCCGTAGATTCCCCATTCGATGCTTCGCATGCCACGAGCATCGACCCACCGGTGGGTGCCCTCGGGCATTATCTCCAGCCTGCGAGCCTCCTCCATGAAATTGCCAAGTATACCTCCCCCATGAATCTCGCGTAGCGAGAATTCTCCAGCAACTGCGTCTAATCACCGCTGAGAGGGGGCGGGGTTCAAGAGGGGGTCGAGTGAGGAGCGTGTGGCGGATTGGCATGGCTGAACTTCCCAAGGGCGTCACCAAAGAGGTGCGTAGAGGCGGTTCGGGTATCCTTGAGCTCTTGTTAATTGACTTTGACAAAGCCTCCGATGATGGTTATCTGAGAGTCGAACGCCCAACCCAGCCGGTTTCTGTCGGCCAGTTGGTAATCATCGATGGAACTCCATCGATGTGCTTGTTCGAGTTCGATGAGTTGTTGATGGGTCAGCGTGCACTGGATGCTTTACGAGACTCTGCAGCTGAGGATGACTCTAGAATATCGGTTCACTCGGAGGTCGACTTCGCGCTAATTGCCGACCTTCACCCTGAAGCAAAGTTGCACATTGACGAGGAGGACTTCGCCACCGGTGAGAGAATGGAAGGGTGGATTGATACGGCCAGTGATAGATCTGATTGGTGGCGTCGCAAGCAGAATCGGGAATGGACTCAAGTCGAATCTTCGACGAACAAAGAGGATGTTGAAGCCGAGGAAGAAGCCGAAGAGGAGTTCCTCGATTATACCCCTGGTGAGGAGTTGGAAGCGGGTGGTGCGTACCTTCTAGATTCCGCAGACACCTCTGCATCGATTAAGGTAGCAGCTCATCTTGGGGTAATAGGCCATCCATTATTGGTCATATCCCGTACTCCACCGACACGCCTTGAGGATGAGTTCTCTATTCCAGTCAAGGTGTGCCGCTGGATGACCGAGCGTTCGGACACCGAACACCCAACGGTCAGACCCCAGTTGGAGTCCATCGCTCTCTTGATTGAGGAGTTCCGGAGGGTTTCGACACGTGCAATAGTTGTCCTCGATGGTATCGAATATCTGGGTGGTGTGCATGGATTCGACTCATTGATTGGCATGCTCCGCAATTTGGTTGATGGTTTCCAGACTTCAGACGATTTGATGCTGGTTCCAGCCGATATTTCGGTCTGGGAAGGTCAAGAGCGCTCCCTCTTGATGAGGGAGTTCGACCGCATCCCTCAGGAAAGGATGGAATCTTGGGCAGAGCGTCCATCAACGGTTGAAGGCCACGGTTTCTGCCAAGTGCAAGAAGGGGCTACGATTCCAGAACCTGAGGATTTGGATGTTGAGCAAGTTGCTTCAGCTGACTTCAAAGCGGCTGCCTCTAGATTGCTTACCGGTGATGATGTTCAATCTCCCTCAAATGACACCGAACCCTCAATGACATCGGAAAACATCCAAGCCTCATTCTCTGCTAAATCGATTATCGAGCAGATGAAGATAGAGGACGCTGATGCGCCCACTGTAGAATTGGCTACCCCGGCTACAGATACTGAGAATTCTGACTCTAACACAGAGGTGCAAAGTGACGAGTTACCGGAATGGGCTACTAAGAAGAGTGCCAACATGATGGAACAAAAGGAAACCACCATTCCTGTAGTTATTGATTCAGAGGCACAATCAGATCAGGAGCAGGAATTGGAAACTGATGATATTCCATCAGAAGCGGACGAGAAGGTGGAAGAAGATCCGGAGGTTCCCGAGGTGAAAGGCCCCAAGCAACCGACTGTCAACCATCGTTCAGCACCAAGCAGGAAGGTACAGCCCGGGCGCGTTCCAGACAAGTTGGAATTCGAATCCGACTCGACTCGCTACGCAGCATCCAACAGCAAAACCATCGAGACTGAGTTGAACATACCAGGTTACGAGGCTCTGGATCCCGCTTTGACAGCCCTGAACTCCAATCGTGGGCAATATCGAGACCTACCTGATTGGGAGACCAATGAGGAAAGGGATTGGAAGGTGCTGCGTCTTCGCGAGATGCAAGAGGCTGTTGGCAGTTCTCGTTCGGTTAGTAAGAGGCTACGCGACGACGAGTCCCAGACCAGCGCCAGTCTTCACCTAAAGCAATGGAACGCGGCGGTTGACTCGGCTTCCACGATAGGCGAGTCATCGATGGAACCACTTGAGTTAGAGAAACCGATGGCCAGGGAGGCGGCAGTTAGGGCGCAGAAGGTTCGTACTTTGACCGAATTGCTGGCCTCTGGGGAGAGAGCCGCTCTATATGCAGATAGGGAGAAATCAATTTCCGATGCTGGTATCGATGTCGAGACACTTTCTAGGGTTCACGATCTTGCAGAGCGAGGCCATCCGATTAGGGAATTAGTCGAGAGGCTCGAAGCTAATAGGAAGGAAGGCAAGAGATTATTGAAGAAGATGGAATCGAATTCCAAGCTGGCTGAGAAGTTAATCAAGAAGATGAATATCTTGGAGGAGAAAGGTATCATCGATGGTAAAGTCTCCAAGAGGTATCGCAAAGATTTGGTCAATCTGAAGAAGGTGGAGAAGATTGAATCTCTTCTCAATGACTTGGGGTGACCATTTTCATACGAGTATGTTTGATAGACAAGAAGCATAGTAGACAACCCGAGGGATTCGTTTGGCCAATCGTACTCTTCTGCAGGAGCGGATAGAGAAGAGCAAGCGAATGTTGGGTGCTGAATCGACTGATTCGTCCAAGCCGAAACGGGTTTTACCCACTCCGTCACTCTCATCCTACATCGAAAGAGGCGTCAAGGAACAGGGTGATCTAGAGTTTGATGGCCCTTTCCTACTCTCCACGAAGAAAGCGGTGGAGAAGGTGACTGGTGGTTTTGGGGAAATCGTAGCAGAGAGAGTATCTCGGATGCGCTCAGGGTTTGAGTCCAGTGCCCCCATGATTGATATCGACTCTGCTGGTGAAGCAGTTGCTCTCGAAACTCCTGCTTGGTCAGAGTCTGCGGAGGATGTTTCTGACGGCTCACCTCAGTCGGCATGGCGTTCAGCGTTGGAAGAGGCTAGGTCAGGAATTCGGCCGGGTACTCCTGCGACCAATCTCGATGTACTTGCTGCAGAAGCAGCGGTCTCTGGCCCTTCATGGCCTCCACATCTTGCAATAACAGAGGGTTCTGGTTGGGTTGATTGGACACAGGGTTCGGGTAACAGGGTGGCAACCACCGCTGCTAAACAGATTGTGAGGGAACCAGGTGGTTCAATCAACCCACTTACGATATTCGGTACTTCTGGTGTCGGAAAGAGTACCTTGGCAAACCTCGCTGCGAGTTCAATTCTCGATAGGGATCCATCCCATCAGGTCAGGGTAATCAGGCCTTTGGATATGTCCGAGAGCACCACCTCTCCATGGAAGGACGGCGTAGCTCGTTGCTCTTGTTTACTTGTTGAAGACATTGATCAGATGTCGGCAACCGAATCCGCCGAATTGGCCACGATTATGGATTGGGCTCTAAACTTAGGAGTTCAGGTTATCATCACTAGCAGTAGTCTGCCTGATTCCGGTAGTTCATTGGCCTCAATTATTGACTCTGGGGTCAAGGTGGCCATCGAACCCCCTTCCATTCCCACCATGCTCTTGGATTTGAGGAATAAGGCACTGAGGCGTGGAATTGGCTTATCGGACGAACAACTCAGGGTAATCTGCAGTTCTGCCGATGGCGATTGGAGGAAGTGTGAGTCTGGCTTTGAGACTGTCGCGATATCCATTGATGCTGGCGCAGAGCCATTCGGCTCCGAGGACATTGAGAGGCTCTTAGCCGGTGAGTCACTTCCCATGCGTGGTGACGATGGTCTGTTCGCATGGGACGCCGAGGGAACTGGGAAGAGAATCGTACGCGAGGTTCTCGACGATGTGCTACCTAGGGAGGCGCACCCGAACATCGAGATAACCAGCTCCCTAGAATCTCGTGTTGATGAATATCAACCACCTGAACTCATGCCAGGAGACAGCGGTGATGCTGTCGATGCTCTAATTGAGCGACATCTTGGTCGTGAGAAGGAGGATTGGCAAGCCTCAAGAGAGAGAATCGAGATTGAAGGGATGCCGACCAACTTAGAGCAGCCAGAGCCGAGGACATCGAGCATAGAGACGCTAAGCGATGGCTTCCTAGATCGCTTGGAGTCACGGCTTCGAAGACACCAAGATGAGCTCTTTGGCCTTCACGATGAGATGGAGTCAATCGCTCACCAATTAGCAGGGGCTAGTTCACAGGAACTTGTCGAGATGGCGGATAGAATGATGGAAATAGATCGCAAACTCGCCAGAATTTCAAGGCTTCAAGCTGGCGAGTCAATATCTGATAGAGTCAAGCCGGAAAGGCCGTACAAGAAGCCGACCTTGGATGAGTATGTCCCCTCCGGAGAGTGGGATATTGACGAAGATTCGATAGATGTCTACGACCTTCTTGGAGAAGCAGCGGTTCTCCGTCCCATCCGCGTCCTAACTCCCGTCAACGAAGAGGAATGAGCCTGAATCCCTGTTCGGCGTGGAGATCTGCCTTCAGGTGTGCCTCTATGGTTTCCTTCGTGACGGTTTTAGCATCTTCATGGCCGATTCCGGGACAATTAGCCTTTGTCTTCTCCCAAGATCTTGCGTTAATCATGTTCTCCCTCCAAAAGGGGAAGGCGGAACATTGAGCAGGTTTCACTTCGTATATCGTGCATGCTTTCTCTCCGTCCAAGTATATGCAACGACCATCCTCTATCTTGGATTCAAGTACGAATCTACCATCGTATGTGGTTCGGCAATCTCTCTCCATCCATTCTCGCATAGGTAGTGAGAAATGCTCGGCGATTCGTGTCGCATCTTCCTCAGAAAGGTAGACGATTCCGCCAGGTTCGTCACAGCAGCGTCCACAATTTGGGAGGCAGGTGAATTCTACTCCTTTGCTCCACCATGGGTTACCTGAGAGGAAGGGTAGTTTGATTGAATCCGCCATAACTTCACATCCAGTTCGTTAAATGAATATCACTTGACAGTAGCCTTACGATTTCAATTATACACCTACTGACACCAGAGGCGTCGTCCTTATACCAATGAGGGTTTTGGGTCGAAATCCTGAGGGGAGGGAATACTTAGTGAGTGACAATGGTGAGGATAATTCTCTCTTCGTCATCGAAGAATCACATCTCGATTCAGGGCTTAGGGGAGTTCCCGTAGGGACTTGCCGAACATCCTTCGTAGACCCATACGATGGCGTTCACTATGTCGGTTATCCCATTGCCGACCTCGCTGACCAAGAACCCGAGGATGTAATTTTCCTACTGTACGAGAAGAGATTACCAAACGCCGAGGAGTCGAAGGCGTTCAAGGATGATTTAGCTAGGCGCGCCAATGCCATGGCTCCTGATGCCCTAGATTTACTGGCAACCCTCGGTCAAGGGCAGGGTCATCCGATGGATTGGCTCTCGATAGGAATTCATGCTCTAGGGATATCAGATACTACCGATGACCCACGTGAAGATGGTCTAAACCTCATCGCTAGGATGCCCATCCTTATGGCCACGATGTTCAGGATAAGAGGGGGTCGCGGTCTGCCTGCGAGCGAGAGCGACCCTTCGTTGGGGCTTGTGGGCAACTTTGTCAATCTTCTAGGGATGGAAGGCGAGGGCGCCGAACTGATGGCTCGTGTTGTTCGAGTCTTCTTGGTTCTCCATATGGATCATGGAGGAGGCAATCTTTCCACATTTTCAGGCAAGGCCGTGGCTTCTGGGCGAGCGTCTCTGTACGCTAGCATTGCCAGTGCGATGAATGCTCTTTCCGGCCCGCTTCACGGCCGTGCCAACCAAGCCTGCCTAGAGTTCGTCAAGAGCATAGGGACATCGGATCCTTCAGAGGTTGAGGATTTCGTTCGAGGTGAGTTGGCGGCCAAGCGACCAATCTACGGTTTTGGTCATGGTGTGTTACGCGCCGAGGATCCGAGGGCATCGATTCAAATTGCCCTTGGAGAGGAGGTCTGTCCGGATGATGAGAACTTCAAGATAGTCAAGACTCTGAGAGAGGTTGCTCCGAGAGTCCTTGGTGAGAACCCAAAGATCAGCAATCCAAACGCCAATGTAGATGTGGCCAGTGGTTCTTTGTTGAACGCTGTAGGATTCAAGAAACCAGAGTATTACACCACTTTCTTTGGTTGGGCAAGAGTAGTTGGAATCAGCGCACAGATTCTCGATGAGAGGAACTCTCGGGGAGGGAAGGGAGTACCAATTTATCGCCCCAAGTACATAGCCAAGGATCAACCAATCCGCCGACTCGAATGAGTCATAGTTGCTTCTTTGAGTGCTTGCTCATACCCGCACCTCTGTGGCCGATTATTCGCGGGACTTCCCATGGGACTGAGTTGGCAGTGGCGAGGTCTGCAAGTTCGTCGAGTGACTTTTCCCAATTCCACTTACTTCTCATCTGTGTCAATAAACTCCTCCTCTCGGAATCGTTCATTTCATGCCATGGTACTCCATCTCCTTTCGGCTCAGTCGCAGGCCGGGTATTTCTTGTCCTGCCGTCTGGAAGATGAGATATGGATGGATCTGCATCATCGGTCAAAGCGGTAAGTCCGGCATCCATGAGCATGCCTTCGTTTGTCAATCTCGATGGCCAGACGAAGGCGGGATATCCTTTGCGATTCTTAGTAAGCCTGTCCAGTTGCTTTCCCTTTAGGCCAACTGTTTTGCCCAGAGTGACCCATCTAGTCCAACCGGTCAGGTACTCCAAAGCGCAAGGAACCATGGGTGCCCCCCATTTCTTGTGTTTCCCCATCAACCTAGGGAGGGAGTGGAAAGCGAACGAAGGTGCAGCAACCACTCGCTTCATTTTCGAGTTACCCCACTCCCTGAGATAGGGCATCAGACGCGCTCTTGGGTGGGGGAAGTTAGCTCGTTTAGCAGCAGTGAGGAATCGCGGGTCAAATGAGTAAGCAACAGTTGTCCCCTCCGGCAATTCAAGTTCGGAAAGATGGTTATTCACTAACTTCAACATTTGAGTTATGTGAGATATTCTCTCGGCACCTGCTCGCCACCCTCCTCCTTTACCCGACCTAGGATGAGGTGATTTCAATTCGATACAGACGGTTTTCCCCTCTTCTTGCCAAGGCTCTGTGAAAGATTTCTTCTCGAGTAGGCTGGAGAATGAATCGCAGTACTCGTCCAAATCATCGGCGGTCATAGTCTCGACATGGGTTTTGTCAACCGTTTGGTCGTCGTGATGCATCATCAAGACGCCATCGTTGGATAATCGTAGATCCAGTTCGACTCCATCGAAGTGTGAGATAGCGTAGGTCAGTGAATCGACTGAGTTCTCGACTGGTTGTTGCCAACTCATGGAACCACTCGGTGTGGCGAGTGTGAACCCGTTATTCAACTAGACTAGTGGTTTACTTGTTTGTGCAATCATCATAGCCTGTATGTGAAATCGACGAACGATGTCAGAGAGTAATCCAGATCAAGTCCGCGGCTACTGTATGTACGATTGGGGTAAATCTGCGTTTGAGACTAGTGTCACCACAGCAATCCTACCCGCTTGGTTCACTTACTTGTTCCTTGAAGCGAACGGGCTTTCGATTAACACGCCGTTTGGTGATATGACATCAGACACTCTGTGGGCGTGGTCGGTAACTGGAGCCGCTTTAGCGATCGCTCTCATCAGTCCAGGTCTTGGGGTCATAGCCGACCGTGCGACAATCAAGATGCCGATGCTTCGTCTGTTCACCGTTGTTGGAGCAGGAGCCACTGTTCTGATGGGTGCCGCCCTGATATTGCCATTATCGATGAAGTGGGTTTGGTTGTTCGTAATGTTCCTTCTCGCGAATTTGGGTCTTAACGGAGCAGGAGTGTTCTACAACGCTCTACTGCCCCACCAAGGTGGAGAAGAGGAATTGGATGGGATATCGAACAAGGCGTACGCATTCGGTTATCTTGGCGGCGGTTTACTCCTCGTAGTCCATTTGGTTCTGGTGATGGGGATAGGAGGAG
>MDTE01074055.1_pt1 | contig 10510 bp, 10 predicted proteins | sample 811231 | NCBI WGS metagenome assembly MDTE01 (sample SAMN05326651, study PRJNA326480) | marine metagenome | isolation source: seawater | place: Indian Ocean: Red Sea | collected 2010 | reverse complement strand
TTATTATACACGGAGATGATCGCGTTAAATTTAAGGACACTCTTGAGTATGTGATGAAAATATCCAGCCCTGAACTTGCTTTTGAGATACTTGAGTTTTCAAACAAACAAACAGATAAAGCTTTGTTGGAAATTAATAAGGGATTCAACTGCTTGATTCTTCTACAAAATTCTTCAATTAACGCTGAGCAACTTTCTGGAATGGAGAAACTTGGAGTAGTAATTGTTCATGGCAAAAAACTATTTAAATCATCAAACTCACAAATAGCATTTGAGCATGCACAAAATAGGGTTCGCTTGCTAATTGATCGCGATTCTATTGGAGAAAAAAGAAATCAAATAAGTTCGAAGCTAGCGGACTTAAAAAGTGCCGTTAAAGTTATCAAGAAAAGTAGATAGATCTGTAATTCTTGTGATGTACATTAAAAATCTAACGATTATTAGTCAGAGGATTAAAAGAGCTATCATTGGATTTTGGGTAATCTTATTTTTTTCTTTTCTTAGCTCTTTTCAAGCACTGGCAGATGAGCTCTCCTCTTTTGAAAAACGGGAATTATCCCGTTTACTTGAAATGGATTGGAGTGAGTTGGCCAATCAACCTGTTTCTGGGGTACTTGGGTATGATCAGGAACATTGGCGTAATCCCGCTTCCATTGCCGTAATTCGCCCCGATGATGTTTTTGATGGAGGTCACTTACAATTAGTTGATTCCTTTAGGGGAATAGGGGGTATGTATGTAACCCGTGGAAATGCTTATGATGATTTCGTAACTATGCGAAATTTTAGTGGATCGGCTACTGAGAAGTTTCTCGTATTGGTAGATGGTCGTGAGGTTTTGCAACCTATGGGAGGAACAATTACTTGGGGGACAGAAGAAGTTCCACTGGCTCTCCTGGATCGGGCAGAAATTATACGGGGTCCGGGAGCTTCCATCTGGGGAACTAATGCAGTTAGCGGAGTCATTAATGTTACAACCAAACCTGCTGAATCCACTCAGGGTAACTCTATTCGTCTAGCCTTAGAAAGTTCAGGAACTTTTCTTGGAGAATTTGTAAATGGCGGAAAAATTCGGGATGGAGAGTATTACCGAATATGGGTTCGAGATCAGGAGTACGCAGAGAGTGATTTGTTATCCGGTATGCCTGCACGTGATGATGGATATGGAAGGAAAGTTGGTTTTCGGTACGACAAAGAACTTGGAATGCATCTTGATCTTACCGTTGCGGGTTCATACTCAACCCGAAGATTTGAACATGTTTTGGATTTGAGCTCGAGGTTACTCTACCCAACGGACCCAAATTCTACATCACCACTTCCTAATTCTCTTATCCCATTGTCTGGTTTTATGGGTTTACCAAGTGTGTCAGCAGGTGAATTTCCATTTATTCCGATTTCGGTTGCGACTGGTCTTGGTCTTCCTGCCGTACCTGGAATTGGCGATTACCCAACTTGGCCAAATGCCTCTGGTATAGTTCAACCATCTGGAGTTCCTTTGATCGTAAACTATGAGGACTTACCTCAGGATGCAGGACATTTGAGAACTCGGCTTTCTGGGGTCACTGGTAATGATTTTGAATGGTCGATTGATGCTTTTGCCGAGAAGTATGAGACAAATCTTGGACATGTAGGACACAAATGGGAACGCGATGAGTACAACCTTGAATTTAGGGGTAACCGTCCTTTGGGGGAGCGTAATCATTTAGCCTTCGGTTTGGGATACCGCTACATGGAATTTGATGTGACCGAGACAACAACCGCTCCTTGGCGTTTTCCCACAATTAATCTCCAAACTGGTCTGCCATCTTCAGACATTCCAATTTTACAATACAATGGTCCTAACACCTTCAAGCGATTCTCTGCTTTTGTACAAAATACTCTGGAAATCAATGAAGACTTGTTCATTTCTTTTGGAAACAAAGTTGAAGAAGGTGATCTGAGCGGCACCACCATACAACCGGGTATTCGTGCTTCCTATGCAGCAACAAAGGATAACCTTCTTTGGGCTGCCTATTCAAGAGCCCATCGCCAGGGGTCATTGGTAGAACGGTATACTGAAGTCAGTTATGCCAGAATTTGGAATCCCAATCCATTTCATCCCCTTTTAAATCCAACAGGTCAGCAATGGATTAATCAGTCTTTTGAGGCTGACCCAACGCTTGATGATGAAGTGATGGATGCCTATGAAATTGGTTGGCGCTCATCACCCAGTGAAAAATTTCTTTGGGAGCTTTCTCTTTTTTACTATGACACGAAGGATGCGGTTTTCAGCGGCCCACCAACATATGAAGCACATGATTACACATCAGTGGGTGGTGAGTTAACATTTAACTATATTCCAAATTCATTTTGGAAATTGCAGGGTTCATACTCCTATTCGAAAGGAGAAAAGGAAGGCGTAAGGCAAACAGATTTTCCTGAATCGATGGCATCTCTTGCATCTGTTATTCATGCTAAGGATGATCTGAAGTTGGTTCAGAACCTCTATTTTACAGGTGACCGTATTCTTCCATCCTCATACAACGAATTACCCATTGGCGATTATCTGAGGCTAGATCTTGGTATGATTTGGCAGGTTGGGGAAGGGTGGCGAATAGGTCTTTTTGGCCAGGACCTGTTGGATCCTGATCATCCTGAAAATATGTACACGGACCTGGATGTGGAACCGACCCGCGTCAAGAGAAGGTTTTTACTAACAATCAGCACTGAGTTTTAGTGGAAATGGCAAATTCGGTACATACATTATGGAATTTACTCTCTGCAGGAAAAGTAGGGAAGCTTACTTCTCTATGTAGTATCATTCTGATCGTTTTTCTTGGACAAAATAATTTGAGGGGGGAACATGATTCGACCCAAATCACGAATTTAAAAGCTACTTTTATTGTCCATACACTGAAGTATGTTCGTTGGCATGACGAAGATTTTCCTTCATCTCAATCTCATGTGGAAATGCTGGTTGTCGGAAAAGATGAACACAATATTGCAAGTCGGTTGTCATACATTATCAATTCTAGTGAATTAAGGCTTAAGAATTTGCCGATTAAGGTCAGAAATGTGAATTCATGGAAGGAGGCGAGGGAACTCTTTGGAAAAGGTAGCAAGAAAATCGCGTTACTTTTGGACTCTGAATTAAAATCTTGGGAAAAAGAGAAATACCCAGATATTTCAGGAGTACTTATTGTTGGAGAATCGCAGAAGTTTTTGCGAAAAGGATTGGTGATGACTTTCAGGAAGGAAAACAATCGTTTAAAGCTTGGAGTTAACTTAAGAAAAGCAAAAGCAATGAATCTTGAAATCAGTTCAAAGTTACTCAGTCTTAACCGGGTTATTTTTCAGGAAAACTAATCCATTACAGACAAGGTGAAAAAGGAATTTTTGGTTATCATTTAATAACATATTCACAAATTCTTCTTTTTTATCGAACGTTTTTCGGTTTTCTCATATCTACAATATTTACAGGGACTTGCAAGGGGTGGATAATCTTTTGCTTCCAACAAGTAAAATCACAAACAGGGAGGGAAAACTATGAATATTACATATAGAGAAGCGAAGCGCATACTTGCGAAGCAGGAAGAGGCACGTGATGTAATTAACAGCTACCGTGGTATGGAAACTCTTGGTAAGCGCTTACAGTTAAAAAACAACAAAGAACTCATACTTAAACTTTTTGAAATCGAAGAGGACACATCAATTATCGAAATCTTCACTCACTTAAAGGCACTCTACGAAGAACAATGGGGAGACGCTGAAGCAACTGCTCCGCCAGAGTCTCCCGGTGAGATTTCGATGGAGGAAGATAACGAGACCGATTACGCACAGCAAACAAACATCGAAGAAAAAGTGGAAGCATAACTTGTTTTTCCTGAAAATTTTCTTATCTGAGATGTAAGATTAGAGGAACAACAAAAAAACTTTATGGTTTTTCTTGCATTATGTGAAAGCCATTAGAAGATTAAGATAGTACTTCAGTGAATTTAACAGGAAGATATCAAACAAAACCTTGCTTATCTGGGAGCATCCTATTGTCGCATCCAAGTCTAAAGGATCCTAGTTTTTCTAAAACCATTGTCTTTCTTTCTGCTCATTCTGACGATATGGGAACAGTTGGTGTAATTCTTAATCGTCCTTTGGGACAAACTTTACAACAACTGGATAACCAATTTAAAACCGGTACATTTGCAAATGTCCCAGTTTTTGAAGGTGGACCCGTCGAAAAAGATAAACTGATTGTGGCGGCATGGGAATGGCTAGAATCCCCATCTTCTTTTAAACTCTATTTTGGGATTGATCTAGAAAAAGCAGAATCTCTCCATACAACGAATTCAAGTATTAATATTGCTTGCTTTCTTGGGCATTCCGGTTGGTCGCCTGGCCAACTTGAAAGTGAGTTAGATCAGAATTCATGGATCGTCTCAGCTTTGGATCATGATTTATTTACAAGTATGGACAAAAAGGGTGAAACATGGAGACAATTAGTTGGTGACATGGGGGACGACCTTAAATTACTTGCCGACGCTCCTGACGATCCACAGGTAAATTAATCGGATTGTATAAGTGTAAATTTTTACTCACTTTTCTGAGTTAAAATAATATTGGCATCTGGATTGCTATATTTTAAACCCCTTAATTGAACTTTTCAGTTTCAAATCAAAACTAAATATGAGTAAACATAAGTTAGAATACATCTGGCTCGACGGCTACAAGCCAACGCAGAGCCTTCGCGGTAAAACGATGATCGTTGAAGATTTCAGCGGTAAGCTTGAAGATGCTAAGCAGTGGTCTTTCGATGGATCTTCGACTGAGCAGGCAGAGGGTGGTTCCTCTGATTGCTTGCTCCAACCTGTTCACGTAATTCCTGACCCTGATCGCTTTGGAGGCAATGGATGGTTGGTCATGTGCGAAGTTCTGAATCCCGACGGAACTCCTCACGAATCTAACGGTCGTGCCACTATTGATGATGATGATGATGATTTTTGGTTTGGTTTCGAACAAGAATACACACTTATTGACCTTGAAACTGAACTACCACTTGGTTTTCCTAAAGGTGGATACCCTGGTCCCCAGGGTCCTTATTACACTTCAGTTGGTGCACGAAATACTAAAGGTCGTGAGCTTGTTGATGAACATTTGCATCTTTGTTTGGAAGCTGGACTCAATGTGGAAGGTATCAATGCAGAGGTCATGATGGGGCAGTGGGAGTATCAGATATTTGCCAAAGGCGCAGCTAGCGCTGGTGATCAGATTTGGTTGGCACGCTACCTTTTGGAGCGCACTGCTGAAACTTACGATATTGCCATCGATTTGCATCCAAAACCAATCAAGGGCGACTGGAATGGTTCCGGAATGCATGCTAATTTTTCAAACGGAGCAATGCGAGACCAAGGTGGTGAAGAGTTGTTCAAAAAAATCTGTGAAGAGTTTGGCAAAAATATTGAACGCCACATCAGTGTCTATGGTGCTGACAATAATCAGCGACTTACTGGTTTGCACGAAACTCAATCCATTGACAAATTCAGTTATGGAGTTTCTGACCGCGGAGCCTCAATTCGTATTCCAGTGGGAACGATACAGGATGGTTGGAAAGGTCGATTGGAAGACCGTCGCCCAGCATCAAACGGAGACCCTTACGCAATTGCTGCTGCAATCATTAAGACTACAAAAGAAGCACTTGCTTAAATTTTTTAGTTTTAAAATTTTTCGAAAAGGCGATGGAGCAATCCATCGCCTTTTTTATTTTCTTCTCTTCATGACAACCACGAATTCATCGTTGTCAGGTTTAATAAACCGAAGAATTGCATAATAATGGGAAGTTTGTTGGTAAAGTTTAGTTTTTCTTCTACCTCTCTCCACCCATGCAGCTTCCACAGCCTGTGCTTTTTCACTCTGTAGTTTGCCTGTTCTTTTAACATCTCCTTTTTTCCCGTGAGTAGATACATAGATCCATCCATCCTTTTTCCATTTTTCAATCAGGTCTTCAGGATTCTGACTGCAACCTCCTATTAAAAGGAATCCCATAAAGGGCAATATTTGCTTATGCATATACAGAATCTTTTTATAGAAAAAATAAGACTAAATTTTTCCGGCTGGCCGTTTAGTCTTCTGTAATTCTTGATTAAATTTTTCACCAAGTGAGTTTAGTCGACTAGTAATTTTTGGAAATTTGTCCTTAACATCTGTGGTCTCGCCGATATCAGAATGAAGATCAAATAAGGAGAGCCCTATTTTGGCCTGAGAATAATTTGTAGGGATTCCACCTGTACCCCCAGGTTTGCCTCCCATTGTTCGGTATCCATGGGGAAAATGAAGTTTCCATTTTCCCTGCCGAACGGCTTGAAGTTGGTTTCCGTAATAGAAATAGTAGGCTTCCTGGGGAGATTTAGCTTTGCTTGTCAAAAGGGCAGAAATATCTTTCCCATCAATTTGATGTTTAGGCAAATCGGCGTCAATTAATTTGGCAATGGTTGGGAGTAAATCAATCGTCATGGCAGGTTCATTACACTCAGTGCCAGCCGGGATGGTTCCCGGCCACCAGGCAAGAGTGGGTTCCCTGCAACCCCCTTCAAACATAGTACCTTTCCCTTCTCGGAGAGGGACTGCTGAACCCGCGTGATCCCCATAATTTAACCAAGGTCCATTGTCTGAGGTGAAAATAAATAAAGTATTTTTGTGCAGATCATGCTTACGAAGTACTTTCATGATCTCTCCAACGGACCAGTCCACCTCCATCATTACATCTCCAAATAAACCGGCACCACTCCTTCCCTTGAATTTATCTGAGACATAAAGGGGAACATGTACCATACTATGTGGGAGATATACAAAAAATGGATTGTCTTTATTTTTTTTAATAAATGATACCGCCCGTTCCGTGTACTTCGTGGTTAGTTCCTCTTGGTCTTTACCGCTCACCTTTGGATTGATGATGTTGTTGCCATCGATTAGCGGAAGGTGCGGCCATCTCTTGAGCCTTTCCTGCATTGGTAGATGTAGCACCCCTGGATGATATGGCCACATGTCATTGGAGTAAGGAAGACCAAAATAATCATCAAAACCGTGTTGCAGAGGCAGAAATTTTTGATGATGTCCCAAGTGCCATTTTCCGTAACAAGCTGTTGCATACCCCTTTTGCTTACAAATCTCAGCGATGGTTATTTCATCCGGATTTAGACCATGGGAAGATTTAGGTCCCAATGCCCCGTTTATTCCTATTCTTACATTATAACAACCGGTCAACAAACCTGCACGCGATGCGGAGCAGACAGCCTGAGTAACATAAAAGTCAGTAAATTTACGACCTTCCTTGGCCATCTGATCCAAATGGGGAGTAGGATAGGCTTTGGCTCCGAATGCTCCGATATCAGCATAGCCCATGTCATCCATGAACATGATGATTATGTTGGTTTTTTTTATGGCAAAAGCGAATAAGGCAAGAAAAGTAAAAAGAAAATTTGCAATTAGCAGTTTCATGAGCGTGTTTGTAATTGTGGATCTAAATGGCGACTATGGACTTTACTCGTCCGAAAAATGACTTGGCAAGGGTCTATTATTTTTTGTTGTCACCTTTTAGTAAAAATCATCTGGCATTTAGAACGAATGATTGTTTTTCAGTTTCATTGTAATCAGATTTACACATCTAAGCCTCTGTGGTGGGGCTTTCAACATAAACTACTAACTAAAACGAAAGGAACTAAACATGTTGCAATACATGAGAAGGGAAAACAATCAGCAGGGGATGGCGGATTCAATGTCCATCCATCCATCCAAGCGGGCGGAATCCTTAGTTCGTAACTTCAATCAAACCAAAAATAGAGAAATGGAAATGGACCCTTTGTGGATTTGGCAAACTCTTTTAAAATATCGAAAAATTCCTCCTTCTTAAAAATTTATCGTTTTCTTGGTCTACGACAATACTCGGATGGAAAAAAAAACTCACAATAGTTTTACTTCCGCCAAGATAAAAATTTTCACTTTAGCCCTTCTTCCTACTCAGGAAGAAGGGCTTTTTCTTGTCCGGAGTTCAGCATCTCTTTCCTTAATCCCTCAATGATAGATACAGGAAAGGATTTGGATGCCCAATCGACCATGAAGTTGGGAATCTTTCCACGAGGATCTGAAAGGTTTTCAAAAGTGACTTTCATTCGGTTTCCTTCAATTGGATCAATTGTGTATTTTGTATAAGTTACCCAAGCTCGAACATTTCCCTTTTCCAATGGTGCATTTAGATGAGTGACCGATTTCATATTAAGTATAATTTGGGACGGACCTTCTCTCGAAATTTTTGATTCAAAGACAATTTCCCGGTTCTTAACCGGCCAGAGAGCGTCGATTTCTTGTTTGAAGATGAAATGAAACTCAGATTTTTTTTCAATGAGTTTTCCATTATCCAAGTCATCGATCCAAAATTTCCATCGCTCGGGATTATGAATAATACCAACAAGCTTTTCTGGGGTTCCATCGATGATGCCAATTCCTCTAAACGCAGTGAGATCTCCGACTTCCTGTTTATATACTTTTACCTGTTTTCGCTCTCTTACAAAGCTCCATTTTGAATCTTCTTCATTTTCTGCGATTAGCGACTGAAAGCCAGCAGACAAAAAAGAAAAAGTAAGAATTAGGGAGAATGTCTTCATCAACTGAATCGTTTCCTAACATTGCTATGGGGAATATGGCAAGTTATTCGATCAACCCTTGCCAAAAAGGTTCAAAAATGAAGAATTTTACCCATGCTTCCTCTTATTCTTTTATCAAGTTGTATACTCTGCTTTCTTGCTTATCGGTTCTACGGTAAATTCCTCACGGATCGTTGTAAATTAAATGATGATCAGATAACCCCAGCAGTTGAAAAAGAGGACGGGGTGGACTTTTCCCCGACACGGGCATCAGTGTTGTTTGGGCATCATTTTTCCTCCATTGCCGGAGCTGGTCCGATCGTGGGTCCCATTTTAGCGGCGATGTATTTTGGATGGGGACCTACTTGGGTATGGATTTTGGTTGGGGCGATTCTCGTGGGTGGAGTCCATGATTTTGGAAGTACTCTGATGTCCGTACGCAATGGTGGTCGTTCCATTGCCGATACCATGCGTGGATTGGTAGGGGAGGGAGCAGGTAAATTATTCATGATATTTGTGATTCTTGCCTTGGTATATGTGATCATTGTCTTTCTTGATCTGACTGCCAATACCTTTGCCAAACAACCAGCCGTGGCGACAGCATCAGGCTGGTTTATTTCAGTGGCGATAATTTTTGGCTTTCTTATGAGAAGTGGCAAATTCACTCTCGGACAACTTGCTTTAATCTTTTTCCCCCTTACTTTTGCAGGTCTCGCAGTGGGACACTATTTTCCGATGGTGGAACTCGATAAATCCCTTTGGATATGGCTCACTCTGGGTTATTGTTTTGTCGCTGCCGTTCTACCCGTCGGATTGCTTCTTCAGCCACGTGATTTTCTGAGTGCCGGATTTTTATACGCCATATTAGGTATAGGGCTAATTGGGATGTTGTTTTCAGGAGAAACAATTCAAATGCCTGCCTTCTCCGGATGGGAGTCGGATAAACTCGGAATGTTAGTGCCTTTTCTTTTCATTACCGTGGCTTGTGGAGCATGTAGCGGATTTCACAGTATTGTATCCAGTGGCACGACTTCCAAGCAGATCAAGAAGGAAAGCGATGTCCGCCGAATCAGTTACGGAAGTATGTTGATCGAAGGAGTCCTGGCAGTCTTTGCGATGGGGTGTGTAGCTGTTCTGACCATGGGGGAACGGGAAGCGGGAGGCACTCCGGTGGGTATCTTTGCAGCCGGAGCAGCCAAGTTTTTTGGAGCCGTTGGTATTCCCACAAATTTGGGAGCGGAATTTGCGATGCTTGCCATAAGTACCTTTTTACTGACTACCCTGGATACATGCACCCGACTGACCCGCTTTCTGATTGAGGAGTTGTTTTCCTGGAGAAATGAAGCCAGCCGATATCTTGGAACTGCAATCGCCCTTGCTTTGCCCTGTCTTTTAGTATTTCAGCAATTTCCCGGAGCAGATGGCACCCTGCAACCTGCATGGAAAGCAATTTGGCCTCTCTTTGGGGCAACCAATCAATTACTCGCAGCCCTTGCGTTACTTACCTTCGTAGTATTTTTAAAAGCCTCCAGGGTGGGATATGGTTTCGCTCTGCTTCCCGCAGTGGTAATGATCGTCATGCCCATGACTGCTCTTGCTCTAATGGTGCAGAAATTTGGATTGAGTACACTTCTTGGTGGTACTGCGGGGGCGATGTTTGTCCTTGGGATGTTTCTAATGATAACCTCTTGGCAAAAGCTCACACGATCCGATGTTGAGGATCTACAAACCGAAGCCAATTAATTTAGTATCTTGATTGAGAACTTAATCTTTGTTCTCGATTCATTCTACAAAGTTAATATAAAACATATTTCTATGCCCGAGTGGCGGAATTGGTAGACGCAGCGGACTTAAAATCCGTTGGCCGCAAGGCCGTGGGGGTTCAAGTCCCCCCTTGGGCACTCT
>MDTE01058472.1_pt1 | contig 10510 bp, 16 predicted proteins | sample 811231 | NCBI WGS metagenome assembly MDTE01 (sample SAMN05326651, study PRJNA326480) | marine metagenome | isolation source: seawater | place: Indian Ocean: Red Sea | collected 2010 | reverse complement strand
ATTCTAGATAAATATCCAATTGATGTTGGTCATACACTTGTAATACCAAAAAAACCATATGAGTTAATTACTGAAATGCCATCAAATGAAGTTGCAGAATTATTTTCATTGGTTCCCATTATAGCTACTGCAGTAAAAAAAGCAACTGGTGCTGATGCATTTAGTATTGCACAAAATAATGGTAAAGCTGCAAAACAAATAATTCCACATGTCCATGTTCATATCATACCACGCTATTCTGACAAAGGAACTGTCTGGACTAAACGAAGCATTCCAACAAATTTTGAATTAAGTGAACTTTCTGAAAAGATCAAAAAATTCTTCTAATTTTAACTAAAATTTGGATTGTAACGTAAAATAGCAGCAATCTTCCCTAAACTTGAAAGCATTACACCATGCTCTGCGTTTCCTGCAATAACCTCAATTTTAGTACCAGTTTGTCCACCTATTAATGCTAAATAATCTACTATATCTTGTTCAGAAATTTCCATATCCATACTTTTACAACTAGGACATGCCTCTGAAAGCATCTGTGTCTTTCTAGGAATTACTTTTGGCCTTTCAATTATTTCATCTCGTGAATTTTGACATCGCTTACATTTTGTCTCAATTCTATAAAGATCTGTATCGTCAGTAACAATAACTGTATCAGCAATATTATTTTTTAACATCTCAATAACTTCTTTCAATCCATAACTGCCAAGACCTGAACTAGAGTTAATCTCTTGAAAAAGCTTCTCAACAATCTTTTTTTCTTCCACCATTCTAAAATCAGAGAGTATATCACCTGATTTAGAAAATGCCTCTCGTATTCCTTCAGATCCAGAATATGATGCATCAATAGTTGCAAGAATCATATCTTGCAAACGATATTCAAGATAATTATTATTAATAAAATCTTCCTTTGTTGGTCCTGGGCCTGAAATTATCAATCCTTTAATTTTGTAAATATCAATAAAATACTCTCTAGTAATAGCAGCAACGCGATTAAAATAATATGTTAATTCCATTTCACGTAATTTTTGAAATCTTTTTGCAGATTGACCACCTTGCCGGTGTTTTCCTGCAACGCCAGAACCTGTTTCTTTGAGAACCTCCAACTTGTCTCCATGTAAAATTCCCCATCCAGCATCCTTTGCATCAATCGCTAAAATACCAATCATGTTATCGTCTTTTAGCATGTCTTTCAGAATATCAACATGGAAATGATCATCACAGCGATAAAGAAATGTTGTTAGATCTTTTGGAGGATCAATTTCAAACACCTTAACTATTTCGCTTCCTGGTGGACCCCCACCCTCTCTGGGTAATGCACCACAAAAAATTACCAATCCCCTCTCTGGGGTTTTTTTGTATAGTTTTAATCTTTGAACGACTTTTGATAATGAGTCAACAACATGTGTTCTAGTCAAATCAGATTTTATATTATCTGCAGTACCCTGCTCTTCACGTAAATTTGTAATTACTTCATGTAATTGCTTATCTTTTGGAATATAGACGGTAATCAATTCAGTTCCATGCCCACTCTGTTGAGAAAGGTCATTCAAAGTTTTACGTATTTTGTATAATTTTACAGAATCATGCTTTTCGGATTTTTTTGCCATTTTTTATTTTAATTAGATTAGAATATTAACTATTTTGAAGTAAAAATATGACAGTTTTAACATAATTAATCATCACAAAAATTCAAAATTAGACAGTTTGAAATTTTACCATGTTATAAAAATATGACCCATTATTTTCGATCAAGCCTTTTTGAGGAATTTTTTCTAATCCAATTTTTTTGTTTTCAATTGCACCTTGAGCAGCACCACCTGCAAAACAAAGAGCCCAAAGAAAATCATTTTCTTTTAACATTGTACAGCAGAAAGTTGTAGAAAAAATATCACCAATTCCAGTTGTGTCATGTAACGCAAGATTTGGTAAACTAATAGTGTAAATCTTATCTTTTACAAGAAGTGAAATATCTTTTTTATTAGTTAGTACAACAAATTCAATCCCCTTACTCTGTAGAGCTTTCATTGCATCATAACCAGTAAGTCCAGTTAATGATTTTATTTCATCAAGATTAGTTTTAATTGCAGAAATATCTGATAGGTCAATATTTGTTTGATCTAAAAAAATTTCATTTTCTGTATTTTTTCTTCTTAAAAATCCTTGAGGATCAAGCATTGTAAAATTAGATGTTTTCTTGATTTTAGAAAAAACGTCGGAACTTATTTCATCAAAAACTGGGCTTATGATTAAGCCATCAGATTTTGTATCAACATAATCAATTGGTACACATTTCTCCTGTAGGAACAACTTTCTGTCTGAACCATTTAATTCTATTTTAAAGTGTGTTGTTTTATTTGTAGAGAGTGGTTCTGGTGTTAAAATTTTGAAATCATCTAATTCCACAGGAAAATCTGGACCATATTTTGTGTGAAGTTCAACATCAAATTTTAAATTTTTTGCGGTATATGCACCATAACATGCAGGTCCACCTATCACATCATAACTAAGATCATCCAAAACTATAGTATCTATTGTACAATGGGAAATAACACCAATTTTCATGATTTATGACCATACTATGTTGATTTAGCATTTTGTATTTCATGTAAACAATCTTTACAGATTATTTTTCCTAATGCTGAAAAAACCTCAACATTAGATCTTAGACATTTATGACATAAACCATTCATGATTAAGAATTCAAATCCTACCTTAAATTCTTTGAATTATGTTAAAAAAATAATATCGCATTTATATATACAGCATCTTGACTAAATTCATGCCATTAAAGCGTGCAAGTAGAGGAAGAAGAAAAGGTGGAAAAGGTTCATCTGGAGTTATTCAATGTGTAAATTGTGGTGGAACCGTTCCAAAAGATAAAGCAAAAAAAGTGACATCACGACTAAGTCTAGTAGAACATCAATTAGCAAAGGAACTAAGAGCACAAGGAGCATATATCGCTGCCCCAAAAGTTACTAAGTGGTATTGTATTTCATGTGCAATTCATTTTAAAGTTCTAAAAATTAGATCAGCTGAACAAAGACGACGTCATACAAAACTTCGTTAATGTTTTTTAATATTTTTTGATAGTATAATGATTCTTTGAAAGAATGTTAAACCAGCAATTATTATAACAACAAGTACAGCAATTTCCATAAAACCTACCATTCCAATTATGGCAATAGCCATTAATCTTTCAGCCCGTTCGCCTATACCAATACCTTGTAATTTTATACCAATTGAATCAGCTTGTGCGCGTGTATAACTTACCAGCAATGATAAAGTTATTGCAATAAATACAAGGTATGGTTCCGCATAACCACCAATTAGAATCCCAAAAAATATTGCTACTTCTGCTATTTTATCAAAAACTGAATCTAGAAAACCTCCAGATTTACTAATTTTGTTGGTATATCTAGCAACTTGGCCATCTACTATGTCAAAAAAGCCAGAAATTAGAAGTATTATTCCTCCCAAAATCAATGAAAACTCAAATCCAATTCCATAAACAAATGATGACAAAAATGCAAAAGCTAATCCAATAGCAGTCCAAACGTTTGGCGATATACCAGTTGATGCAAAAATTCTACCAATTTGCTGTAAGTATGGTTTTAGTGATTCACGTAAATTATTTAACAATTCTTGACCTCAATTTATGATGGGATAATTTTAGAAGCAATCTTTTCATCTAACATTCATTGCGATTAGAGTTGAGATCATTTTTGCAGCTAAAGAAGCAGTAGAACCATTATCAAATGATGGATTTAACTCTACTATGTCTGATGCTACAATTTTTTTATTTTCTAACGAAGAAACCATATCATATAATTCTCTAGATGTGATTCCTACTGCTTCAGGATTTCCAACTCCGGGTGCAAATGCAGGATCAAGAACATCCATGTCAATACTAACATATATTTGATCAAAACTAGACAATGAGTCCTTAAGTAATCTTGTAGCATTTCCTAGCCGTACTTCTTTATCAGATATGGAGTTAATTTTGTTTTTAGTTAAAAATTCTAATTCTTCTTTTACAAATGATCGTGCACCTACATGAATAATATTATCTGCCCCACGTTCTTCTATAATTCGCCTAAGATATGCTGCATGACTTAATTTTGTATTAGCATATTCATCACGTAAATCATAATGTGCATCAAAAACAACATATCCAGTATCCTTTGGAAAGCTCATGTAACTTCCTAATGTTAGCAAATGCTCACCACCTAGAATAACTAATAACTTATTTTCTTTTGCTAATTCACTTGTTATCTTGTTTACCATTTCTAACATCTCAGTAGCAACAACTGTATGTTGTATATTACCATAATCTTTGATATTAGCAGTCTCTAGATCAACTTGGAGTTGTGGATGAAAAATCTCTATATTATTAAATGCATCACGTATTGCATCCGGCCCAAAACGACATCCTGGTTTGTAAGAATGAGTTGAATCAAATGGAACTCCGAAAATATTTGCTACTGGATTTGATTTTTCATCTGGACTTATAATCAGGGGTGATTGTGTTAGATACAATTCTTTGAAACTCATGCTACTCATCTGAAAATGAAAAAGTACCCAGAAATAAACTCATACCTGAATTACAGGCCTTTTTGAGAGTAACAGAGGCATATTAAGCGAGGTATACGGTTTGTCATTAGTCTGAGAGTTAATCTCTGAAATAAAATCCTCAAATGATAATTCACGTACATTGCTTGTGTTTCTATCACGAATGCTAAGATTTTGTGATTCTGCTTCTCTCTCACCAATAACTAGTATGTAACGAATCCATTCTTTTTCTGCATCTCTTATACGCTTACCAATTGAATCATTTCTATCATCAATATCGGCTCTGACATTTTTACTGGATAGTTTTTGGGTTAACTCTTTACTAAATTCTAAGAAATCATCCTTCAGTGGAATAATTCTTACCTGTGTGGGTGCTAGCCAGAGAGGGAATTGTGGTTTACGTCCTTCTTTTGAATCAGTTGCGGCTTTTTCTAATAATGCGTACATGACTCTTTCAATAGCACCGCTAGGAGAATTATGTAGTATGATTGGATTTTTTGAGGTATTATTTTCATCTACAAATTCAATACCATATCTATCACCATTTTCTACATCTATTTGATCAGTAGATAGTGCAGATGCTTTACCAGAATTATCAATATAATTAAATTCCCATTTTAACACAAAGTAAAAGAATCTCTCTTTCCACATCTCTACTAAAACAGGTTTTCCAATCTTTTTTACCATTTCAGTAATAAGATCTTTATGTTCATTGTAAAAATCCTCGGTAAAACGTATTGCCATTTCATAATCATCTTCACCTATCCCAACTCCATCAAGAACATCACGTGATAGATCAAATCTAGTTCTAAATTCTTCTATTGCTTGTGGCATATCACTACAAAATGCATGACAGTCAGGCATTGTAAATGCTCTTAATCTTCGCAGTCCAACTAATTCACCAGATTGCTCTCTTCGAAAACTATATCGTGTTAACTCATACAAACGATATGGTAGATTTTTGTATGATAACTGGAAGTCATGTGCCATAAGAAATTGACCAAAACAAGCTGCAAACCTCAAAAACAAGTGTTTTCCTTCTGCATCTATACTATATTGCCTAGCCGGAAATCTATTGAAATAACTTTCCATGCTTGGATGATGTGAATCATACATTATTGGCGTCTCAACTTCATAACCACCATAATCTCTGACTCTATCAGTTACAAATTGTTCAATCTGAGATTTGATTAGACGTCCATTTGGAAAATAACGCATATTACCTTGATCTGAGGCAGGCTCATAATCAGCAATTGCTAACTTCTTCATTAACGCAACATGTGGTGGTGGTTCATCTGCTGTACGTTTTTTGGCAGATTCATATTTTGCTAGCGTCTCAAGTTTTTTATGATTTGAAAAACTAAATTTATCAAATTCCTCCATTTTTCCATCAGGAGTCAAAATATACCAATATGATTTTATTTTTGATTCTGAATGTAATGCAGCAGATGTTTTTTCTTTTTTAGATTCAGCAGTTATTATCTTCGAACTTTCAGCTAATGGATGTCCCTTAACTTTGAGTTGGTATGATTTGGTCCAACCAAATGGTGCATGAGTAACTTGAACATCATATTCAGATAATCTGAAGCCATCCTCCATTAATTTTAGCATAGAAAGTGCAGTTGTAGGAGAAGCAAGATTTGCACTAAGATGTGCATATGGATACAAAAGTAATTTTTTAGCACCCAATTTCTTCATAGATTCAATCATTTCATAATTTGCATTTTGTATGACAGTATCATCATCATCTTTTTCAATAGATACAAAACAAACTACAATTTCTTCTAGTTTAACTGTTTTTGGTTCAATATCTTCTGCAACTGAAATTTCTTTTTTAGTTGGAGTATATTCAAAACTATCACAATGCAATTGTAGTATACGCATGAATTCAGATAATTTGTTTAATTGAATTAAGTGTTATGATATAATTTCAATTAACTAAACCCAACGCCAAATCTGTCACCCTCCTTGACAGGATCAATGTCTGAATTTTGTTGCATTTTAAGATACAGAAATGCTTCATTAACAATTTCTGATACATCTGAATCTGACACTCCAAGTTCTTTAGATGCAAACTGTTCATATTTTTCTAGAACATCTGAATTCTGTTCATCTAGTGAAATATCGTCATTTTTAATAACATTTGCAATTTGTAAAACAAACGAATTTCTCTGTGAATCATCCATATTCATTTTATTTTTTAGTTATTTAAAAATCCACTATGACTAAAGCTCATTTTCATCATGACCTACTACATGTTTTTGGCAATAATATAGATCGTTCATATTACAATAAAATAATGATGGATTATTACACAATGCACATTTTGGTTTTTTATCATCTTCTGACAGTTTTATATGATAAATCCTAGTGACCATTTTGTAATTTTAATCTGTTTTCTAATGTAATAATTAATCGTAAAATTAAACCTGACAACCCAAGACTGTTGGTCAATAACTCAGCAGAACTTTGTAGTGAATTATCATTTAAATTTCCTTCCTCATATAATGCCTCAATTGAGTGTTCATCAGTTTCTAGGTATGCAGTAATAATAGAATGTAACACAGATTCATCTTGCTTTATATTTGCATATAGTCGTAATTCAAGATTCTTAATTTTAAATCCATTCTGAATATTATTCCCTTTTGAAATAAGAATTATTTTTTTATTTGGATACTTTTCAAAATGTTCAGGATTAGAGAAATCAATAATTTTCATAATAATGTCTGCTTATTCGAATATAATGAATATTCTTTGTATAAAACCTTATAACATGTCAAATTTAGTATTTGTTTTGTTATGGACTATGCAAAACTATGCACTGAGCTGTTAGAATTGGATTCTAAAATACGATATGTTGGTATCTATAATTCATTTAGTGGTGATGTATATGAAAAAATGCAAAATGGTATTTCACGGCATTTTGATAAAGACCAAACTAGAAAATCTATGACACAAGCAATTATGAGATGGAAGACTAGAATGCACTTCTCAGATGAAATTGGTAGTCCAGAATATTCAATGACAAAATACGGTAAGGTTAATCGTATTACTATGGCATGTGGAAAAGATGGTTTACTGATGTTTAGTACGGAAGTGGATGCACATCCATGTGACGTTATAATAGATGTTACAAAAGTTGTCAATAAATACATCAAATCTGATGAAAGTGACGATTCTAGAAGAATACGCTCCTAAGAAAAATTATTTTTTATTTGTTTTAGCCTTTCTACGTGAAGCCTTTTGATCTGCAAAACGTAAATGTTTTCCAGTTTTTCTTTTTGCCATAAAGAAAACATAATACTAACAATTGATAAACCATTCGATTATAAAATGGATTATAAAAATAAAACTATGGAAAAATCATTCATAATAAGTGCCGTAGTAGTTGTGATAATTGGATTCTCAGCATCTGCATATATTTTTAGTCAAATTGATTTTGCGGCAGAAATTGGTAATGCTACTAATGATATGTCTGCAAAAAAAGTAATGATTATTGAGCAAATAAATCACTGTATGGAACAGAATACTGTAGCAAGTGGTTCAATAAGTTTGAATTCTTTTGAAACTAATCTTCTTTCAAATATGATCAAACAAGTCCAAGAAGCAGATACTTACGAACAACTAGATAGAATTTCACAGCAAATTTATGCTATTAGCCCATGCAAAGCAAACTAATTATTCTAAAATCGATCGTATCGTGCACGTTCTAAATCTCTACTGCCTTTAGTCTCTTTTTTCCATTCTTTATAATGTGTTTTACATAATGCAGTTTTCTTTCCATCTGTTGACACACTTAATCCAGCGTCTTCTACTTTACCAGTATTTAGTGAACGAATTGCATCATTTTCGCAACCACTAACATTACATTTGGCTCCTTTTCCAACAATTCCCATAAACTATATTTTTTTTCTAGTATTAATAAAGTTGAGATAAAGTTTTTCATGTTTCGTTTATAAATAGCAGTATAGTTGACAGATTATGGGAACAAAAAATAAGTCTCTTTCATCAAATGAAAAAAATCAGAATAAAGGCGATAAAGCAAAAAAAGATAAAAAAGGAGCAGCAGAGAAAAAAGAAGTTTCTGTTGAGATTAATGAAACCGAAGCAACAAAAATAATTCAAGGGTCTAAAGTTATTACAGTTCATGATCTTGCAAGACAAACAAATGTCAAAATTTCAACTGCTAATGCATTTCTTATAAAATCACTTCAAAATGGTATTGTACAAAGAGTTGGTGGCTTTAGTGGTCATCATATTTATGCACCTGTATCATAATCAAGTTTTAGTTGGCACCCAGAGTCTAGTTTTGATAAATGATCTAGATTATCAATAACTTTGCCTATTACTGTCATTTCCTTTCCAACTTTCACATTTTCATAAAAAAAACAAATTAACTTCCCAATAGGTAAAAATGCTATATCACCCTTCTTGAATTCTTTTTTACCTCTTTCAATTCCAGAATTAATTGGTGTTTCAAAATAAACTGCACTTTTACCCAAGAAATGTCCGTTTCCATGAAGAGGTAACGCACGTATTATTTGACCAACAGTTTTTGGTGAAAGATGACGTTTTAATTCACATTTAATGAATGATGTGTCATTAATTTGTAATACAACGCCTATTCTAGAAACAGAGTTTTCGTTCATTATTTTCATAAATGTTTGGATTATATATTGGCATTTTCGAGATTAATTACTTGTCAGAAACAAAAGAAGCAGATACTAATGACCAAAGTGGAGTTATTGATGAGGCTCAGGATCTCCCAATAGAAGAAAAACCTGAAGTTGAAGCTGATGAGGACATAAACGCTGATGCTAGCCTAATCAAAGCAATTGATTCGTATAGAAAAATTATGGAATCAAAAAATGAAGACATGTCTGAAAAAGAACAAAAACTATTAGATGCTAAATGTGAAGACATACGTAACCGTGAAATTGTTGAGAAAGATCAACCACATGAACCTGAGGAAATTCTGAGTGATAACAAAATACTAATGGGTCCTCCAACTCTAACAAGATTTGAAAAAGCAAGAATTATGGGTGCACGTGCATTACAACTATCACTTGGTGCGCCACCATTCATTGATATTCCGCAGAGTGCAACAACATCCTTAGAAATTGCTATGGAAGAACTAGAAGATCGAGTTATTCCAATTACAATTAGAAGAGTTAATCCTAATGGCGACTTTCAAAATATTCCATTGTTTAATTTCAAATAAATGAACCCATCATCCATCTAGTTTAAAAGATTACTTAGCCCAAAAATAGTAAATTTGGCTATGCATGATTCCGATCAAACTATCAATAATAGTAATGAGATGATTATTACAGATGCACCAATAATGCAAACTGCAATTGATGTATTAACAAAATTTTCAATCAATAAAAAAATAATCTTAAAGGCATCTGGTACAATTATTCCTAATGCAGTTGCTGTTGCAAATATAATAACTGAAAATATGTTAAAAGGTAATTCCAAAATTGACAAAATTTTACTCGATAGTAAAATTTCTGAGGATGAAGGTATGATTTCTAATATTGAGATTACACTATTGAAAAATTAGTAAACACTGCCAGGTCCTTTTAGAAGCATATTTTCACATTCTTTACATACAGCTTCATCTATATCAGCTTCTAAGTTATGGTGTATATCGCATATTAGAAGACTTGATTTAATATAATTACATAAACCAATAAACTTGGAAAGACTTGATGGTGAATATGCTCTATCAGAAGCCAAATCATTACTTATCTCAGAAATCATTTCTGCAACTTGTTCTTCTGTAAGAAGTTTTTTTATTAGTTCGGGATCTCCCCTGGTACCACGAATATAATTACTAACTGCAGCTTGTGTAACACCGAGCATTTTTGATATTTGATCTTCTCTAATTCCATGTTTTTCAGCTAATGTTTTAGCCAAGATTGCACGGAGTGCAGGAATT
>MDTE01026181.1_pt1 | contig 10511 bp, 6 predicted proteins | sample 811231 | NCBI WGS metagenome assembly MDTE01 (sample SAMN05326651, study PRJNA326480) | marine metagenome | isolation source: seawater | place: Indian Ocean: Red Sea | collected 2010 | reverse complement strand
TGGACTGGCCGAGACAATCGAACAATCGGGGAGGTTGAGATAGGCACCAAAGGGAGACGGGTTGGCGGTTCTCAGTCGCACAAAGCTGGCCAGCGGGGCGTCAGGATCGCTGCAGGGCGCGGAAAACCGAAAGGTCAAGTTCACCTGGTAGACGTCGCCGTTGCGGATGTGGCTGCGGATGGTCTCCACGTATTCTCTGTGTGCGCTCTCGTCCAACTCGGGGGTGGGCTCAGAGTCACATCCTGCATGGCGGTTGAAGCGTCGACCTGCGGGGACGTCGGTCTGAGCGCGTGCTTCTTCGCTCAGGGCTTCGAGCAGCGAGGAGCCTCCGCCGGGCAGCCGGTGGTAAATGGCCTCCCCGGTCTCTGCTCGGAAGGCGAGCACTTCGTCGTATAGGCCCAGGTGAAAGTCCCAGGACGGGTCACTAGGCAGGCTCTCTTCGATGTCTTCGAACTGGCGTCCCAGATCGTACGAGAAACAGCCGATCAAGCCTCCTCGGAATTGCGGGTGCTCGTCTGTCGTAGGAGAGGAATGGGAGGCGGAGAGGTGAAGCTTGTCGAGGATCGCGGTGAGTCGGTCAAAGGCCAAGCCCGGGCCTGGGTCTGCCTTTAGCGCGCGGTCTAGCCACCCGCGATCACCACGAGGTCCTGCAACGATTTCCAAGACCGAGCCCTTGCCACGGATCCACAGAGCCGGCTCACAGGCGAAGTAGCTCCACTCAGAGGGTGAGCCTAGTGCACTACTGGTGTCGAGCCAGACGGCCCCCTCGCGCCGTGCGGCGAGCCCGATGAGGTGTTGGCTTAGGTTCGCTGGGGGGAAGGTGAGGCGAACAACAGGCACGGCGGCTCCGGTCGGATAGCTGCTCAGTTGGGGGTCGAGTCGTCGTCGTCGTCGTCGGCTGAGTCGTCGTCGTCCCCGGTTTCGATGATTTCGATGGCGGTCAGCGCTCTCGCGACACCGACTACCGTTCCGTCTGCATGCCCTGGGATCTCAAAGTTAGTGACTACCTGGCGTCGGAGCTCAAGGCTTGCCAGGCCGGCGGGTAGGGAAGCGGTGTGCGTTAGGGGGAGCAGGAACTCTCCATCGTCCAAGACGCGACAACCGATCCAGTGAAGGACGCCGCCGTCCTCGATGGTTACGAGGAGGGGGATCTCGTTTGAGTTGTCGCCACCTAGCCACTCGATTGTGTATCCAGCCTCACCACTGTCTACCGTATTGAGCGCAATGGATGAGGGCGTGCCAAGAGCACCTTCAAGCTCCAAGGGATCCACGTCATCCCCACCTGTGGTCTGAATGTTGTACTCCTGGTTGGCCTCCCACGAGGTGTAGGGAAGGTTGGCGCTGTGATGATCGCCGGCGAGCTCCAGCACCTCGTCTCCACTGGCCATGCTCAGGACGGTGAGCCCCACATCCAACTCCGACTCAGGCAGTCCATACAAGGCGGCGTCGCCACTGCCGGTGATGCAGTCGTCTAGGTCGTCCGCGATGGATGGCTGGGCCATCACGACTTGGGCCGGATACCAAGCTGCTACGGCCCTGATGACTGCGCTGGCGGCCCCCAGGTTGGCCACCCGAGAGACCTCTATCCAGCCGCTGCTCAGGTCTTCGCCGTCGTTGGTCGTGGTGTCGTCATCGTCGTCGCTGGACCCCCCGGAACCGCTGGTGGAGCCAAATGGGCTTTCGGTGCTCCTTTGTTGCCCACAGGCGGATGCGAGCAGGGGCAGTGCCGCTACCAGCACCAGCAGGACGAACAGTAGTGGGACGGAAAAACGAACGTCTCTCATGGGGTCTCCTGCAACCTCGACGGGTCTCACGATCGATTCTGCTTGCCGGCCTGGCTCCTTAGAGGGTCTGTGTCCTCTAGTTCCCCTGGATGCTGCGGTGGAAAGACCGTGCAGACTCCAGCATGTTGTCCGCCGTGACGACCGCCGAGATGACGGCCACCGCTGGCACTCCTGTTGCCAAGACCAGAGGCAGATTGTCCATGTCTATACCTCCGATCGCGACTACCGATACCGTAGCGTCGCCGACTACCTGCTTCAAGGTGGCCAGGCCCACTGGCAGATCTGGGCTGCGCCGGTCTCCCTCCGCCAGGTGCTTGGAGCCCGACGAGAAGATCGGCCCGAATCCAATGTAGTCGACTCCCAGGTCTTCAGCTGCCTTGGCCTGTGAGGGGCTGTGGGTGGAGTGTCCAATCAAGACCTGAGGCCCGAGGACCTGCCGGGCTTCCCTCGGGTCTGCATCATCCTGACCCAAGTGGACACCGACTCCTGCGAATCGGGCTGCCAGCGCGATGGAGTCATTGACGACCAGCTCGGCTCTACGGGATTGGCAGAGCGGTAAGAGTGCGCTGAGTAACTCGGCCTGTTCATTTGCGGGCGCCTCCTTCATCCGCAATTGCAGCACGCGGCTGCCCCCATCGAGCAGCGCGGATGCCAGGTCTAGGTGGCTCCGATTGGGGCGCGGGCTGGTGTCCACCATCCCGTAGAGGCCACGTATCGTGGGCGATGGCCGATGGATGATGGAGGCTCTTGGCTCAGCCCCGGCTTCGGGACGAGCGCTTTCTGAAGTCTTCGGGAGCCAACTCGTGTTCGTCGAGCTTGCGCTTCAAGGTGTTCCGATTGATGCCGAGAATCGAGGCGGCACGAACCTGGTTGCCATTGGTTCGGCGGAGCACGAGTTGAAGTAAGACACGCTCAGAGGTCCCGACAACTAGCTCATACAGATCGGACTTGTCTCCCGATGACGGCTCGGGGAAGGTGCGAACTACGGGTCGGAGTCGGTTGAATAGGGTGGACTCGAAGCTCTCTTCCTGCGCCCCGGTTGTGCGTAGGGTCAGACGGCCGGTCGGCCCGACCAGGTCTTCCTGGCGGATGACTGGTCCTTGGGCGTAGGTGGCAGCGCGAACCAGGACGTTCTCAAGCTCCCGCACATTGCCGGGCCAGGTGTATTGACAGAGCCACTCCATGGCTTCTGGGCTCAGCGTTCGGTGAGGCGTGGCGCCCTCCCTTGCGTGTCGCTCGAGGAGCCACTCCGCCAACGGGGGAATATCCTCCGCACGCTCTCGAAGGGGGGGCAGGTGGATGGTCAGGACATTAAGGCGGAAGAACAGGTCACTGCGGAAGGTGCCGGAGCGAACATCTTCAGCAAGATCTCGGTGAGTTGCGGCGATGATTCGCACATCGACTTCCACCTCGCGGTCCGAGCCGAGAGGGAAGAAGCGCTTGCTCTCCAGCACGCGCAGAAGTTTCGCCTGGAGGGCTGCCGGCATCTCGCCGATCTCGTCGAGGAAGAGAAGGCCCCCGTTGGCCGCTAGAAACTTGCCTCGCTTCTCCTTACTCGCGCCTGTAAAGGCTCCTTGAGCGTGGCCAAAGAGGTCAGCCTCGAGCAACTCGCCCGGAATAGCAGCAGTGTTTACAGCGACAAAAGGACCATTGGCTCGCTCGCTCTCCCTGTGCAGGATGCGCGCAACCAACTCTTTTCCAGTTCCGCTCTCGCCCGTGATGAGTACGGAGAATGGGCTCCTCGCGGCGCGCCCGATGGCCTTGAACACGCGTTGCATTGCTGCGCTTCGCCCATAGAGCGTTCGGGCATTGGGGGAGTCGAGGAAACCATCGGAGAACGAGCCCGGTGGTGGGTGGGCCGACGCCCGGTCTCGCACGGCACGCATGACGAGATCTTCGAAGAGATCGATGTCAAAGGGCTTGCAGAGGTATTCGTAGGCCCCACCCTTCATGGCGTGGATGGCGTTGGACATGGTGTTTTGGGCCGTGATGATGATCACGTGTGGTGGATCTTCGAGGTTCCCCACCTGGGTGAGTAGCTCCAGCCCGGTGAGCTTTGGCATCTTGATGTCGACGATCGCTACGTCGAAGTGTTCGGTTTGTAGTGCATTCAGGGCCTGTTGGCCGTCGCTTGTTTCCCGGACGGAGAGGCCCTGGCCCACGAGCACCTTCTGCATGACTGTGCGAAGGCTCGGGTCGTCTTCCGCGACGAGGACGCGGTGCGGACGAGCGGTGAGTGCATGGCTCATCGTCGGAGTCCAAGCGTTGGGCCTGCGTTTGGCGCAGTCCACTTCAACTGGTAAGCACCGTTGGTTGCATCTTGTTGCGCTTCCAGGTTGGGGGGAAGGTGTTCGAACAAGACGAGGCTGAACCGAGCTCCTTGTCCCGGTCGTGGGTCGACATCAAGACGACCTCCGTGATCTTCCGTCGCGAGTCGGGACACGAAGAGGCCCAGACCCGTTCCGCTCGTCTTGGTCGTATTGAACGGATCGAACAGGCAGGAGACCCGCTCGGGCTCGATTCCTGGGCCGTCATCGGTCACGTCTAACTGCAGGGGTAGGCCGCGATCCAGGCCATCCTGTAGAAGTCGCCCATCGGGCGCAACTCGAGTTCGGACGGAGACCAGGGACTGGGCGGCTTCAGACGCGTTGCGGAGCAGGTTGGAGATGGCCTCGCAGATCCGTTCCAGATCGCCCTCCAACGGAGGCAGCGAGGGGTCGAGATCGAGCTCCCAGCGCACACCTGAGGAGCCTCCGTTGTGGGTCTGGATGAGCTTGAGCTCATCATGGACCATCTGATTGAGCGAGATCCGAGAGCGCTGTAGAGGGCGTGGACGACAAAGATCCATCAGGCGCTCGACGAGGTGGTCGATGCGATCGGATTCGCGGATGATTAGACGGAGCAACTCCTCGGCATCTTCGGGCGACGAGTTCCTACCCAGCAGTTGAGCCGCTCCGCGGATGCCTCCCAGTGGGTTGCGTATTTCATGGGCCAGGCCGGCGGCTAGGCTGTCGAGCCAGGCGAGGCGCCGCCTGAAACCCTCGGCAGAACTTGGGCTGCGAGGATCGCTTCCTGGCGCGATCAGGAGCAGGACTTGTCCTGGGAGTGGTCCGCGGGAACCCTTGATGGTCAGACTCGTGGGAGCCGAGGGCCGGGACCACGGGAGGTCTCGCCCGGTACAGGAGGACGCTCCATCCTCCACACGTGCGACGAGCGTGTTGACTTCGTGGGGTAGACAGCCACCCATCGGGCTACCGACCAGCTTGCTGACCGAGATGCCGAGGATCTCAGCGGCCCGGCCCGTTGCTCGCAGTATCTGCCCGTTCTCGATGAGAACCACGCCGTCCGGCAGCCGATCGAGCATGAGGTCGCTCTCTGCGGTATCTAGATCCCCAGAGGGCGCTTCGCGCTGTCTGCTTGTCGATTCCATCATGCTGCTTGCTGTTGTGCTTTCATCGTCAGGCGCGTCTCTATTACTGCGCACACCTGGTCGAGTTCAAGTTCGGAGACCAAGAAGGACCCGACTCGTCCCAGGAGCCTGACCTGCACCGGGTTTGCGGATCGACTCCGCAAAATAGGTTGTAGCACAGCGAATGGGCGGGGATTGCCTCAAAATGAGGCAGTTCGCCGGATCGTCCCAAATATCTGTTTCAGAAAGGGAAGTCTATGCTGTTAGCCGATCGAATCGTTCCTCGTTGAGGGAAAATATGTCAATATCGGCGTAGATGTCGTCCCGTTGTTGCGTTTGGATTGGTTGCAGAGGCTCTCTTGTGGCCCTCTTGCTGGCTTTCTGTGTCTTGTTGTCTCCTGGTCCGGTGCGTTCGGAAGACGGGTCTAGTGTCTCCTCGCCATCGGAAGATCGGAAAGCCCCGCTCAAGGCCAAACAAGGCCAGTCCCACAAAGAGCGCCGTGCGTTGAGGGCTGCGGCTCGAGCGGAGGCTCGGAGGGCCGCGCAGCGTCGAGAAGCCATCCTCCAGCGAGTTCGGTGCTCTGGTGAGGATCCCGCGACCTGCTTCATGAACGATGCCTGGGCTCTTCCCCAGGTGGGCGTGGAGGAGGGGGACGCCGTCAGCTCGGAGGAGATCGTTGTGCTCCTTGAGCAGGTGCTTCAGGGGCTCCATGCGCATGACGGTCGCCGGACCTTGACGGCGGCCTCCAAACGAGAAGAGGTCCAGGGGGAGTCGCGGGCATTCTTCGGGGCTGCAGACCACTTACTCCAGCCCTCCGCCGACATCTACGTGAACCCCGTGAAAGCTCTCAAGGACCGCCCTCCCCTGTATCTGGATCGGATCGACCCACGCGACTTTGACTACCCAATTGTCCTCAACAGTCGCGTTCAAGCTTGGATGGTTTACTTCCTTACCCGGGGTCGCAAGTGGTTCGTTAAGTGGTTGGCTCGTGCCGAGCGGTATGAGCCTCTCATCCTTCCGGCCCTCAAGAAGGCGGGGCTCCCAGAGGATCTGCTCTACCAGGCGATGATCGAATCGGGCTTCAATCCTTTCGCTACATCTCATGCGAAGGCGGTGGGAGTATGGCAGTTCATCTCTTCGACCGGCCGCGCCTACGGTCTGGACCGGACCTGGTGGATTGACGAGCGGCGCGATCCCGAGCTGGCAACAGGCGCGGCGGTGCAGTTCATGAGTGAGCTGTACGACCGCTTCGGCAAGTGGGAGCTCGCATCGGCAGCCTACAACGCAGGTGGTGGGAAGATCGGCCGAGCCATTTCCATGTACGGCACGAATGACTACTGGGAACTGATCGCTTCTCATCGCAGCTACTTGAAGCCCGAAACGAAGAACTATGTTCCCAAGATCATTGCGGCCTCTGTCCTATCGAAGTACCGAGATCGCTATGGTCTGACCGAAGACATTCCTGAAGAGCATCGTCTCTCTCCGTGGGCCCACGACATCGTCACGGTGCCAGAGGCTACCGATCTCAACCTCGTAGCGCGGCTGTCGGGCACCACGCTCGAAGAGTTGGAGTTCATTAATCCAGCTCTTCGTCGTGGCTATACGCCGCCTGGGGTTGAAAACTATCGTCTCCGCCTACCGTTGGGCACCTCGAAGAAATTTAGTCGCGCCTTTGAGCGCCTTCCTGAGAAGGAGCGTGTCACCTTTGTTCGCCACAGGGTTCGCTCTGGCGAGACCCTGGGGCGCATTGCCGGTCGGTACAAGGTGCCGACGTCGGCCGTTCAAAAAATGAATAGCATTCGGAATCCCCGTCGCTTGCGGGTGGGACAAATGCTGGTCATCCCAGTGCGAGCGGACAGCCTTCCGGTACGAACCGTCATCCATGTCGTCGACAAGGGTGACAATCTCACGCGAATTGCGGCTCGCTACAAGTTGGACGTGAAGACACTCAAGGCCATGAATGACCTTCGGAGTGACGTGGTCAAGGTGGGCCAGAAGCTCAAGGTTGTGGTGGGCAGCGATAGTTCAGCTTCGGCCAAGTCTGAGCCCGTACAGACGAAAGCGGATGCGAAGCCAGCAAACTCGGACACGCAGCGAAGGCCTACGTTCTATACCGTCCGCAAGGGCGACTCTCTGGCGAGAATTGCCACTCGGTATGGGCTGTCGTCTGAGGGCCTGAGGGAGATCAACAATCTCCCGAGGAGTGGTGTGATTCACCCGGGAGACAGGTTGCGATTGGTCGCGGCGCCGCCGCCCCCCTCTACCGTTGGTTACGTGGTCAAAGCTGGCGACACGCTCTCGGCGGTTGCGAGCAGCTATGGAATGACCACCCGTCAGTTGATGGACCTCAACAGGCTCAGGAATGACCGCATCCGGGTAGGTCAGAAGCTCAGTGTCGTTGCGACGGGTACCGGTGGCTCCCCCCTCGTTCACTCCGTCGAGAAGGGTCAAACTCTGTATGGGATAGCGTCCCAGTACCGGGTGAGTGTGGACAACCTCGTCTCTTGGAATCGTCTCAGTTCGTCGAAGATACGCATTGGTCAGCAATTGACCGTCTATCCCGATCGGAGCAACTCAGAGTCTTCCCGCGAGCGCTCAATCGCCTACCAGGTGCAGTCGGGTGACACGCTCTGGGCGATCTCTCGCAAGTACGGTGTCTCGGTTGACGATCTCAAGAACTGGAACGACATTCGAAACGACCGAGTGCGGCCCGGCCAGCGACTTCGAGTCATTCTTCGCTAAGAATGGCCACCCGGTGGGTTGGCCTGGAGACGTCCTGTAGGACCGCTCAGTCGGCAGGGGCGAGGCTCTTCGCTATGCTGAGTTGCGGATGGGGGTCGTTGTCAGGTTCACCGGAGACCACTTGAGTCTTTGACTCGATTCCTGGAGTTGGGCCCTGAGTCGCCCTGAAGACGAACATGTCACGTGATGATCCCACCAGCAGACCAGCGATTCTGATCGTCGATGACAATCACACTTTCGTCGACCTGACTGCCGAGATCCTGCGCCAGGAGCTGCCTGATGCCGAGGTGGGCTCAGCGGGGAGTGGCGAGGAAGCGCTGAGCCAACTGGTCAACCGGGAATGGGACCTGGTGCTGCTCGACTATCGACTCCCGGACTTTGACGGTCTTGAGGTGCTAGCGGAGATTCGGAAGCGATTGCTGGACGTGGCCGTTGTCGTAATCACCGGCGAGGGTGATGAGGCACTTGCTGCCGACTTGTTTCGCATGGGGGCATACGACTACCTGGTCAAGAGTCAGGTCTCTGCCAGATCGTTGACGCGAACGGTCAGCCAGGTGTTGATGCGCAAGTTGTTGGCGCGGGACATCGTTCTGAAAGCTGATGGGCAATTGGCAACGAGTCAGGAGCAGGAGGAGCGCAATCGAGCGCTCGACATCGCATACGAAAAGGTGCGTGAAAAGAAAGAGCAGCTGCGCTTGTTGTCGAACTCGCTGGAGGCGACCATCCAGGAACGCACAGCTGAGTTGCGATCGATGTCGGCTTTTCTCAACCGAGTTCTAGATTCGACCACCGATCACTTCATCATCGCGACTGATCCCCAGGGTGTCATTCTGACCTTCAACCGTGGTGCTGAGGCCTGCTTCCGGCTCCAGGCTACAGATGTGGTCGGTCGCCGCAATTTTCGGACACTCTTCGAGGAGAGTGCGGAGTCCGATGCTGGTCTGGATAGCCTTGTGCATCAATTGGGACTGAGTGCCGGCATTTCTCGAGAGATGCATGCTGTGGCAGCTGACGGCAGTGGCTTCATCGCACGGATCTCCTTGGCGCCTCTGGCAGTGGAGAACGATGCTGCTTCCCAGGCGGGTGGTTTGGTGATCATGGGAACCGATGTGACCCACGAGAAGCAGCTTGAGCAAGAGAATGTGGCCTACATCAACCAAATCGAGAGAGCCAATGAAGATCTTCGAAAGAAGAATCAACAGATTCTGGAAGCCACCCGCCTCAAGTCGGAGTTCCTTGCAAACGTAAGCCACGAGTTACGAACACCGCTTAACGCCATTATTGGGTACGCCGACCTTCTCCTGGGTGAGATTTATGGACGGATGGCAGCGGAGCAGGTTGCGGCTGTGGATGGCGTTGCGAGGCGTGCCAACGATCTACTTGAGCTCATCAACGGGATCTTGGACCTTGCTCGAATTGAAGCCGGGCAACTTCGGTTGCGCCCCGAGCCGTTCTCCTTGACGAACATCATGGAGGAACTGATGGAGACCGGGCGAGTGTTGGCCGTGCGCAAAGAGCTCACCCTGGATTGGACGAATGATTGTGAAGGGGCTGTTGAGTTTCATACGGACCGACAAAAGCTGCGACAGATCCTCTTCAACCTGGTGCACAACGCGGTCAAGTTCACCCGAGAGGGATCGATCCACATCGAAACGTCCCACGCAGACCAGGATCATGTGCAGATTGTCGTGGCCGATTCTGGGGTCGGGATCCCTCCCGATGCCCTGACCAGTATCTTCGACGAGTTTCGCCAGGCCGACGGAACCTCCACTCGAGAGTACGGCGGCAGCGGGCTGGGCCTGACCATTAGTCGTAAGTTTGCACGCCTGTTGGGGGCCTCCATCACCGTGACGAGCGAGCTCAATCGCGGCAGTCGGTTTGTGCTCAGCGTACCGAGACAACTTCCAGAGAGCGCTGCCTCCAATGGTGGAACGCCCAAGCTCGCCTCTGAGAGCGATTCGTTGTCTTTGGACGAGGCGCCGTCGGTCGATAACCTGGAGCCGGGTGAGGGTGGGGCTTTGACAGAAGAAGGCCGCCTCTTGGGCTGAGACTGCCGTCGAGGTTCAGTCGTCTTCCTCGGGGATTTCGGTGCCCTCGAAGTGCTGACGGGCGATCATCCGGAGCTCTTCTTGCCCTCGTCTTTCGTATTGGCTCTGAGAGATGTGCCACAACGCATCGCGTAACTCCTGGGCTGAGCTAGGTCTGTCTTCTGGGCGCGGAGACATCGTGCGCTCGAGAATGCTCTTCAGGTCGTCCGGAAGGTCCGCGTCTTCGAGTTGTTCGAGAATTTGGCCGTCGTGACGGTGGCGCCTCCAGTCAAACCCAGGGTTTCCGGCTAGCGCAGTTGGCCCCAGGATCGCTTCGTACAGGAGCATCGCTAGGGCAAACAGGTCTGCTCGCCCATCGACATTCGTGCCAGTGGCAATTTCGGGAGCCTCATAGGCTGGCACCGAGCCATGAGGTCGAGCCTGAGCGATTTCGGGGTCGACATCTGCGCCGGCGCTCTTGCCAATGGGGCGTGCTCCGAACAGGTTTCCGAGGAAGACCTCGCCTGACGGGGTGACGAGAATATTCG
>MDTE01192170.1_pt1 | contig 10512 bp, 11 predicted proteins | sample 811231 | NCBI WGS metagenome assembly MDTE01 (sample SAMN05326651, study PRJNA326480) | marine metagenome | isolation source: seawater | place: Indian Ocean: Red Sea | collected 2010 | reverse complement strand
GTTCCATCCCGTACGGTGCCGGATCCGGCGGCTGTGGAGGAAGTCGTAAGTATGCTCAACACCAGCAAACGTCCAGTGTTGGTGATAGGCGGAGGTGCGGTGGCGGCCGGAGAGCGTGTCACCCAACTTGCCGAACGACTCGATGCGCCAACTACGTTGACGTCGAATGCGAAAGGATTGCTCCAAGCCGGCCATCCCTTGTTGCTCGGTAGCTATATGAGCTGCTCCGAAGTTGCGGCCTGTGTCCGTGATGCTGATGTGGTGCTTGCCATTGGTACCGAACTTGGAGAGACCGACTACGGCTTTGACGGCGATCCGCCCTTCGAGACCAGTGGCACGCTCATCCGTGTTGATATCGAGTCAGAGCAAACCACGCGTAATGCGCTGCCGGCGGTAGCGCTCACCGCGGATGCGACCCTGGCGATTGAGGCATTGTTGGGTGCCTTGGGAGCAGACGCTGCACAGAAAGAGGGCGCTGCGCGGGTCAAAGCCGCGCATGCAGCTGGCACCATGCATGAGCTGGAGCCGCGGTTCACTCGTCACCACGAGGTGCTGCAAGCGGTACGTGCCGCTCTGCCGGATGCCATAATCGTCGGGGATTCGACCGAGCCGGTGTACTTCGGTCAGAGCCACTTTGCTACGGACAAGCCCCGTTCCTGGTTTTGCTCGTCGACGGGTTACGGCACTTTGGGGTACGCATTGCCGGCCGCCATCGGCGCAAAGTTGGGCGCACCAGAACGGCCCGTGGTTGCACTGACCGGCGACGGTGGACTCATGTATACCGTTGCCGAAATGGCGGCGGCGGTCGAGGCCAAGACGCCGATCATTTGCCTGCTGTGGAACAACCAGGCGTTCCAGGAGATCAAGCACCATATGGTTGCCGCGCAAGTCCCGCCGGTGGGTGTCGAGCTGCATGCGCCAAACTTCATCAAGCTGGCTGAGAGCATGGGCTGGGCTGCGCAGCACGCGGCCACGTTGGATGCATTGCCCAATATGCTCGCCGAAGCCGGTGACTCGGAAGGCCCGACTCTCATCGAGTACACGCCGGCGACCTTTGGTATGCCGACCTGACAGGCAGGCCCGCTCGCGGGGTCAGCCGCTCAGGTCCCGGCGCGCGGCAAGATTGAGAACCACCAAGGTGGTCACCACGACAGCACCTCCGAGGAGTGCAATATTGCCCGGATACTCGGCAAGCACCAGCCACACCAGCAGCGGGCCCAGCACGGCTTCGAGCAACATCATCAGGCTGACCTCTGGCGCGGGTAGATAGCGGGCCGAGAGAGTCAGCAGGCTGAAACCGAGCGGGACTGATCCGAGACCCATGAGCGCGAGCCACAGCACATCCGATGCGTCTAACGACAGTGGTGCGGCAAACGGCAAGGCGACCAGCGCATAAACCACTCCCGCGACAGCCATCGCCGGCACCATACTGACACTGCGAGCTTGTCGTGCCAGACATAATGTCCCCGCCAACGACATTGCCGCCAGCAGCGCCAGGGTGTCACCGAGCAAAGACGTGTTACCGGCAGAAAAGCTCGATGAGCAAATGAGGGTGATGCCAATTAGAGATAGCCCGATCGCAATCCAGACTCTGCGTGGCACCCGTTCTTTGAGAAACACCTTCGAATAGATCGCAGCATACAACGGTGTGGTGCTGACGATGAACAGCACATTGGCGACCTTGGTGAGGTTGATGGCAAATACGAAGCAAATGGCGCCTGCCGCGAACAACACGGCAATCGCCACCCCGACGCCGCCGATGGCTGCGAAATGCGCGATGCTTCCGCGACGATGTATGACCACAAGCCCCAGGCTGATCGCCACTGCGCTCAGGGCGCCTCGCCAGAACACCAATGTCCAGCTGTCGGTCTCGACCAGTCGTACCAGCAAGCCGTCGGGCACAATTGCCGCGACACCGGCAAGTGCGATCAGCAGACCCCGTTGTCTCGCGGCCGAAGGGGCGAAGATTTCCTTCATGTGGCAGCACAGACTGCGATAGCGTCGATCTCTATGAGCAACTCATCAGCAGCAAGCCGTTCGACACCCAGCAACGTGTTGACCGGACGATGCTCGGCCGGAAAGAACTCACCGATCGCTCCGAGAATGCCGTCTGCTTGCTCCGGTGTGTAGCTCACGACACTGGTGGTGATTTTCATGACCTGTGTGCGTTCACACCTGGCGGCAACAAGCGCACGGTCGAGATTAACCAGTACCTGAGCCAGCTGCGCGACAACGTCATTGCCGCCAACCAAGTTGCGGTGTTCGTCGTAAGCCACTTGCCCGGCGATATAGACGGTTCGGCGCGCCCCTTCGGCGATGACCACATGATGGTATTGGCGAGGAGCAGGAGAGCCCTCGGGGTTGAAACGGGTGATTTTCACGGGCGGTTGTCCTGTTTTCGCGGCTTTCGGACCGGCATGCTATCGCGGAGTCGGGTCCGGCCGACAGTCCGCATCGGTAGAGCGGTGAGGCCGGGGTTCGGAAACTACGGATAGGGCGGCTCTTGCGCCGAATGGGATGGATCACATCTAATAACCGTTCCGTCGAGGAGAGGTCCAATGCAGCCCGCAGAGCAACTAGCGATCACTGGTGCGCAACTCGTTGATCTGGCGCGCTATCCTATCGCCGATCTGGAAACAAGCGAGGGCGCGCGTTTCGCGGCCCGCTGTCATCAGGACTACGTCGACACGGGGTTGTGCGTGCTGCCGGATTTCATTCGTCCGCAGCGTCTCGCCTTACTCTCCGAAGAAGCCGCCTCGGTGGCAGATCAAGCCTATTTCTGCCGTGACGCGCATACACCGTATTTGAAGACGGCAAACTCGGATCTGGAGCTGGATGATCCGGTGAATCGCATGGAGCAGACCTTCGTCGGTTCAGTGGCATATGATCTGCTGCCGCCCGGTGGGCCGCTGGTGTCCCTGTACAATTGGCGGCCGTTGATGAACTTCATCGCCGCGGTGCTCGGTAAGCCGAGCCTCTACCAGTTTGCAGATCCTTTCGGCGCCTGCAGCATCAATGTGTTCGTCGATGGTGGTGAGCATGGTTGGCATTTCGACGAGTCGGAGTACACCGTAACCCTGATGCTCCAGGCGCCCGAGCAAGGCGGTGTGTTCGAGTATGTGCCGCTTATCCGCGGGCTAGAAGACGAAGGGACCATCGTCGACAACGTCTTGAATGGTGATCGCAGTCGTGTCGTCGAGCTACCTTTCACGCCGAGTACGCTATTGATCTTCGCGGGTCAGCGTACCCTGCACCGGGTGTCGAAAATGACCGGAGACACGCCGCGCCTGGTCCCCGTGTTGTGTTTCACGGATGCGCCCGGTCAGACCAACAGCGAGCAGGTTCGTCAGTTGTTCTGGGGTCGTAAAGGTCCACAGCAGACTTCAGTCGTCTGAGCCAGGAGCCGTCACATGAACCTCGCAGACGCACTCGTCGAAGATTTCACACGCGATGGTGCTGTTTGCGTGCGTGGGCAATTTTCATTCGAGTGGTTGGACATACTGGCTCGTGGCGTGGAAAAGAATTTCGCCGAGCCGGGACCGGACCATACCGTGTACACCCCGCCGGGCAAGCCCGGCGGCTTTTACGACGACTACTGTAACTGGGACCGTATCGAGGAATACCGTAGCTTCGTGATGGAGTCACCGGCCGCCGAGATTGCGGCAAGACTGATGCGGTCAAACGGTGCGCGAATCTACCACGAGCATGTGCTTGTCAAGGAGCCGGGTACCGAAGAGATCACACCCTGGCATCACGATTTACCTTATTACGGGGTGGACGGCGATCAGCTGTGCTCCATCTGGCTGCCGTTGGATCCAGTACCGCGCAGCGCCTGTCCGGAGTTTGTTGCTGGCTCTCACAGCGGAGGTAATCTCTACTATCCGAGATTGTTCATCAATCACCAGGACTACGCGGCTGGCGAGACGGGTTTCACGACGCTACCGGATATCGAATCCCACCGCGACGACTATGACATCTTGTCCTGGGATCTCGAACTCGGCGATTGCATTGTGTTCCACATGCGCACCATTCACGGCGCGCCTTCGACCAGCCAGCTCCGTACCCGTCGCCGCGGTTTCTCGACCCGATGGCTGGGCGATGACGCGCGGTTTGCGGTGCGCCCATGGCAGACATCGCCGCCGTATCGAGGTGTTGAACTCGAACCCGGTGCCGTGATGGAGCACCCCGCATTTCCGTTGGTGTACTCCTCCGCCTGAAATCCAAGGCCGCGCTAACGCTTCAGTTTTACGCCTTCGGCAATCCTATCCCAGGTCGACGCCGTAATACCCCGCTCGCGCAGCGGAAACTTCTGAATCTTGCCGGTTGGTGTCTTGGGGATCTCTTCGACGATGTCGATGTAGCGCGGCACCATGAAGTAGGGCATGCGCTGATTGCAAAATGCGATGAGTTCAGCGGGCTCGACAGTAGACCCCGGCTGACAAGTCAACGCGACCATCACCTCTTGCTCGGACTCGTCTGCCCAGACTGGAAACACTGCGCACTCGAGCACCTGGTCATGCTGATTGACAATGTCTTCGACTTCCATCGATGAGATGTTCTCTCCGCGACGGCGTAGTGAATCGGTCACCCGGTCAACAAAGTACAACCGCCCTTGTTCGTCGACATAACCCGCATCACCGGTGTGAAACCAGAGATTGCGAAACGCCTTCACGGTCGCCTCCGGCTTGTTCCAGTAACCTAGCATCACTTCCCAGGGATTGTGCGGGCGACAACAGATCTCGCCGACGACGCCAGGTGCACACGGTACGTCGTTCTCATCCATGATCCGGGTTTGCACGGTCTCCTTGAGATAACCTACACACTGGTTGTTCGGAAAGGGGGAGCCGAGTGAGTGGGAGCATGGCCCCGGATTCTCGGTGCTGCCATAGCCGCTCGCGATGAGTACTCCGAATCGCTTGGCGAAGGCTTCGTGCTCCGGTATTACCGGATACATGCCGACCTTCTCCAGTGGCGTGTGGGCATCCTCGGCGGATTCCGGTTGTTGCCAGATGAAGTTCGCTATCGCCCCCAGCATGAACACAACGGTGCCGCCATGCTCGGCGATGTCTTTCCAGAACAAATCGTTCTTGTAGCCGCGCCGCAGCAACACCGTCGCACCCCGCATGATGCTGCTGTACACCACTCCCCACTGACCTGCGATATGAAAAAGCGGCAGTCCAGCAGTGTAGTAACGATCCTGGTCGGTGACGCCGTGATTCATGCCTACGTTGCGCGCGTACCGGTAGGCGTGCGCATGCGAAACCATCACGCCCTTCGAGACACCGGTGGTGCCAGAGGTGTACATGATGCCAATCATGTCGCGATAACTGACGTCCACCTCGACCGGACTCTGGTCATCACCGTCGATGTCGGCGAAGTCTCGTACCTGGAATCGTTTACTGATTACATCGGGTAAATCGTCCGGCACGGCGGGAAACACAAACAAACGCTTGAGAGTTTCAAGCTCGGCAGCGACGTCGGCGACCCGTTCCAAGTAGTCTTGATGCACGACTAGAGTGGTCGCGGTGGAGTCGTTGACGATGCGACTCAAGAACACACCCCGGTAGGCGAGATTGATGGGTACTTCAACGGCGCCACGTCTCGCCAGGCCCGCCCACAGCGCAACCAGCTCGACCACATCAGGCAACATGATCAATACCGGTTGCTGGAATTCGATGCCATTGGCGATCAGACCGTTGGCAATACGCGTGGACCAGTCGTCGAGCTGGCAAAAGCTGAGCGTCGGACCTTCTACGTCGACGACTACCGGCTTGTCTTGATAGCGTGCCGCGGCTTGCCGGAGAATCTGACCGACAGTTCGTTGCTCGATAGGGAATTCGTCGGGTAGCGCTGTCATCGTTTGACTCCAGGAAAGAGGGTGGCGGCAGGTTTCAGGCGAACGAGGCCCATGGGCTGTTGATGGGGCGTTCGATGTAACTGGGACTTTGTTGGTAAGAGGCGATTTCGGGTCGACTGGTGAATGAGGCCAGGAACGCGAGCAGACTCGGATGAGTGCTCTCGGTCAGCGAGCCTGGGACCATGAGGGTCATTTGCCAGACCAACTCAAAGATCACGAAATCCACCAGCGACAGCCGCGTGCCGACAAAACACTTGCATTCCGGGCGTTTCGCGAGAAAACGCTCGAAACCGTTCAGATACCGAGGTAAAGCCGTCTCGCAGAATTCCGCGTAGGCGGCTTTGTAGGGCTGCCCCAGGGTGTAGGCGGTGCGCACGATGTGATTTCTGAAGTCGTACGCCTCCTCTTGGAGCTGATCGATGGCAAGTCTCTCGTGGTCGTTGTCGCCGAGTAAGTCAAACTTGGTGGCCAGATAGCGCAGTATGGTGTTGCTCTGCGTCAGGCACAGCGTTGGTGTCACGCTGTGATCGAATAGATACGGGAGATTCGGAAAGGGCACATCGAGCCCGAGCTTGTGTGATGCCCAATCTTCTCCCTCATCGTCCTTGTCGAGCAGATTGCCGTTGGCGTCGGCACCAAGACGAATTTCTCGGTAAGGCTGCCCCACATGAGCGAGCATGACGCGTATCGGTTGCCCCAGGCCACGGATTGCCCAGTACCCGAGTTCCAGCTCGGCATTGTCACATTCAATAACTTGAACCATCGAGCAGTTCTCCTTGGTTGCGAACCCTGGTCATCGAACGATGACGTCGATCAGTGGATTGTCGGCATTCATGCACGCCAGCACCACGGTATTGAAGCGGTCACTGCGTTCGAGTGCAATGCGGGCGGCTTCGTGGGCCAAGCGCCGGCGCTCATCATCGTCGACCATGTTGATGAGCGGCACCACTGTCGCATCGCCAACGCCAGACACGCCGCCCGAGGGTGAGGCGATCAGCGCCGCAACATGCTCAGGTTTCAAGGTGTCCCCTTCATTCAGACCGCACAGGGCTGCGACATGCTCGACACGATGCACGACTCGATCGGTGAGCGGCTGTCCAATAGCCTGAGCCGAAGCCAGCGTGATGACAGTGTCAGCGCAAGCCGGGATCTGCGGTTCATGCTCAGCCGGTGCTTTCAAAAGCCGCATGCGTGCACCGTCGGCCTTGACCAGCAAGACATCGAATAAACGTTCTTGTTTCACTCGTTGCAGCAGCGCGTGCGAGAGTCCTGAGTAGCGCCCATGTTTGTCCGACGGGTGGGCAAATGCGATCTTGTCGCCTGTCTTTCGCAGGTCACTCAGTCGCTCGAGTAAGTCGTTTCCACTGGCAATCAGCTGAGCGGCTTCGAGATTTTTTGGAAAATAGGGGATGTGCGAGGTGGCGGTTATGCCGACTGTTCCAGAATGCTCTTGTGCCAGCCTGTACAAGCTGGACTTTTTGCCGCCCGCACCGACAAAGCAAACCACGCCCTGTCGTGCGCACAGGGCATCCAGAAGTTGATCAATGGCGTCAGGCATGAGAGCGCGTGTTACTCGATGATTTCCGTCAGGTAGTCGTTGTTGATTTTCAAGAATTCTCCGCCAAGATGATCGAGCGGTCCGCTCTGCGAGCGACCGGCGGAACAATCATAGCGCGCCATCAGCACCAGGTCCGAGGGCGACGCCGGATTGGTCCGAAAGTAGTTGTGCCCAGAGTCACCAGGATTTTCATCCACGTACTCCACCAGCTCCAACTGTTCCTCGGGCAGTTGCTCGACATTCGCGGTGCGGTTACCGAGATCTGTTTCGGCGAGACGGCCAAGACGGGTCAGAATGCTGAACAAGAAACAGGAGACCTTTTCGTTCGCAATCAAGTTCAACTGCGGCGGGGGAGTTTAGTCCATCTTGCACGTCTATCACGGGTGCGAGACCGGTCGAGTACAGAATGTCCATGTTTGGACGTCGTAGGTCGTCGGTCAGGTTGAACCCGGGGTGGGAAACGAATGCTGCAAGGTAAAGGCTTGCGCCGTCGGCCCCTCGTCGCGCAAACGAACGAGAGCCCCGTGAGCTTCGTGAAACGAAGGCCTATGACCCGCCGCTATCCAGCAGAACACATAAGTGGGCTCTAACGCCTGTTCAAACCAACACGACCCCTGCAGATCGGCGGCGTCACGCTCGTAACGCAGTACTGCGATGTTGAATTGGGCCAGTTCATAGGTGGACATGGAGCGAACATACCTGAGCGACGCTTGGCTGCAAGCCTCTGGAGCAGTGCAGTGTCAACTCACCATCGCCGGCGGGTTGGAAACACCACCCAGCGAAGCGTGAACCTCGCGTGCTGCTCGTTTGCCTTCGTGCAGTGCGCCTGGCACGCAGGCGGGATTGTTGTTGCTGGTGCCTTCGCCGGCAAAGAAGATCTGATCGTTGACTGGCTGCGCCAGCTGCTTGCGCTTACTCGGTAAGTTCGGGGCGTAGGTGTTGACCGCGGGATAAGAGTAACTGCCACGCACATATGGGTCGGCCGTCCAGTTCTGCACCAGAGCGTCAATAAAGCCGGCGCTCGGCTTGCCGCCATATATCGTGTCCAGGTCCGCGAGCATTTCATCGACGATGACCTTATCGCCTGCCGTGCCACCGCCCGCGGCTGCAGCCCGGTCAGTCAGGATTTGTGCGTTGTCACCCATGGGGTAGCACATGACGAGCTTGTCGTCGGTACCTTTTTTGTAGGCGCTTGGAATCCAGCAGCTGCAGGCCAGACCTTCGGTCACCAGATAGGCCATTTTTGATGCCCAGAACTGCTCTCGGAATCGCAGCGCGACTTTCATGCCGCGACCCATGCCGATGTTTCTGTAGGCTTCGACGGTCGGCTCTGGCAGAGTCGGTGTGAATGTGATGCTCTCGCTTTGCAGCACTCCGATAGACGCGGTCACGATCACTTTGTGAGCGTGGTGCTTATCACCGGTTGCGTCCTCCACCACGATATGAGGTCCGCTGGTGTCGATGTGGGTGACCGGGCGGTTCAACGACACATGCGGCAGTAATTCGTTCCACCAGATTCGATTCAATACATCGACGTAGCCGATGTCGTGGGGTGTCAGCACTTGCACCTGACTCGACAAGGACCACAACGCATCTTGCTGTGCCAGACTCGCTGCGCCGATCCGGTCCAGAGAGGCGCCGTAGATGGAGCCCGCGATGTAGCTATCGTAGAGGTGGTAAGCACGATGACCTTTACCAACGCCGTAGCGTGCCAGCACGGTATCGGCCATGGTTAATGAGTAGTCCTGATTCAGCGATCGGCTGCCGTAACTACGCCAATAGTTCCAGTTGTCGCGAATGTCGGCGTCGCTCTCGCAGTAACCGGTTTCTTCGTAGCAGAGCTTGCCGCCGTCCATCGAAAGCGCGGTATCTCCGACATAGGCCCGGGCATAGGCTCCCGGCCCCAGCTCGCCGATGATGGCGTTGTAGATGGGGTTGTTGCGCGCCAGATAATGTTCCTCGGCGCCCATTTCGATGCGCGTGCTGCCCAGTGTCCGGCTGTAAACGCGACCGCCATGCCGATTGCTGGCTTCCAGAACCCGCACCCGATAACCGGCGGCCAGCAAGTCGCGTGCAGCGGTGAGTCCAGCGGTACCGGCGCCGACGACGATCACATCGTAGCTCGCGGTGCTGGTGGCGTGGCCTACAATCGGAACCGCGCAGGCGAGGCCTACTCCGGCTGCTAGCTTCAGCGCCTCACGGCGTCCCATATTGGTGTTCCATTGACTGCTCATGACGGTACCCCACGGTCAGTGTCAGCATTTTTCTATAGCGTAGAGTTATAGTTTTTTCTACAATGTAGAGTTTGTCAATCAATCCCCTCGCGCCATGGCCAGAAACCCCAAGCTCAGCGCCGATCAGATTGTCCAGTGCGCCATCGAACTGCTCGACCGCGAGGGACCTCGTCGATTCAGCATGCGCAAGCTGGCGGCTTTGTTCGACGTTGATCCAATGGCGCTCTATCACCACGTACCGAATCGGGCAGCGTTGATGTACCGGGTGGTGGACACCGTCATGGCCGACTGTGAGCTGCCCGAGGCCAGCGGATCATGGCAAGAGGACGCAAAGGTTATCTGTCGGGCTTTTCGACAGCTCGCGCATCGACATCCTGGGGTCATCCGGGTATTCGACGAGTTCGAAGACTGGGTGCCGGCCGAGCACCGTATCACCGAGGCCATGTATGCCACTTTGAGCAGTGGTGGATTCACCGCCGGGCACATCGTGCGTGGTGCTCGATTGTTGATTTCTTATACCGAGAACTTCTGCGTCTGGGAACTGACTGATTGGATTGCGCCTTACACACCGGAGATGAAAACAGAGCTCAGCGACAGCCTCGCGCAGGGGCAGTTCCCGCTGACGACCAAGCTCATCGACCAGATCACCGATGTCGATCCCGATGCCGAGTTCGAATTCGGGCTTCGCGTGATGGTGCGAGGACTCGAGGCCAGCCGCGAGAGTGTCTGACTGACTCGATCGGGAGGGTGTCGAAAATGTGCTCAGGCGTTCGGCAGAGGGTGCAACTGGCTCAGCCTCGCCCCGACTTGTAGATACTCAGATGTTGTGTGTCCTGGCACTGGACAATCTGCCCTGGCTTCGG
>MDTE01052277.1_pt1 | contig 10512 bp, 7 predicted proteins | sample 811231 | NCBI WGS metagenome assembly MDTE01 (sample SAMN05326651, study PRJNA326480) | marine metagenome | isolation source: seawater | place: Indian Ocean: Red Sea | collected 2010 | reverse complement strand
ATTCGAACCTGCGAAGCCGAAGCGTCTGATTTACAGTCAGATGGGTTTGACCGCTCCCCAACCCCTCCTATAGAGTTGTGTATTCTCTGAGTACATATGAAAGAAGTCAAACAAAATAAGTTAAAAGAAGAAAAAATACTAAATTTTCTTAAAAATGATGAAGATATAAGTTGGGAATTATCGATTTTTGAAGAAATCGGTTCTACTAATGACTACTTACTTGAAAACTCAAGAAAAAATAAGATAAGTATCTGCCTAACTGAAAGTCAAACTAAGGGAAGAGGTAGGAACTCAAAAGAATGGCAGAGTCCAAAATATGAAAATATTTACATGTCGATAAGCTTTTCTACAAACCAAGATTTAAAGTTTTTCAGTTCTTTTAGTTTGGTGACCGCCCTTTCTGTACACAAGGCTTTAACAAAGCATAAATTTGATACAAAAATTAAGTGGCCAAATGATATTTATATTAACTCCAAAAAAGTTGGTGGAATTTTAATTGAAACTATTAGCAAAAATAAAAACAATATAATTGTGGTTGGAATTGGCTTGAATGTTTTTATGAAAAGTAACTCAAAAATTGACAGAGAATGGACCTCTCTTATTTTAGAAAATGAAAGTATGTCCATAGATAGGAACAAAATAATTTCCGACATAGCAAATGAGTTACTTGTTGATAAGAAAACTTTTGAGGAGAAAGGCTTTGCAATCTTTAGCAATAAATTTAATGAACTAAATATCTTAAAAAACAAAAAAGTTTCTCTTTCAAATTTTGATTGTGAGGAAGGAACTGCTTTAGATATAAATTTGGATGGTACTCTAAATGTTAAAGTAGCAGAAAGAATTAAGAAGATATCTTCGGGGGAAGTGTCATTGCATTTAGCAAATTAATTTTTAGGTAAAGCTAATATATAAAAATATTAATACATAAATAATTATAGAGTAAAGCGGTCCAAAAGTATGTTTATTGTCCCACTGTCTCCTTGTTTTAGTTGTACTCCTCTTTGCACCCCACTCACCTGGAAAATAGTATTGAACAAATAATATTAAATAACCTATACCAAAAGCTAGGTACCAAATAAGCTTGAAAGGTAATTTAAGAATGCTCACTTAAGAAATATTAGCAAAAAATAAAAAAATAGTAAGAATATCTCTACTTAAATTCTTAAAAAATATATAATCCAATTTTTGCTGGCGTAGCTCAGTTGGTAGAGCTCCTGATTTGTAATCAGGCGGTCGTTGGTTCGAATCCAATCGCCAGCTCCATTATTATTTATATCTTTCCTCCTCAATTATCTGAGCATCTTCAACGTCCTCTACTTTTGCTTTTGGATGATTAGTTTTCAAATATTTTTTTCCTACAATCCAAAATAAAAGAGCTGTGACATATGGCCAAAAAAATAAAAGTGCAGAAAAAAATATGTTCCATTCCCAAACAAGAGTAGCGCCAATTATTCCTAGAATCGGTCCGATGAGAGGAGTAAAAGTAAGAAAAAGAGAAATTACAAAAAAAATACCTTCAAGAAAAGTGCTTTGGACCATAAAAATAAGTTTTAAAGCGTCTGTTACTGCGCTTATCTGATAAATAGAAATCGTGACGTAAAAAAATAAAACAATGAAAAAAGGCATTCTCAAAAAATGTTTTTACAAAGTATACTCTTATCTCTGTTATGAAATTGAAAAAAATAATTTCCAATCTTTCTTTGAAAGAAAAAATTTCATTATTATCAGGCTTTGATAACTGGTATACGCCGGAATTAAAAAAATACGGAATACCAAAAATAAAAATGTCCGATGGTCCTAATGGTGTGAGAGGAGATTCTAACACTCCGCAAACTTCAGCATGTTTCCCAAGCCCTATCCTTTTAGGAGCAACATGGAATGAAAAATTAATTAAAAAAATTGGTTCAGCTACAGGTGAAGAAGCATTATTTAAAGATGTTGACGTTCTTCTAGCTCCAACTATTAATCTTCATCGACATCCGCTTGGAGGTCGACATTTTGAATGTTACTCAGAAGATCCTGTCTTAACATCAAAAATTGCTTGTGCGTATGTTTCAGGTGTTCAAAGTAAAGGAGTTGCTGCATGTTTGAAACATTTTGCTGGAAACGATACCGAATTCGAAAGACATTTAGTTAGTTCTAACATAGATGAAAAAACTTTGAGAGAACTTTATTTGTATCCCTTTGAAATGGGCATAAAAAAAGGTAAAGCCAAAGTCGTAATGTCGGCTTATAACAAAGTAAATAATATTTACTGTAGCTCTCATGATGAATTAATTAATCAAATTTTAAAAAAAGAATGGAAATTTAATGGTTATGTAGTGAGCGATTGGGGTGCTGCACTAGAAACTGTAGAAAATGCAAATGGTGGTCTCGATTTAGAAATGCCAGGTCCTGCAAAAACTTGGGGAACAAATCTTGTTCGTGCAGTTGAAGATGGACTGGTTGCTGAAGAAAAGATTGACGAAAAAGTAAAAAGAATTCTTAACGTTGCGAAATTTACTAATAGGTTCAATAAAAAAAGAGTTTCAGAAAAAAGTATTGATAAAAAATCTCATCGTGAACTTATCAAAAAAACTGCCATAGAAGGCATGGTTCTACTAAAGAATGAAGATGTTTTGCCTTTTGATAAAACCAAAATTTCAAAAATTGCTCTCATAGGTCCCAATGCTGAAAATAGTCAAATAATAGGCGGAGGAAGTGCAGGATTGAAGCCTCATTATGAAGTACATCCCGCTGAGGGAATTTCAAATTTCTTATCTGATGAGAATATAAAAATTAGTTACGCGAAGGGTTGTCATGTCGACAAGTATCTTCCTGCCTTAGAAAAAGAAATTTGTCACATCCCAGGCAAAAGAGATAAAGGCTTTGAAGTTGAGTTTTTCCGAGGAAAAACCTTTGATGGAGAGCCAATAGAAAAACAAATTTTAAGTGGAAATAGATTTTGGGCACTTCAAGGTTTTGCAAGACAGTTTGTAGATGAAAAAGAAAGGCCTGAATTATCTGTTAAATTTTCAACATCCTACAAACCATCAGTTTCTGGAGAATTTGAATTTGAAGTTTTTAGCATAGGTTTGTCGAGAATTAAAATTGATGGAAAGGAGTTGGTTGATAATTGGTCTTCCCAAAAAAAGGGTGAAGCATTCTTCGGCTTTGCATGTGCCCCCAAAAGAAAAAAGGTAAAGCTCTCCAAAGGGAGAGAATATTTAGTTGAAGTTGAATATGAATTTGAAGGAAGATTCCCTGCCATTCAATTTGGCTGTAGACCGCCCGATCCCAAAAATTTGATTGAAGAATCAGTAAAAATTGCAAAACAATCTGATGCGGTAGTTCTCATAGTCGGTACAAACTCTGATTGGGAAACTGAAGGTAATGACAGAAAAAGTTTAAGCCTTCCTGGCGAACAGGATACTCTAATAAAAAAAATTTTAACGGCTAATAAAAATACGGTTTTAGTTATTAATACTGGATCTCCAATTAGTATGCCTTGGATAAAATCTTGTCCAGCAATTCTGCAAACTTGGTTTCCTGGACAAGAATTTGGAAACTCCTTAGCGGAGATATTATTTGGCAAAGAAAGTCCAAGCGGAAAATTGCCTACAACGTATCCCAAAAAGCTATCTGATACACCAGCATATTCTTGTTACCCAGGCGAAAACTTGCAAATGGATTACAAAGAAAAATTACTCGTTGGTTACAAATGGTATGACAGAAAAAATATTCAGCCTCTCTTTCCTTTCGGTCATGGTTTGACTTATTCAAAATTTAAATTAAAAAAAGTTTCTGTTCTTAAAAAGAAGCACAAAATAGAAATAAAAGTAAAACTAAAAAATACTGGTGATTTTTCGGCTTCTGAAACTGTGCAATGCTATCTAGAGAGAAAAAAAGTGAAAGCTAATACACCTTTAAGAAAACTTGTAGATTTTAAAAAATTAAAACTCAAACAAAATAAATCTAAAAAATTGACCTTAAAGGTTTGCAAAAGAGATTTCTCGGAGTGGAATGTTAAAAAATCAACGTGGGAAATTGCCAATGGAGACTTTGTAATTCATGTCGGGACATCTGTAAAAGATATTTCTTTTACAGAAGAAATAAAAATCTAACTTAGATCTAATAACTCTTTAGAAATCAATATTCCGCTCTCATCAGCATAAGCCCAGTTTCCTGGTTCAATTGATATGCCGCCGAAATTAAGGTTGATACCAATTTCTCCTCGATCCTTTTTTTCACTTTTTTTTGGAACTGAGCCCAATGCAAATATTCCAAGCTTAAAATTAGAAAGAGCTTCTACATCCCTTACACATCCATTTATGATGATAGCGTTCCAATTATTCTTCTCAGCAGAATCTGCAATCATATCTCCCATCAAAGCAACATTAGTGCTTCCTTGACCGTCTATTACTAAAATTTTTCCATTACCGTCTTCACTAAGAATTTGCTTAACTTTTGAATTATCATCAGGACAAAATGCTGTTTCAATTTTTCCAGAAAAAAAACCTTTAGCGCCAAAATTCTTAAATTGTAAATTTATAAAATCTACGTGCGGGTACTTATCGCTTAAGTCTGGAGTAGTCATATTTTTCTATCAATATACATTAAAAAATTAAATCTCTTGATAGATTATCAAGAGCAGTATAATTAATTGAATGAAGGAAAACTTTAAAGCCAAAGTATATTTAAGTAAATCAGGCAAAGGCAGAGTCAAATATTCAGAAGATCAGTTTTTATCATTGTCGAATAGAGAAATGTTTAAAGTTTTTCCTGGAGATGAAGTTGTTTGTCAAAAAATTCCTGGAAGTAAAGCAAAGATTAAAGAGGTTTTAAAAAGAAATACAAAAGAGCTAACTGGCATAATAAAAAAATACAAAGGCAAAACCTTTCTTACAAGTCTAGATAAAAGTTTTCATCTTGATATCTTGCTAGAAGGAAAAAATTTGAAAAACTTTAAAACGAATGATATTTGCGTAGTAAAAATAACGTCTCAACCTTCTTTAAAGTATAAGCCAAAAGCAAAGCCCATTAAGACTTTGAAAAGCAACGATGTTTTTGAGGAAGCTTTCATTTTCGCTACGAATGGGACTGAAATATCTACCGAATGGTCTAAAACTGTTATTAATGAATGTAAAAAAATTAGCAAAGAAATTTCGAAAGAAGATATTGAGACTAGAAGGGATTTTAGAAGTTTAAATTTTGTAACCATTGATGGAAGCAATGCTAAAGATTTTGATGATGCTGTCTATGCCGAAGAACTATCTGACGGCTTTCGTTTATATGTTGCTATAGCAGATGTATCTGCATATGTAACTAAAGATTCTCAACTTGATAAAGAAGCTTTTTCCAGAGCTACTTCTGTATATTTTGAAAAAAAAGTTATTCCTATGCTTCCGGAGCTCATATCAAATCAGCTTTGTTCTCTAAGGCCAAATGAAGATAAGCTAGTTTTAACTTGTGAAATATACCTTGATAACAGAGGAGAGATAAAAGATTTTGAATTTTTCAATTCTGTCATTTGCTCTAAAAATCGTCTCACTTACGATGAGGTTGAAAAATTTTATCAAAAAGGACAAACCGCTTTATTGGATGATGCTGTAAACAACTTGCATGTCTTAAAAAAGATTCATAGTTTGAGAAGAAAAATTCGAGAAGATAGAAAAGCCATAGATTTTTATCTTCCTGAATATAGACCTGTTGGAAAAGATAATAAAATAATCAAATTCAAAGCAACGAGTCATTTATTGGCAAATAAAGTTATAGAAGAATCTATGATATTGGCAAACATTTGTGCAGCTAAATTAACAAAAAAACTTAAAAGACCAATTCCATTTCGACATCACGATAATCCGGATTTCAACGAATTAGAAAAGTTGAAAGAATTTCTTAAAGCTAGAGGTCTTCGTAAGAGCATGTCTGAATCTAATCCTAGAAAAAAACTTTACGATTGGTTAAAGGAAATTAATCAAAAGGAAAAGTCTTTTTCTTTGATCTATCAGATATTGAGAAGTATGAAGCTTGCAGTTTATTCAGGAAAGGAGAGCAATCACTTTGCTCTTGGACTAGATGAATATTGTCACTTTACTTCTCCAATTAGGAGGTATTCGGACCTGGTAACTCACAGAGTTATTAAATCCATAATTGAAAAAAAAGGAGGTCATTACTCTCAAGATGAAATAGATGCAATTGCCGCGGTTTGTAGCGAAAAAGATAGAGAAGCTGAAAAAATTGTTAGAGAATCATCAAAATATCTCAGTTGCAAGTGTGCCGAACAGCATATTGGTAAGGAATACACTGGAGAAATAGTATCGGTATTAGAATTTGGTGTATTCATGCATATACATGAACTAAATATTGAGGGATTTTGTCATGTAAAAAATCTTAAACGATCACCTTATTACGTTCATGATGCAATAGCTCATTCTCTAACATCAGCAAATAATAATAATATCTATGCTTTGGGGGATATGTTAAAAATAAAAATAAAGTCAGTGGAGACTTCTCGGAAAAGGATAGATCTAAGAGTCAAAAATTAGTCATGAAAAAATTGGAATCTGTTGATCAAAATTTTATAAAAACTTTACTTGATAACATTCCTCAAAATATTGAAGAGTTTTACGTTCCAAAAGATAAAAATGACAAAAAAACTTTGGAATTAATTTCACTGGCAGAACAAAAAGAAGTTGCTATCTCGTTTAACAAAGAGAGAAGACTCTCTGCGACTTTTATACCATCGCACGTTAAAGATATTAATTTTTTAGAAAAATTAATCAATCGAAACAAAAATTCATTGATATTGATTTTGGATCATATTATGGATCCACAAAACGTGGGTTCAATATTAAGAACAGCTTTAGCTGCAGATGTTGATGCCGTAGTGGTCAGTAAAAAAAGAGCATGTCATCTTACTGAATCGGTAAGAAAGGTTTCCAAAGGTGCCTCAGAGATAGTACCTTTTATCATTGTCAATAACATTAAGTATTTATTGAAGAGCTTGAAAGGTGAGAATTTCAATATTTTTGGATGCGATGGAGGTGCTGATAAGAACTATTATGAATGTGACTTCAAAGGGCCTACGGCAATTATAATGGGCTCCGAAGGTGAAGGAATTAAGCCTATTCTAAAAAAAGAAATAAAAGAAATGATAAGAATTCCAATGAATGAGCAAATCGAAAGTCTTAACGTATCTAATGCTTGTTCTGTTATCCTATTTGAAGCTAGAAAACAGAGAATTTAAAATAATGTTAGTCCAAAGAACTCTTACAAATCCTATTAAAGCCACCGGCGTAGGGCTTCATTCAGGAAGAAAAATTAGCATTAATCTTCTCCCAGCTGAAGAAGATCAAGGTGTAGTCTTCAAAAGAGTCGATTTAGAGCCTAATGTTGAAATAAAAGCGGTTGTTGAGAATGTTGGGCCAACTTCTATGGCAACAACATTAGTAGATGGAGAAATTGAAATTGCTACTGTAGAACACATGATGTCTGCCTTTGCAGGATTAGGCATAGACAACGTGACTGTAGAAATAAACGATTGTGAAGTACCCATCATGGATGGAAGTGCCAGCCCTTTTGTCTTCTTAATTCAGTCTGCTGGAATTAAAGAGCAAACTAAACCAAAAAAGTTTATAAAAATTAAAAAAGAAATCTCAATATCTACCGATAATGGTGCCTATGCAAAATTATCGCCTTATGATGGCTTTAAAGTAACTCATTCACTTGTATATGATGATGAAACTAGAAAAGGTCACTCCAGTACAACCACAATTGACTTTAACTCGACCACTTACCTAAAAGAGATAGCAAGATCAAGAACATACGGCTTTATGGAAGAACTGGAAGCATTAAAAAAGAATTCTCTTGCTCTAGGTGCTAGTCAGAAAAACGCAATCGCTATAAAAGACAATGAGATTTTGAATGAGGAAGGTTTAAGGTCTAAAGATGAATTGGTAAAACATAAAATTTTGGATGTTATTGGAGACTTGTATTTACTTCAACATAATCTCATTGGAGAGTTTGAAGGTTATAAATCTGGACACACACAGAACAACCTGCTTTTAAGAAAATTAATTGAAGTTCCAGATTCTTGGGAACTCATTTCTTCTGACAGTGATAATCCCATTATCGATTACATAGAACCAATCATCGACCCAAGTCTCGGATAAAAATGTCCTTTTTGTCATTCTTATTTGGAAATAAAGATAAGCGCGTTTTACGTCAGCTTGAAAGCGTTGTTAATTCTATAAATAATTTAGAAGAAAAGTTTGAGTCTTTATCAGATGAAGAACTGAAAAATACGACGAGTAGATTAAAGGAAAGTCTTTCCGGGGATTCAAGTTTAGAAGATTTGATTCCGGAGGCATTTGCGGCTGTAAGAGAATCAAGTAAAAGATTTTTAGGTCTTCGTCACTATGATTGTCAATTAATTGGCGGTGCCATTTTAAACAAAGGCATGATTGCTGAAATGGCGACCGGAGAAGGAAAGACATTGGTTGCTACCTTACCCTGTTATCTGAATGCACTTACCGGGAAAAGTGTCATTGTAGTTACTGCAAATGAGTATTTAGCTAAAAGAGATGCTAATTGGATGTCTCCAATTTTTGAAGGTTTGGGAATGAATGTTGGATATATCATTCCTGAACTCAATCCTTCAGAGAAAAAAGAAAACTATGCAAAGAATATAGTGTATGCCACTAACAATGAGCTAGGCTTTGATTACCTCAGAGATAATATGGTTCTTAGAGAAGATGATCGTCTTCAGAGAGATCCTTATTTTGTTGTTGTAGACGAAGTGGATTCCATATTAATCGATGAAGCTAGAACTCCCCTAATAATAAGTGGCGTTGCAGAGGATAATGGACCTCTCTACAAAAAGCTTAAGCCGGTGGTAAAAAGTCTTGCGGAGGAAGAATTTGATCTTGAAAAAGAAGAAGTTCTTAAGCCAGGAGACTTTACGGTAGATCTGCAGTCTAGATCTATTGAAATTACCGAGAATGGGCACGAAAAAATAGAAAATTATCTTAAGCAAAATAACTTGCTTGAGGATTCTGTGAGTCTCTACGCTAGTGAAAATTTAAAACTTCTAAATATGGTTCAGGCTCTTGTTAGAGCTGAAACTCTGTTTGAAAAAAATACAGATTACATAGTTCAAAACGGAAAAGTCATTTTAATTGATACAAATTCAGGTCGAGCAATGCCAGGAAGAAGACTATCCGATGGGGTACATCAAGCCTTAGAATTAAAAGAAAATCTCGATATTCAAGTTGAAAGCCAAACACTGGCATCTACCACTTTTCAAAATTTTTTTAGAATGTTTGAAAAGCTTTCAGGAATGACAGGAACTGCTAAGACTGAAGCAAGAGAATTTGATGAAATTTATTCTTTGGAAGCAATTTCCATACCCACAAACCTTCCAATGATCAGAGAAGACAAGAACGATAAAATTTATCTTACCGAAGATGAAAAAAATGATGCCATCATTGATGAAATAATAACTTATCACGAGAAAGGAAATCCCATTCTTGTCGGCACCATATCAGTTGAAAATTCTGAAGTTTTATCGAAAAAACTTGATGATTTAAATATTCCTCATCGTGTTTTAAATGCCAAACAAAATCAACAAGAAGCAGAAATTATTTCTCAAGCCGGTAAAGAAAAAGCCGTAACTATTGCTACAAATATGGCTGGAAGAGGAACGGATATTGTTCTTGGTGGATTCCCTGAATCTGAGACTGCCAGAAAAGAAGTTGTTGAATTGGGAGGATTACATGTCATAGGTACTGAGCGACACGAATCCCGAAGAATTGATAATCAACTTAGAGGAAGGTCAGGCCGACAAGGTGATCCGGGCTCTTCTCAGTTTTTTTTGTCACTTGATGACGGCTTACTAAAAATATTTGCACCTGACCGAATGAAAGCTCTTATGCAATCCTTTGGAGGAATGAAAAAAGGAGAATCAATAGAACATAAGATGCTAACCAATTCTATAGAACGAGCTCAGAGGCGAGTTGAAGGTAGAAATTTTGATATTCGTAAAAGAATTTTAGAATTTGATGATGTCTTGAATGAACAAAGACAGGTAATTTACAAGCAACGAAAAGAAATACTAGAAGATGAAGACTTAGATGACTTAATTTCAGATATGCGAGCTGATGTTTTAACTTCGACTTTTGAAATTCATATTCCTGAATATGAAATTGAATCCAATTGGAAAGTTAATGAATTAACAAATATCCTAGAATCTGAATTCAATCTGCAATTTGATTTAAAGGCTGAATTGGAAAATAGTGAATCCAATACACAAGAAGTGTTGAGTAAGCTTTTGGATTTTGCTGACAAAATTTATTTAGAAAAAAGAAATAAATTTCCAAACGTTTATTCTCAATTGGAAAATCAAATCATCCTACAGGTCATTGATCAAAGTTGGAAGAATCATATCAATCAACTTGATTCGCTTAGACAAAATATTGGGTTTCGAAGTTATGCAGGAAAAGATCCGCGTCTTGAATACAAAAGAGAAGCATT
>MDTE01111820.1_pt1 | contig 10513 bp, 3 predicted proteins | sample 811231 | NCBI WGS metagenome assembly MDTE01 (sample SAMN05326651, study PRJNA326480) | marine metagenome | isolation source: seawater | place: Indian Ocean: Red Sea | collected 2010 | reverse complement strand
CAGGACTAAATACAGTTGTAGTTGCATTAGTCGTGGCAGCGAAAGTTTTTTTAGTTGTAACTGCCATTGATAATCAATGTTAAATTCCGTGTTTTTTTAAATCAGTTAATACATTATAATTACCTTTCTTACTATAGAACCTTCTAAGTTCTCTATCCTTAATACGTGCATATAATTCAGGGTTCTGAGCACGTAATTTAGTTATTGCTTTTTTCTTTTCGTTTAAAAATATGTTTTGTACCTGTAAATAAAAACGTTGATCTACAGGACGCATACCTTCTCTTGCTAATAAACCGTCATCTTTATACTGTTGTACAGCATCTTTCCATTGTTTACTTGTAACAAGTTTTTTTAATCTAGCATATAAGTTACTTTCAGCTAAGTATTTCTGTAATTCAGACTGTTCAAACGAGTTTAGTTCTTCACCTTTCCACGTTCTTAAAGCCTCTGGTAAATTATAGCTAATACTTTGTAATGCTTCTTTAACAGGATCGCCAGCAGAGTAAGTTACAGCTATAGGGCTCAAAGAGTTCCACATTTTTAAAAAAGGATTAGAAGTATACGGTGTAAAACGTACAGCTTTGTTTCCAGGGCTCAATATATCGTACTTAGGAGCCAAAAATGACTTAAATCCTATGTCTCTTCTTATTGTAGTTTCCCAAAAACCTCTAGTTATCCTTTCATTTTCGTCCATTAAGTTACCTAACTGACCCATAAGACCAGAATAAGGTATCTGTGACCTAAAAAACTTTGCTCCTATCCTACCTAACTGTATTTCACTAATATTACCACTAAATACTTGAGCAAGATCGTCAACACCTGCTAACATAGACTTATCAACTATTACACTAGCAAACATAAACTGTAGTTTTTGTAACATATCATCCCTAACTGTCTCTCCTAACGAGTTTTGGTAACCAGCTACGTTAGCAATACTTGATAAAATAGTGTTATATGGTTCCATATCAGCGTAAGATACGTACAAATTACCTATTTTAATCGAGTTAGGTTGTATTTTATTGTTTCTCCAGTGATCTCTAGTCTCTTTATCGTATGGTAATGTACCTGTCATGTTACCTGTCATAGCAGCAGTAAACGCTAAGAAGGATAACATACTACCTGTAGCTACTCTACCCTTCATCAAGGCTATAGCTTGAGGTATATCTTCCTTTCTAATACCATATTCTACTTCTAATGCCTTAGCATTTTTACCACCATTATTAGCAAACTCCATCAAATCTTTATATTTTTTGTTGAATCTAGCTAGAACAGGGGTGTGTTGCCATGTTAAGTCTAAAGCATTAAAACCTGTACGTACAAATGGGAAGAAAAATCTAAATCCAGTTAATTGCCCTAATGTCTCTAGTCCTTTTAAATTACCGCTTAATGGTTTAGTCAAGGCAGTCTCGTCACCTGCTAGGGCTGCAGCTCTGTCTGATACAACCCACATATCATATGCGTCTTTTTTAAATATCTGTTCTCTAAAGTTTTTCTCAGTTCTAGTTGCTACCTCTACTACGTTATCAAGGTCTACACCATCATCAATCGCTTTTCTGGCTGCTCTCATACGCATCTCAAACCTACCAATTAAGGTTCTAGCTAATGCGTCACCTGCACCCATAGCATTTTGTGAATAACGTACCCAAGGTGAGTTGTTAAAGTCTAGCATCATGTTAGCTATGTTATAGTAAAACTTCTCTGAGTCCGTACCATACATTTCAACAAACTTACCTAGTTGTTTAAATTCAGCAGTATTTGTTTCTACGTTAAATTTAGCTGCATAACTTTGTGCTTTACGGTTAATACCTAGATCCCAGTTATGTCTAAACATTTTTATACCTTCTGCAAACATTTCACCTAGACCATGTATCTGTGCTGCAGCAATAACCATTTCTTTTTTATTACCTGATAATGCAGCCCCCACATAAGTTTGTAAAGGACGTAGTATTGCAATAAAATTAGTACCAAGAATAGCTTTGATAGGTGTACGTAAACTACTTAACACAGAGTTATAGAACATACCTTTAGCTTGTTCTCTAATACCAGATCTGTATTCCTTACCTTTATACCTACCACCTTTTGTTCTTACTTTAACCCATTGTAAAGCATCATCAAGGGTAGTCACACTGCCTCCAGATAGGGCTTGTATTTCCATAAGTGTAGAACGCTCTACATTATTACCATTTTTTGCTATTCTATCTAGTTCTTTATAAAACTCATCATACGCCTCATCTATATTAGCTAGTTCACCTTCTATAAGTTTTCTAGCATCCTCTGGCATAAGTTTGTTTTTAAATCTTTCTAGTGTACTACCTGCCATGTAGCTCATCTTCTTATATTCTTTTAAGGCTAGTACAAGCGATTTGTTGGCGTGTTCCATTTGACGGATACCAGCTGCCCCTGGAGGTAGTTCTAACGCTCCTGTAGCGTATAGATAGGCTCTTTTAGACAATGTTTGTATAACCATTTCCAAAGCAACCTTTTGTTCTGGCGTACCAGTAACAACTTGGTTACCATCAGTCATATAATCTATGTAATTATCTTTTCGTTTAGGGTCAAAATAAGACATAAAATTCTTGTTTGTACCCTCTGCTACGTCAGCATTTACTCTAGAATATAACTCTTCAGATTTACGTAATATTGCAGCTTGTACTTTCTTATAGTCAAATGAGTTTAATTTATTGTCAAAAATTTCGTTGGCTAATTTTTCGGAAAATTCTTTGATAAATTTATAGAGTGACTCACTACCGTCAGCCATTCTTTCTATCTGTCTGTGTATTAGTACTTGTGAATTAGTTGTACCTTCGTCTAGTACTTCTTTAACAACTCTAGTAGCTTTACCTTGTAAATCTTTATTATCGTCTGGTACAAAAGTTTTATCCTGTTCACCGTACATATTAGGGTTACGGTCTGGATCAGGTTGCTTACTACCAAAGGTATCACTGTAAGTTGCACCTTCGTCATCAAACCAAGGGTCACCTATCTCTTCACCTTTTCGTACAGCTTGTTCTTCTAAATCCTTAGCTCTAGGACTTTTAAATTCATCTTTATTCTGAGCATTATCAAAGTCCTCCATATCAGATATGATAAAGTCATCATCATCAATAAAAGGATCCCATCCACCGTAGCCTTGAGTTTCCATTTCTAGCGTATATTTACGCTGCATGTTCTCATATAGCTGTCTACGATAATTAGAAAAGATACGCCTAGTTTGACTACCACCTAAACGAGAAGCAACAGAAGCATACAAATCTTTCATAAATATTGCAACTTCTTGAGTCAATCTTTTAAATGTACCTACAGGAGCTAAGTTATCATAATTTACCATAAACATGTCAAACTCATCTGACATAGTTTCGGCAAAGTATTCGTCTAAATTTTTGTAACGGTAATTTGAAGGTGTATATCTACCTTGTTTAAATAGTTGTACATCTTTACTACCTGTAGCTAACCACTTAGCTTTACGATTTTTAAACTCTAAATTTAATTTTTTAACATCCTTTGCAGGTAAATATCTAGATAACGTATGCCACAACTCATGTATCATAGTACCAGTAAATTCACCAGTATCAAATATCTGTCTACGTATTTCTACAAGTTTATTACCAAAATTAAATCTACCTTGAACACCTAGTTTATTTGTTATAGATAATGAAACATCACCAAACATTCTATCACCCATCATGTTGATAAAATCTTCGATAGCCTCTACTTCATAACTGTCTAAACCTTCTGTAATAAATTTTCTTCTTAATCTATTAAGTATATAACCTGGGCCACGGCTACCTTCTAGTCCTCTACCAGCATCTATGTTTGTTTGCCAAGGTTTTCTAGGAGGACGTGAACTAAATCCTCTACTGTCAAATATAGGTAAGTCAGTAGATACATCTGGGTCAACATCACCTTTTAAACGATATTTGTCTAGTTCTATCTGTCCATCTGGATTCCAATAGACTCTAACTTTATGTGTCTTATCACCGTGATTAGCTGTATATTCAATACCGCCATAACCTAGATCTTGTAAATCTGCATGTATCTCATCAAGTACTTGTGTGACTTCCTCACGGGGATATAACTGTTGCCCTTTGACTCTGTCTATAAAGTCTGAATAACTAATACTACCTTCTGTAGGCCACGCTGACTCAAACCTTCCTTCAGGAAATATTACATCACCATCGGCTGATATAGTATCATTAAGAAGACCTAAACGTTTAAATGACTCAACTTCTGGATCTTGACTATCAAACGCATATTGTTTATCTGCATCTAAAAGTTTTACAGGTTCCTTTTCATTAACTCTGTATATTACTTTCTTTTTACCACTGGCATCCATACCAATAACAAGACCTTGACCTTGTTGTCTAGCATCAGCAGCCACTGTAAGATCATCAACAGTATAGAAACCATTACCCATTAAGTTGTCATCAGACCACCTACGACCATCTCTTACGTAGTAAGGAAAATCACCTGGGAGACCTCTACCACTGCCATGAAAGAAAAGATCATTACCGCTAACATCTTTTAAATTACCTTTAGTAAGGTGCACATACATCTTACCTAGTTCATCATCTAAGTTACTGACAACATGATCTTCCCAAGGATCTGGAGGTATACCACGTCCATCAGTTGCAGCATCTTTACTATGCGTTTCACGTTGTTTGTATTCGTTTCTAATTTCATTCTTTAGCCTTTCATCTAACACACCATTTCCATGTACGTTAGATTCATCTATACTTGCCCCACTTTTACGCTTACGTAATGCAGCAAATCTACCTTTAGCAAAAGCTATAAGATAATGAGCAACTATATTAGCCCCAGCCCCCGCAAAGACAGTTTTAATTCTAGCTGTCCAAGGGTTATCCTCATCTGGGTCAACAGACAAAAATTCTGAAAGAGGTAGCCAAGGTGCATACTCATGTATTAAGTTTGCTAGGTTACCATAGTCAGAGGATGATGAAATAAGATCAGCAACACCCCCTTCAAATGCTATATTACTTAATTTACCAGTATTTTTTGGTATAAATTTGATAAATCTAGCACCTTTTCTTGTTGATGCAAGTTTACTTAAAATAGGTGTTTTACTTTTTAATGCCCCTGCGAGCATGTTTTTACCTATTTTATTCTGTATTACAGCAGCTTTTCTTAATGTAGTAGCAGGTTTTAGTACCTTTGCAGCACCTCCTGTAGCATATAGTAAGAAACCAAACTCTGATAATCCTCTAATTAAATCACCGTAGCCAGATAAAGTCTCAGGTTGAAACCTATCTGGTACGTTTAAGATTCCAGGTTGTGCCCCACCTATGCCAAGTTCTTGTGCTTTTCTATATTCTTTAAAATTAAATGGGTTGTTACCATATTCTTGGTTCAGACCCATTATTCTGTTAGCAGTAGAAGTAATAGTATCTCCTGTGAGATCTAAAAAACTACCTGTACTTTCAACAGCATCTGTTAAACCACCGTAAATACCTTTTACAGTTTCACCTACAAAATTTACAGGGCCATCTGGTATGAAACCCTGTGGATTAGTACCAGCAGCTTCCTGTGCTTTTTTCTCTGCTACCATAGCAGCAACAGCTTCATCTTGTTGAGCTGCCTCTAATAGAGCCTGTGAATCTTCACTATGTTTGTTTATTTCAGATGTTGTATATTTAGTAAATCGTTCGGGGTCATTAACCGTAGTCTCCCCTTGCTCCTCGACATTATCAAGTCGCATCAATTCTTCTTCGTTCATGTTTTTAACGTTCTAAGTTACATGATCCCGTAGGATCCCAACTCCAATGCCATGCTTCAATTTCTCCAGGGTTATTACCGCTGTTCATGTCTAAGGTTGGTGTACCTGTGTGTGGACATAAATTATATTTTTTATAATTATCTAATAACCACTGATAATCTGCTTCAGTAGCCCAGTTTAAATCTAACGATACACCTGCGTTATGATTAGATTTTCCAGGTTCTTTGACATCTTTACCTAAATTTTTCTTTTCTTTTTCTTCTAATAATTCTGCTTGTTGTTTATTAGTTCTGTAGCCATCATTAATACCAAATCTGTGTCCATTTGCAACCGCATCATCAAAAAAGCGTTTCCAATCAGGAAAAGCATCTTTTCTAATTTTAACTTTACCACCTATTGCATTATCAAAACTTACGTTTTTAATACCTTGTTTAAGACTAAATGGGTTAACTAGACCTCTAATTGTAATTAAATCTTCCTCAGCTATATTACCTACAAGATCACCACCTACATTGTAACGTGATGCCTCAACACTTAAGAATGGTTTTGGAGATAATTTTTTATATTTTTCAATCGCAATATTACTAAATTCTGGTTGTTGCACTAAAACATACATCAATGCATCATCTTTTTTAATAAACTTACCATTTCTAAATAATTCATCAGCTTCTTTTCTAACTTCTTTATACCGATCAGTACCTAAAGTCCTAGCTAATGCTGGAGATAATATACCAAAAGCAATATTACCTTTACCTTCTAATTGTTGAAAAATTACTTTTTTATCCTCTAAGTTTTGTTTTAAATTAGTATATGAAACATATGCAGGGTTAAGTATACGAGTAGGATTTTTAGATACCATACGTTGTAATAAACCACTGAGAACACCAGTTTCTATAGGAGCTACATCAATAAATTTCTCAGGTATTCCTTCTGCATCTAGTTTAAGTAATTGTCCTGTTATACCCTCAAAGTTATTAGCTATTTGCTCATTATGTACAGAATCTTCTGGATGCATATAGTTTTCATTTATATTGTAATCAACCTTAAATGTACTACTATTCATGTTAAACTTTCTAAAGAAAGGTTCAACAGCAGAGGTATCTCCACTTTTATATGATGATAACACTTTAGCAGTAAACATCTGATAATCGTCACTATTCCAGTTGTTAACATCGCCTGTTGCCATATAAGCTGCAACCATACGTACTCTAATATTATCATTATTAGTAAGGTCTTTTGTTAATTCTAAACCTTTTCTAATTTTACCATTTAATACAGTTTCTAATAATTTAGGGTCAGCTAGTAAGTCATCAAACTTCATAGCAGGTAAACCCATTTCATTTAGAATAAGATTTGCTTCTTCTCCATTTAGTGGTAACTTACCATCTGTAGTCACCATAGATGACATAAGATTATAAGGAGAAAAGAAACCAACTCCCATGATTGTTCTGTTAAAACTTTCTGTTTCACCACTAACAAGAGCTTTTTTCTCGTTTAAATTTAATTCTTGCCAAGCATCAATTCGTTGTTGTGTCGCATCATCCCACTTCTGTGTTAGATCTAAGCCTGTTACAGGTTCTAGTAATTTAGCTTGTTGATTAAAAATTACTTCTGGAGGTGTGCCACCTTCTGAGAGGATCGACATGCGATGAAAGATGGGGTGTATGTCCCCTCTGTTGTCAAGAGCAAAATAAGATATATCACTTTTATCAAAAAATAATTTAGTTTCAAATAAATTTGGACTTTCAGTATTGTTAAATATTTCTGCAACCTGTGTTAATTTATTATTTTCCTTGTTTTTTATAGTTTTAGGGCTAGCTATAACAGCAGCTTCAGTTTTGTATATACTATCATTTACCCAACCGTCAGTACTTATTTCTAAATCAACACCACCTGCTTGCCATCCATCGGCTGCTTGACCATTATAACCTTTAAGTTGACTTTTCCAGTAACTAGCAGCTCTATCTAAACCTTCGTTTAATGTAATGTTTTCAGTAGCTACGTAACCACGAGCAGTAGATAAAATTAAAGGACTAATAAAATCTGTAAAATTTTCTACCTGTAGGTCAGCATCAGCTTGAGTTAAAGAACCATTACCTACGTTTCTAGAAAATATTACTTTAGCTAATTCAGTCATACTTTCTGTATAACCTGCATGTTTTTTATAAGCTCCAGGTTCCTTAGCATAAGGGTCACCTATCTTACCATCTTCTATATATGCTGCTAACACTGCGGGATCAATACGTTCTAAATTAATAGAAGACAAGGGTATAATACCATATTTTTGACTTTCTTCATCGCCAACGTTAAACTTCTTTTCTAATTCAAGAAGTACTTGCACACTTTGATCCTCGTCATAAGGTTCTAAACCTTCATAACCATCAATATTATTACTTAATATATTTTTAGCCCAGTACTTACCATAGTTTTCATTCATAACTTGGTTTAGTGCTAGAGCTTTACCATTAGGATCGCCTTTGAATTGAATGTTAATGTTTTCTAAAGTTTGCTTAAGATTTATTTTTTTACCTTCTATTTCTTTAGCTGCCCTATCATACTGTGCTGCTAACATAGCAGACTGTAGCTGTTCTCTGTTAATAGCACCTGCCATTAGATCACTAAGAGATGATAACTTCATTGTGTTACCTTCCATCTTAGAAATACCTTTTACATAAAACAAAGGTTTTTCAAAAAAATCTAAAATATCGTTCTGGTCATCTTGATTAGCTAGACTACCATTATATAAAAAAGAACCCTTATCAGTTAACATTTCAATAAGTTTTGCTTTAGCTGCTTGATTATAACTACCCTCTACACCCGCCATTTTCATGGTAGATGGTAGTATATTAAGAGCATGTTGTATAACAGCAACAGCTTGAGCTTCACCCACATCAGTTTCTAAATTTTCAAAATTATTTTCAAATTTAACTTTTAAATCATTTAATCTTTCTTGTGCTAGCTCTACCTGTTCTTTCTGAAACTCTTTTTGTTGAAACAAATTAGTTCTTTCTATAACAGGATTTATTAAATGTTTGTTAACAAGAAACTTACTAAAACCATTACCTTCTTTAGATATATAGTCAGCTTGTACAGCAGCTAAAATTTTATCTCTTATTTCTTGGTCTTTAATTTTGTAGTAATCACCAATCCTATAACGTTCACCGTTATGTTCTACCTCCATACCTTGTATGTCATAGTTAGAACTGTCAGTTAGTACACTATCTCTATAAGCATCCCAACCAGTAGCAGCTTCCATAAGCATACCTTTACGGTATCCTCTAGCAAAGTTACTGTTTTGTTTTTTAAGGTTTAGTAATCTGTACTCTGTACGTAAATCGTTTTTTAAATCTTCTGTGTATTTGTCTTTTATACGTTCTGTTTCAAACTCTGTTTCTTCTACAATTTTGTTAGACCTTTGTTCTAGTTCTAACTCTTGTAAATCATTAAGACGTACTTTCTCAAGAGCCCCTGGATCTCCCTGTTGTGCTAGTATACCTTGGTTTATACCCTCTTGCATTTGAGCATCAAACACAGGTTTAACAACATTTTTTACTGCACTATCTAAAAATCCGTCTAGTTCTTGACTAAATTTACGTAGGTTGTTTAATTCATATGTATCTGCTGCAGCTTCTAGTTTACTAACACGACCCATTTCTGTGATCTGTGCAGCAGCTGCAGTTTGGAAATCTTTAAGGGTCTTAGTGTTTTCTGCTTCTAAGTTTTTAGCAAGATCTTTATATTGTTTAGAATCATCTTGTGCAGTTCTTTTTCTAAACCCGCTAAAACTTGTGCTTTTTTGGTATGCCATAGTTATTCTCCTTGTTTACCTCCAAAGATCTCCATACTTGAAAAGTAATCATCTCCTCCAAGAGTAGTAGCAGTACTTAATCCAGTACCAATACCACTTAGTATAGGCCCAAGTATAGATGGTTTACGTGGAGCTTTTTGTTCAATAGGTCTGACTGTCATAAATGATGCGTATGGTGTAACAGAAGCAGAAGTTGTAATAGAGTTACGTGCTTGTACATCAGCTGAATATTGTGAAAGATCTATACCATATTTTTGTATACCGTAATTACGTGTAGCATCAAAAACAGTAGCATCTATCTGTGCTTGTGCAAAACCTAAATCACGTTCAGCTTGTTGTAGTTCTAAGAGCATAGATTGTCCAGCTGCCATACCACTAGCAAGTACAGTACCTTGGGCTTGTATAGACTTGGCTAAGTTTGTCTGACTAGCAAACATCTGCTCAGTTATTTTTTCTCTTAATTGCTGATCGTTAGCAACAGTTGCTCTGTTTGCTTCAGCCTGATTAATTTCTTTTTGTTTGTAATATGCTGCCCTAGATGCTGCATCAGCTTTTAATTTAGCTTCAAATACATCCGCTTTGCGTTGATCTTTATAGGCAGATATTGTAATCTGATTGATATAGTTTTGCCTTGCCATAGCGTTGCTACGGTTGACAGCATCAACTTGATTTTGATGTTGTCTATTCTGTTCTGAAATTCCAGCAACAGTTTTAGCAGCTCCCATACCAATAGACAATGCTGCTATGGTACACATGGTTTAATAAATGTTATAAGAGGGACATTGTTGTAGACATGATAGTTGACAAAAGTAAAACCTAAAAGTTTTAGTAGTTTTATATGGGATTCATTTCGCATATCTGCTTGATTAAATAAGTAAGGATTGAGTAAACTATTTACCCAGCGTTTAGCTTCCTTCACAAATGTATGTGGATATTCTGTACTAGCATCAGTACATAGCATCCATATAACATTT
>MDTE01087999.1_pt1 | contig 10513 bp, 7 predicted proteins | sample 811231 | NCBI WGS metagenome assembly MDTE01 (sample SAMN05326651, study PRJNA326480) | marine metagenome | isolation source: seawater | place: Indian Ocean: Red Sea | collected 2010 | reverse complement strand
GAAAATGATTTTGTTCAGTATTAATATTAAAAACAATTTTATTTGGTGACCATTTTTTTAGTTTTAAAAACCCATTTGTCTTATAAATACTAGCACGTTTTTTAATATTAGTAAATGATTTATTTATGGGATCAAAGTTATCATTATTCAAAAAACTTATCTGAGCATCAGTATCATCTAAGTATTCTAATTTTTCGATAAAAAATAATCTTTGAAGGAAATATTTAAATTTATAAATATTCACATCTATATATTTACCTTGATGAAATAATTTGCCTTGAAAAACTTTTTCAAAAGCAGAATGATTAAGTTCGCTAATTGTAACAAGATATTTTACATTAAGCATCCTTAGTAATCCTAACGATTGCCAACCCACATTATTTTTAACTAAATTATAATTATAAATTTTTGCAGGATGGTAACCATCAATACTTTCTATTTGAAAAGCTGACCATCTATTGTTATTTAAATACCCCAGTGGCAGAATCCTGTATTTAGTCGTGTCTGATTTTAAAAATTTAATTATTTCATCTTCTTTTAAATAATTTGATTTAAAAGATTTAGTTATCATTGTTGATTGACGTAAACTAGCCTTATCTGGAGAAATAATTTCAGTATCAACTTTAATTAAATCAATTGTTGATAAACTAATTATTATTATGGCTATTACTTGGGAATTAATCCACTTCTTTTTTGATAGATAAAGACTGAAAGTGATAATTAATAAAAATGCTATTGAATATACTATATCATTATTAATCATTGTCATTCTCAAATTATCAATACTCAATTTAATATGTTGCGGTAAATCTGTTTGCGGATACTTTGGGAAATTACCTAGGTCTGGTAGCAATATAAACTTAGAAATAAGAATTATAATTATGAATGAAATAAAATAGTATGATAATTTTATTAAACTACGTTTTTCAATTATTCTTTTAATAATAACATCAAGACCAAAAGCAGCCAAAATACTAATGGAAAATTGTGTTAGAATAAGAAACATTGCTGGAACTCTGAATTTATTAAAATATGGAAAATAATCATAAAATATTTGATAAAGAAAAAAGTTTTTCCCAAATGATAAAAATAACGATATTATTGCTAATGTTGTAAAATACCATTTTATATTATTTTTATGAAATATTATCCCAATTATAGATGCGCAGAACACAACAATTCCCATATAATTAGGGTAATCAGTAAAAGGCATATCTCCCCAATATGTCATTCCTCCGAAGCCTAAATATGAAGGAATAAAAAAAGTAAAAACTTCATAAAATGAAAAAGACCAAGCAGTAGCATAATCAAAACCAGTACCACCTTCAATACTACCTCCTCTAATAGAATAGGGTGCATAATTAATAACTGGTAGGTATATCCAAAATGACATTAACAAACCAATAATAAATGCTAAAATAGAAGAAATAAAAAATCTTAATTTATTATAAAAATTATATCTTATTAATATATAGCAAATAAGTAAACCTGAAGATAACCATGTATAGTATGCAATTTGAACATGTGCTCGTTGCAACTGCAAACCTACTACAAAAGCTAGCATTCCAATGTTTATAATTGAATTTTCTTTATACAATTTCAAAATATAACAAATAATCCAAGGTAACCAAGAAACAGACATCATTTGGCTTCCATGTCCATGTACAACCATAGTAACTAAATATGGCATTAAAATAAATGATATTGAACCAAAAAAAATGCTGTGTGAAGTTAAATTGAATTGTTTTAATAAAAATATTATTCCAAGTCCCATCAATAGAAAATGAAATACATAATTCCAGAAAGCAACTAATCCTAAATTTTTAAAAAAATTTATTATATGATTAGGCAGATAATAGTCTGATATATTTTGAAAAGAATGAACAGATGGTAAGCCACTAAAAACCCATGGGATCCAAAATGCATATTCACCATAATCTTTATTTGATTCTTGTATACCTTGATGAATTGCACTTGGAGACAATGAGTCTGGTCCTCCAAAATAATATTCACCTGATAAAGGTTTCTCAAACAAATATATTATTAATATTAATGTTGCTAGTATATATGTAAAATAAAATTGATACTTTTCAAATATTTTCATCTATCTGCTTTATAATTAAATAATTTATTTTTTATATCATTGATGAGGCCATAATCATCATCATCAATTCCTAAAATAAATAATAAAATAAAATACAAAGAAAATATAATAATGCTACTACTAAATAATGTTATTATAGTATGGTACGGCATAAGAATAGGTTTAATAAAGTAGCTTATGAATAATACAAGCATAGCAGAAATTGTAGGTTTTAACATTTTCCAACTAAATGGATATAACTGTAATAATTTATAATTCTGAAATAATCTTAACAATGCAATTAATGTGAGTGTTATTAATGTTGAAGATGCAGCACCAATACCAGCATATTTGGGAATTAAAATAAAGTTCATTCCTATATTTAAGCCACATGCAACCAATGTATTAAATAAATTTACTTTAGGAAAACCTGTCATATTCAAGCTGGTACCCCCAATTCCAAAAATTGCTTGTATAAATGCTGCAACAGATAAAATTATTAATATAGGATAAGCCACAATAAAGTTGGCACCAAAAATCAGCATAATTTTTTTAGAATATAAACACAAAAATATTATGCATGGTAATGCAAGAGTTACAATCCAACGAGTAACTGTTTTAAACATTAAATTCATTTCATTAATTTGTTTTTTTGCATACATTTGAGCTAAGATAGGTCCATAAATTCCAGAAAATGCTAAAAATATTATTCTTATTATACCAGCAGTTCTAGCTGAAGGATGATATAATCCTACAATTTGAGGACTTTCATAATATCCTAACATTAAAATATCTGTCCAGTGTAAAATAGTCCCTAGAATAGATATAAACATTATAGGTAATGAATAATTGATCAGTTGTTTATTAAATACTCCAGAATTAATAAATAATATATTTACTCCTGTTATTTTTTTTAAAAAAATGTTTATTGAAAAAAGTCCTAGTACAGATGATATTAAAACGGGAAATGTAATTGTTGTTTCTAAAGAAAAATAAAAATAGAATAGGACCATTGTAGATAACAAAATAAATGGATTTTGTATTTCAGAAACAAATATTTTATATTTTAATATTTTAAATGCTTGGGTAGAACTAGCTGAAATGTGGATCAAAATATAAAAAGGTAATGATAACGCATGAATAATAATTACTTTAGTTAATAAGCTCGATTGATTAAAAAAATATTTAGTTAACCAATGAGACATAAATATTTGTATAAACATAAATAACATTGCTGAAAGCAAACTCATTTTTAATGCCGATAAAATAAGTTTTTGTTTCTGTTCAATACTGTCTACTCTACTTACTGCTCGTAATACACCTTGATCTAAACCTAACTTACCGATGACCTCAAATATTCTAGTAATAGCATTTGAAATAGAGTATATTCCTAATAATTCAAGACCTGCCCACCTAGCTAATAGAGTTGTAAATAGATATCGTATCAATTGCCCCAAACCCATCCCGAAAAATGAAATGGCAGATTCTTTTACAATTTTTGTATTAGTATTTAACATTTTTGTCTATATAATGAATAATGGTATTAACAACTCTTTTTGTATTTTGATCATCAGAATATTTGAAATATTGATTATAACATTTTTTCCTTTTAGATAGAAATGGATCATTATGCTGGAATAGTTTTTTTAACTCCAATTTAACTTGTTCCCAATCCATACATATAGGACCAGGAACTTCTTCATTATAATCTACATATAATTCCCTATCAAACTTTTGATATTCATCGATATCAAATGGTGTAAATATTATTGGACGATCTAAAATCAAATAATCATAAAAAACAGATGAATAATCTGTAATCAATATATCCATATTAAATAAAATCCGATTAATATCAATATCATTCTTTAAGAGAACTATATTTGATTGATTATCTAACATAATCATGATTTTTTCATAGTCTTCATAAAAATGTAATTTAACAAAAAGTATGGAATGATTATCTTTTAAAAACTTATTAAAATTTACTAAATTATAATTTGAAAAAATATTAAAACTACCTTTCCCCTCTTCTCTATGAGTTGGGGCATATAAGATTAGCTTATCAATCTTAGTGTTATCACAATTTATAACTTGTCCTTTATTTAAGGATAATTCTTTAGATTGAATTATATCAGATCTTGGAAAACCAGTTTCAAATATTTTTGACCTATCTAATCTAAATGCAGTAAAAAATCTTTGTGATGTTTTTTTACCAGATGAAATAAGCATATCATATTCCTCATCAAAAAATGGAAATATTTTAAAAAATATTTTCCGAGTAAATATTAAAAAATTATTAAGATTATTATTAATCTCATCATCATTTTTTATTTTTTTTAATGGAACCCCATGCCATAGTTGAACAATTATAGAATTTTTTATACAATACTTATTGACATCTTCATAACCACAATTTATAAAAGTAACAGCACCCTTTAATGCATACCAAAATCCTTGAATTGAAAAAGTACTATAAGCTCTAAGTCCTTTTTTTCTTAAATTTTTAATAACATTTTTATTTTGTGTTAGCCAAATGGGAATTATATCCAATTTTTTATCTGCAATATACTCATATATATATGCTGGATTATCTGAATAATACTTACCATACCATGCACCAAAAATCCATATTTTTGATGAACGTGGCAATATTGTACTTAATAAATACATCGGATAAAACAATGTTCCATAAATTATTTTTTTTATTCGATTAGCCAATAAATTATTTTTATTAATTTTCAATAAAATATACTTAACTAGAGTTAAGTAGTTTTAGATGTACTTTTAGTTAAATTATAAATGATATTTGCTTTTTTTATAGTAGAGTATAAACCTATAGAAATTGTGTATATAATAATATATTCTGGTTTTTTAATTAATAAACAGAATACAATAATAAAATTTCTAATTGGTCCACTCCAAAATACAATACCATACTTAGAAAACAAATTCATTTTTTTTTCTTTTTTTTCTTTAACTACCATTATTAATGTTTTTCTTATCCAATCAAACATATTTGAAAAAATAATGATAAAAAGTGCGAAAAAACTAACAAGGAAATAATCATTGGTTGAAAAATAAAAAATAAAATACATGAATAAAATAATTTCTTTTATATTATCTAATATAAGATCAAAGTATTTTCCAAAAACTGTAATTGTATTTCTTTCCCTTGCTAATTGACCATCTACACAATCCATAATAAATGATAAAAATATTAATATAGAGGCATATTCAAAGTTGTAATAGGACATTTGATAAACACCACATATTGTTAATATTAATGATATAATAGATATAGTATTAGGAGTAATAGGTGTTGGATAAATTAATATAACTAAACAAGAAGCTATCCATCTACAAATTTTATTTGTCCAAAAATCAGTTACATTGCTATCATTAATAGAAACATAATAATTATTTTTAATTTTTGTTATAATATTTTTCAACTTATTTTTTTGCTAAGATCATTAAGTGCTTAACATCAACATATATATCATCTCTATCTACAAAATAATTAACCATTTTTTTATATTTATCTGATGTTTCATAATGTCTATTAATTATTTTAGTCTTTTCACTATTACTATTACATGTATTATTTATCCAATTATTTATACTTTGAGATTTTAATATATAATTTATTTTTTTATCTATTTTAAAATCCTTTATAAAATCAATAATTTCAATTTTAGTAGGATAGTGTATTTCTCTACCTATCAACCAATCATACTCTTTTGAAACTGAATCATCAGGAGGTATAACTTGAGAAAATAAAAAATGACCACTAGGCTTTAAACATCTGAAAACTTCAGACATTACTTGCTTAGGATCTTTAATATAATGTATCACATTCCTCATATAGATTAAATCAAATTTCTTATCTTTAAACTCCAAATTGTGTGCATCTCCTACAATTGCAGTAATATTAGGATTACTTATTTTTGATATCATTTGATCACTTATGTCAATACCAATAAGTGGTCCCAAATTATTAGCTACTATCTCTGCAACTGCACCCGTTCCAATTCCAATCTCAAGAATTTTATGAAAATTCTTTTTAGGTAATAAATCAAGATAAGTTGTAATTAATTCTTTATTCCTTACCCAATTTGTATTATCATAACCTTTTGATCTCTGAGACCAATATTTTTCATTATAATCTTTCATCTTTATATCCAGTAATGTTTAAATACTAACCTTTTAATACCGATAATTTTTCTTATAACCTTTTTTAATGTATATCTTCCACCTGAACTTGCAGATATGTGATGCCATAATTTTGCATCAGGACAATAATAACATTTAACATTAATTTTTTTTGCTCGTATACAGAAGTCTACATCTTCACCATACATATTGAATCTTCCATCAAAACCATTTAATCTTTTAATTACTTTCATTGATGTAAATAGGCAACAACCAGTAACATACATAGTTTCATCAGTATAGGAAAATTTTTGACTATCTTTTTTCCTTATACCTCGATGTGTTATATGAAACCATCTAAGGTCATAATTACCACCAGCATACCAAATCTTTTTGCGATCATTTTGATAGAATATTTTACCTCCATAAATTTGATTATTACCATATTTGAGTCTTGCTTCATTAAATGCCTTCAAAATATTAACATCAACTTCTGTATCATTATTTAATAACATAACAAAATCAGTATCTTTAAAATCTAAATGTTCAAAGCACTTATTATAACCATTTGAAAATCCATAATTTTTATCTAAAACCATACATTCAACATTAGGATAGTTTTTCTTAATCATTTCTTGGGAACCATCAGTGGAACAATTATCAATAACCATAATAGAAAAATCAGAATAATCTATTTTTATAACAGACTCAATACAAGATTTTAATAATTCTTTTTTATTCCAATTTAAAATTAAAATTTTTATATGTAAATTCATATTTTAGTATATAATGATTCGATACTTCCTACAAAATTTTTCCAGGAAAATTTATTTTTATATTCTTTTATAAAATTTGACATCACATCTATTTGATTTGTGCCTAAATATTTTATAAGTACAGAAGCTAACTCATCTGGATCTTCAACATTAATTATAAAACCAGATTTTTTTTCTTCTACGATTTCAGGCAAGCCACCTACATCTGTTACAATGACAGGGCAATCATAAAAGTAGGAAAGCTGAGCCACACCACTTTGTGATGCTGATCTATAAGGAAGAGCTAAAATATCAGATGCTGAAAAATATTTATTTACATCTATATCTGGTATATATCTGTTATGCCAAGTAATATATTCCTTAATTTCAAGTTTATTAATCAATTTCGTATATATTTTTTCATCTACGTAACATTCTCCTGCTACTAAAAGGTGAAAATCTTTGATTGAATTTTTCAATATCGATACAGCTTCCAGCAATATATCAAAGCCCTTATATTCTCTTATGAGGCCAAAATATAAAATTATATTTTTGGCTTTTAAATTTAATTTTTCTCTTGCTAAGTCCTTATTTATTTTTTTAGGATAATTTACATAAACTGGATGAAAGCATTTTTCATAAATAGGTCTTTGGAGTATCTTAACTAATTCTTCTTTAGTCTGATTCGATTGAATAAGATGACCATCTAATCTTTTTAAAAAATATTTAATTAATGTATTAGAAAATAATATTTTTTCATGAGGAATAATATTATCACATAAAGAAATCATTTTTGTATTTTTAGATTTAATTTTTATTATTTTTGCAATTGTTCCAAGTGCTGGTGTAAAAAAAGGATTCCAAAAACGAAATATAATTAAATCATAATTTCTATTTGATAAATAGTTACTAGTCTTAATCCATGATATTGGATTGATTGAATCTATCCAATATTTTTTTGGTTCAATTTCTATTTTTTCTAAATACTGTGATTTCCCTGGAAATAAAAATTCAGGATATTGTCGAGAATAATTAATTAAATCTACTGAATGAGTAGCAGATAATTTTTCTATTAATATTGAAGTATGCTTTGATATTCCTCCACGAAAAGGAGGAGCCACTGAAATAATGGCTATTTTCATTTATCTTGACTACTTGATATTATTGATTGAATTTTCTTTTCATTACTTCCAGAAGTTTTAATCAATAATTCTCCTAATAGTCCAATAGAAAAAAATTGTATACCAACGATTAAAAGTAAAATCCCTAGAAAAAAAATAGGTCTATTCCCAATCCAAATACCATTAAACCAACCAATAGTTAAATAAATATTAATAATTATTCCTAAAATTAGCAATAGGATCCCAATGAAACCAAAAAAATGTAATGGTCTATTAAAATATTTGCTAGTAAATAGAACTGTAAATAAATCAAAAAAACCATGAAAATATCTATATCCACCATATTTTGAATTTCCAAATTTTCTTGCTCTATGATTTACCTCAATCTCTGTAACTTTAAACCCTTTCTGATAAGCAATAACTGGAATATATCTGTGTAGACCTCCATAAATATCAATTGATTTCACTACATTATTACGATAAGCTTTTAGACCACAATTAAAATCATGTATTTTTAGTCCAGTTATAAATCGGGTAATAAAATTAAAAAATTTAGATGGTACTGTCTTAGATTTTGGATCATTCCTATTTTTTTTCCATCCTGAAACAAGATCCCAACCTTCGTTAATTTTATTAATCAATCGATGTATTTCTGAAGGATCATCTTGTAAATCTGCATCCATAGTAATTACGATGTTACCTTGAGCTTGCTTAAAACCTTCAGATAACGCATCAGCTTTACCATAGTTTTTATAAAAACATAAAAGTTTAACTTTATTATTGTTTTTTATAATATTTTCTATAATATTTTTTGAATTATCATCGCTTCCATCATCAACAAATATTATTTCCCAATTCTTGTATTTTTTTAAATTATCTACAATTTCATTATATAATTGATTAAGGGATTCTTCTTCATTGAATAGTGGAATTACTATAGTTATAAATAATTTATTATCCATCAATTCCTTCAATTTTTTCTTTTATAGATGAATTATCTATATTTAAATCTAGTGCTTTCATATACAAATTTTTTGCCATATTATAATCTTCTAGTTTCAGGTATACATCTCCTAAATGTTCTAAAATTACAGGATTATTATTATCAATAGTTAAACTTTTTTCTAAATATTTTTTTGCTAATTGTTCTTTACCTAACTTAAAATATATCCAACCAATTGTATCTAAGTATGCAGAATTTTGAGGTTCTAATTTAATTGCTTTATTCGCTAACTCAAGGGCATAATAAAGTTTTTGATATGTTATATTATTACGTTCTGATAAGAGATAAGCATAATCATTTAATACGCCTGGAATCTGTTCCTCAGTTAATATATTAGTGAATAATGAATCGCTATTATGATAATCATTAATTTCTTCATATAAGATTGCCAGTGAATATTTTGCTAAGTTGTTATTAGGATCATGATCTAATGCTTCTAAATAATTGAGTTTAGCTTGATTATAATTTTTTAATTGATTATATAAATTAGCTAATAATAAATAGATTGAACTGTCATGTTCAAAAATATGAGATGCATTAACTAAAATTTCTAATGCATCAGAATAATTTTTATTTTTTATATAAACATTTGATAAAGCTTCATAACCTAATTTTAATTCTGGAAAATATCTAATTATATTTTTGCTAACTTCTATCTCTTTTTCAAAATTATTTAATGCAGAGTATGATATAAACATATAATACACTATATTAAAATTATCTTTGTTATTATTATATAATGGTTGAAGTACTTCTATAACTCTTTCATAATCTTCAACTTTAACATATAATTCTGCAAGTTGAATTATATTTTCAAAATTATTGCTCGTATCTAAAGAAATAATCTCGATGCAAATATTAATTGCTGATTTATAGTCATGTAAATTTATAGCTGACTCTAAAAATAATTTATAGTATTCAATATTGTGGTATTTCACTTTATTTTTCTCTAATAATTGAAAAACATACTTATTCATATTAAAAGAATTTCCAATTTCTAACATCCGTTTTATTAGAACATAGTTATTATTGCTAGATTCATATAATAACATATATGTTCTAATTAATTCTTCCCAGTCTTGTATAAAATAGGATTTTTCAGCAACTAATAATAAAACTTCCTTATTATTAGAATTATAATATTTCAAAGAATCTAATAAATCATATGCTTTACTAATCTTATCTAAATTAATATAGATGTTATATAATTCAATAGAATACTCCGGATCATATTTTTTTATTTTGTTAATTCTTTCAAGATAATACATTGATTTTAGATATTTACCATTATTAAAATTTATATCCGATAATATCTTTAATATTGATATCGAATTAGGTGCTAATTTCAATGCATTTTTGTATTCATTTTCTGCTTTAATAAAATTATCATTTAATAATT
>MDTE01072091.1_pt1 | contig 10513 bp, 6 predicted proteins | sample 811231 | NCBI WGS metagenome assembly MDTE01 (sample SAMN05326651, study PRJNA326480) | marine metagenome | isolation source: seawater | place: Indian Ocean: Red Sea | collected 2010 | reverse complement strand
TCAGCAGGGTGCTCTTGCCGGATCCGGATGGTCCCATAATAGCGACGTAATCACCCTCAGGTACGTCGAATGTTACCCCGCGCAAGGCGCGAACGGTTTCACCCTTGAGGAAATATTCTTTGTGAAGCGATTGGACCCGGGCAGCAAAATTCAAGGGGCACCTCCTGGTCGGCCGCCGCCACCGGATCTGCCACCACCTCCACTCATTGCAGCAGCTTCCTGCTTATCAATAAAGCCGTCCTTGTTTTTATCCAATCGCTGGAAAACCTCTGCAGGCATTCCCGGAGGGAGTTCGTCTTGCGAGACTTTACCATCTCCGTCTTTGTCGTATTTCATGAGGCTGCCTCTCTGACGATTGCCACTGCCACCTCGAGGTTTTTGTTGGCCATCGGAGGGACTGGCACCAGGTCTGCCTGTTTGTGGCTTGGGTGCTTCGACCGTTTCTCCTTTTTTGCCAATTGATTTAACATCAGCATCTTTCAGATCTTGGGGGATTTTCAGCTTCTCTTTATGTGCACTGAGATTTTCAACCAGGATTTCATTTTCCTGGACGCCCTTGATGCCTGCAGCTTTGGTGGCCTTCGTATCAAGGACGATCATTTTTTCGTTAGTGGATCCAATCTTGATTTCCCGCGTTTCCAGTCCCACCTCGGTTTGGACTAGGCAAAAGTAATGTCCGGCCACTTCGTGTAATGCTTGCACTGGGATAAGCAAGACACCTTCCTGCCGCTCAACCAAAATCTTCACCTCGGCAGTCATCCCGGAACGGATCGTTTCGGGTGGATCAAGGATTTGAATGTAGGCTCCATATTCCTTGACCTGGGAACCAAAAAACGCAGTTGGTTCGGGAATCTGGTTGACCTTGATCACTTTGCCCAGGATACGCTGGCCCTGTAGGGATCCGACATTAATGATCGCATCCTGATTGGTTCGCACGTAACGAATACCGCCCTCGTTGATTTTTGCCTTGACCTGCATCAGCTGGGGATTGGGCAGATCAATCACGATTTGCCGATAACGAATCCGCGAGCCAGCCTCGATGACCTGTTCCGCTCGACCGCTACGTGAACTGTACACGTTGTGGTACAGGACCTGACCATCGGCCGGTGCGTAAATGTCACACTTGGTCAGGTTCAGATCGATTTCATCAAGCTTGCTTTGTTCCTGTTCGAGAATGGCTGTCTTGGCGTCCAACTCGGCCTGGGCAGCCTTGATATCACTCTGGAAGCCGACTTCCATCTTCTTTTTTGTGATATTTTGCAGCGTGTCCATGCGGCTTTCCGCAAGGGCCAGGTCAACTTCTGCTTGCTTTACAGCAAAGAGGTCGGCCTTGAGTTGCTCCGCAGTTAGAAAACCAAGAGCCGCCAGTCGAGAACTGAATTTGGCCGTGTCTTTGGCACGACCATGCTTTTCCTGCTGGACGAGAATCTCACTTTCGATCAACTGTTTTTCTTGAAGGAATGTACCGTTCCTGTATTCGTCCAAGCTAATCGTTGCTTGTGTCACCTTGTTTTCTGATGCCGTCACATTACTTTGGGCCGAGACCACTGCCTTGTTTTGGTTGTCTCGCGCGTCCTGCAGTGATTTCTTGTTGAAGGTCACCAGGAGCTCACCTGGCTCTATAATAATGTCTTGCTTATTCTTGATTTGGCTTTCCAGGTTTGGGTTCAGTTGTTGCAATTTGTCCAGCGATATTTTGTGCTGATCAGCTAGTTGTTGAGGAGTTTCATCGCCTTGGACTTGAACGGTTTTTGGACCGTATACGTCTTTTCCTTCTTCGACGATCCAGATAATCTCGGTGCCGCCGCTGGTTGGGTCTTCCACCATGCAACGAATTTCCAGCTTGCCGGAACTTTCTACTTCGCCCTGTTCAGTCACGACGTGCTCGAAATCCGCCTTGACGATTGTGAAGGGTATGACCTGGATTTCCTCGGGCTCAGTTGCCTGTTGCACGAGGTACCAGATTCCAACCCCCAGGCAAGCGAGCAGAATTAATGCCGCAATGACGAAAAATGCTGCTCCACCACGGCGGGAATAATGAATTCTGGAAAGCTTAGGCATGGTAAGAAATCCTTGAAACATGGAAAGGTTTTCAGTGCGTGCGAGGATGGGTGAGTTGGCAATGCCCAAAGAGCATCAGGACCGCCGGCTCTGCTACTGCAATTACTAACGTTATTTCTGTCCCTTGATTTTAGTCCTTTAGAACGACATTGTCATTGGCGTTTCGCACGGTAAAACCAAAGTTATTATAGGGTTTGCGGAGCGCATTTTATTTAAACACGGAAGGGGAGCTAGAGTTCCTGACAAAATCCCCTGAGATCGTGTTGTGATAGTCAGGCTCATCGCTGAGCTTAGGGAGCCTGTGGCTGCTCATCCCGGGCAGGTACAGGTGGTAATTCTTCCGGACTGGGTGGAGTAGGGGAATCCATCGGCTCTGGTTTTTTCGGATAACCATATCGATGGCCAATCGGACCTGGATCGAGCCATTCTCCCTCAGTGTCCAGTTCCATCGTTCCGAGGTTCAGGTCAAGCATCGCGCGTTGAACTTCGTAGTTCACCCAGACGCTGAGAATATCATCCTGGGCGTCTCGCAAGGAGTCCAGTGATGAGATCAGGTTTTGCGCAGTCGTGGGACCAAACGTACCTGCTTGTCCTAGTGCATTCTGTCGGGGTGGTTCTTGTAGTTTCAGCCGAGCGGATTGTACTTGCTTGATGGCTACGCGTAATGCCGTACGTCGTAATTCGAAGTTCACTTGATTTAGCTGGACTTGCCTCAGCGCTGCCCGCAATCCTGAAGCAATGGCGTCTTCGAAACGGTAATACCGTCTGCGAGCTTGTTGATATTCAATCAGCGACTGCCGATACGTATTGCGTTCTTGTAACCGGGTGATGGGTGCGTCCCACCGTAAGGCGGCTCGCAAGTTACCTGTAGAAGAATTTAAATTAAACGGATGGTCTCCGACATTACCAACGTCGCCACTAAAGACGATGTCGAGGTTGCTTTCCAGGCTGTCGGCATTAAATTCGACCAGTCGCCAGGCATCGACCAGTGAGGCACGAGCGTTCATCCAGTCCCGGCGATTGTCGCGAGCTATTTCCAGTGCACTCTCGGCATCCATTTCGATTGGAACCAGGGTTGCACTCTCTGCCCGCGCCTCGGCCTGGACCAGCGAGAGTTCTAGTAGATCAGCTGACAAAAGGTTCAGTTGATCTGGTAAGACACTGAAAACTTTGGTTTCCAGTACTGTTTGCAGTTGGGCCGGTTGAAGCTGTTCGCCAACGGCTAACAGTTGTTCTAGATCCTTAATTAACTGGTCGACTGATTTGTGATCAGCAATGCGCGTTTTAATATCGTTAAGCGTATTGGTGAGTGTAATGGGCAGGTTTTCCAAGCCCGTGGTGTTAAACAGTGAGAGATCAACCAGGCTTGCAGCATCATCTCCATTCATCGCTCGTTGTTGGAAGAGATGAGTAAGTCGTTGGCCTGCTTCGTGACGATCAGGAATCCTGGTGTTTAAGCGTTGGATATCGTCGCTGGCCTGCGGCACATTCACTTCCAGGGTTTGCTGGCGAATCTGTTTTACACTTGTTGCGTACTCATGCAATTGCTCGATACTGGCCTTCAGGGCTGGATTCCATTGGAATGGTACTGCCTGGTTATCATCATCCGTCGGCAGCAGGCTGATAATCGTGGCACCAGTTTGTTCCTGGAGGCTTACAATCGCGTTTTGCAGCGGAATGATCTTAGGATCAATCAGGTTGAAGTGATCGAGCATGTCATCTTCGATGACCAGGTCGATTTGCGGTGGTATGCCGAGGTCGGATTTAAACCGATCCAATCCGTCCTGGTAAGATCGTCGCAAGGTGAGCAAGCTCGACATGGTGCTATAGAGCCGTTGGCGAAGTTGTTCCACTTGGAAAAAGTCGATGCGACCGGCATCACGGAAGGCCTCCAGTTGTGCAAGACTACTGCGCAATGCTGCCAGGCTGGCGTCACCGTTGCGGAGATTCAGCTGTGCTTGTAGTAATCCCACATATCCGCTGGCGTTGGAGGGTGCCACAGAACTTCGGCTACCTCCAAAGGAACTTCCTCCGACTCCACCAAAGCCACCACTTCCAACCCCGGTAAAACCACCCAGGCCAGAGCTGCCGAAAAATCCTCCACGACGCGTTGGACCGGGTTGTTCCCCAAAGCCGGTCATGAGTTCCAGGTAGTAACCACGACGAAACCGTTCCATTTGCCGCACGTTGGCCAGCAAGGTTCGTTCTGAAAGGGTTAGTGTTTCCATGATCCGCTCGCGCCCAGCCCTGCGCAGCAGCGGTTGTACCAGGCTAAAATCGAGCAACGTCGATGATGAGTAGTTGTCCGGCCCACTGAATTGCCAGACCAGGCTATTAGCAAATCCTACGACCAGGTCGGCGCCCGTTGTGAATGCTCGCCGCATGGCCATGCTGCCCGAGTTTCCATTGCGGGTGCTTAAAGTCATTTGGCTGCTTGATCCACCCGGTGCAGCGGGTCCGTCCGTTGCGTAGTCAATTCCATAACCACCAAAGAATTGTGTATCAAAACGGAACCGTTCAGCACTCACATCCAGGGCAGACAGGTAGAGTGTTTCCAGCTCTCGCTGGTATCCGGTGTCATGGGTCAATGCCAGTCGAAAGGCTTCGGAACTGGAAAGCCGTAGTTGGTCGTTTTCATCAAGTGGCAGTGTTTTCATCCAGTCCGGATTTTGGACGTGGACGGTAGAACCATTCTGGCTCCAACCCGGAAAGCCTGGCTTGCCATCAACCCAGTGCATCAGGTGGTGAGATTCTGGATCATCCGGTGGAATTGGCGGACGGTCCGGGTTGAAGGGATCAAACATCCGCGACTCAGGACTAACTTCAATACCAAAGTCATCTAATGCCCAGCGTGGGTCATAGGTCTTTTCGTTAATCAGATCATAGGCTTCTTGATCAGCGGTGAGACGATAGTACGCTCGGTTACAGCCAATCAAAAGCAGGCAGCAAATCAATATCGCAAATCCGATTGAAATACTGCTTAAGGATCTAAATGATATGCCAACTCGATGCATGGGGCCGTTTCTATAGAGGTGGGGCTAACCAGTAACGGAATTAAAGCCGGTTCCAGCTGAAGCGACTTTTGGTATTGCAGATGTGTGAAGGGTGAGAAGCTTTTGAAGGGGGGCAAATAGTAGCGATTATCCGGCGGAAAAGGAACGTTGATTTATAGGATTCTCGGAGCCGGTTTCAGATAACAGGCCCTATCGTCCGAAGTTAAATACAGAAAACGACTTAGGTCAAACAAATCGGGGTAAAAAAACTTGACACCCCATTCTTCCCAATTTATCATCGGGAAGTCGGCAGTTTGTTCCCTTCCGTAGTGGAACTGGCGGGAGATTTAGCCGATCTTGATAGTATTAATCTCTGTCTATTGCGGCACTTGAGCGAACGGAACTAAGAAGATGGCCATTGGGGGAGTTCTACTTCTATTCTGCATATTCGTCTTCTTGACGGTAATGTGCACCAAGACATGGCGTTGGTTCCATGTCACGATGGTCTTTTTCGTTTTTATTGCTTCACTCTTCCTGGCCACGATGGCTGCCGTTTCCAAGAAAATCCACACGACTTGGAAGCAGGAAGCGGTTGTGAAAGAACGCCAACTCGCACAGCTCAACCGCGATTTCGAAGCGATGTCGCGAGGCGATCGCAGCCAGTTGTCAGATCCTGATCAGGCGCGGGCTGATGATATTCCTGACAACATGTTTGATGTTCGATCCAAGTTAAAGCGAGTCATGATGGATCGTGGCCGCGTTTGGCGAGGGGCTACCGTTCAGAATGTTGCCAAGAATGCCGACTGGCGACAACTAACGATCAAACTTGGGACCGTTGAAAACCCGAACCAGATTCAGGGTGAGGGCACGGTCATGTATGCATTCAAAGAGGCGCTAGCTCCGGATGAAGTAGAGCCTGTTGGGGGCGACCCGGCTCTTGATGAAGAGATTCCCATGGATGATCCGGATGCCGCTCCAGCAGCACCGCCAGCTCCGGTGAAGGTTCCCGTAGTCTACATGGGTGAATTCCGAGTCGTGAACGTTGGCCCGGCTGACGTGACACTGAGTTGGACTTATGCCCCGACACGAATTCAGCGTATGCAAATGGGATTTGCAGACAAAACCAGCTGGGTTCTTTATGAAAAAATGCCAGTCGATGGTCATCAGTTGTTTTCCTATCAGATTGCCAATGACATTGAACTGGATGACAAAGATCCGGGAACGCCGGCGAGGAACGAAGAAGATATCCGTCCCCTGTTCGGGAAAATGTCGCCGGAGGAACTTCAGCAAGTTTTCAAGATGGTCGCTGGAGAAACCTTCAGTTTTAACCAGGCCCAGATTGGCAATGCGTTTGGTCAATTGATCAATAGCCGCTATCCAAACCTTGGTGGCCAGTGGAATACGCAACGAGATACTTACATTAAAGCACTCGTCGACAGCTATCCTAACGCCGATAATGCGGCCATGGACGGGTTTCTCGAGTCCATTTTACGCGATTATCGACGCGACGGTTATCGCGCTGAGGAAAACGAACCCGAGGCGGATGTTTGGGTGAAAGTCAGGTTCAACAAGGCGCTTAAGTTGCCGGCTGATGAAGTTGATGGTGCACAGCCGGAAGAAGGCGTTGATCCGGCATGGAAAGGACTTGACCTCTCTTTCTTTGATAGCCAGGGTCGCGCCTTAGTAGGTCGCTTACGACGAGCAGAAGCGGCTGATTTTGATGAAAATGAACTGGCAGTTTTACATAAAGGTAATCTAGCCGATGATCTGCAACACCTCGATCGCTATAAGCAATACGAGGCGGATGGGACCATCGAAAGGCTTTTTGATATCTACGTACGGCCGTTAAATGACTACGAATTTCGTTTTCATCAGTATTTCCAGAAAGATGTTTACCTTATGCAGCGTATCGGGCGTTCCCAACGCGAGTTGATTTTGTTAGCAGAGGCAAACAAGAAGACTCAGGCGGAAATCGCTTATCGCACCGAGGAAAAACAGAAACTGGAAGAAGATCTAGCTAAGCATCAGCGGGATTCTACCGTGATGCAGGACTATGTTGCAAAGTTGGAAACTCAGAAGCAGGCTTTGCGACTAGAATTGGCCAAGGTGTTTCAAGCGAATCAGCAATTGGCTAACAAGTTGGCTGAAATTAATCGACGTTTGACTGAAGAGATTGACCGGCGCACCAATGCCGTCGGTAGCAGTCCCTGAGCCTGCTCCAGGCCTCTTAGCGACCTGCACGAGTCGCAGAAATTCTCTCTTTGCCTCCGGTAACGATTGCCCGTACCATAACAGCATCGTAAGAGAGTGATTCAGAAGAGAGGCTTAATCAATTCGATTATGGGAATCTACGACCGTCAGTACTACCACGACGATGAGCCAACCGCTCGCAGGGGACCGTCGGGTCCCATGATGATGACAACACTGTTGATCATCATGACGGCGGTTATCTATTTCGTGAACGAGTTCTTCTTTCAGTCCCAGGCGACTCCGTATTTGGGCCTGGGTAGCGATTTGTTTCGGGGCAACTGGCAAGCGTGGCAATTGCTGAGCTATGGATTTATGCATGAGACGCTGCAGGCGCGAAATGGGTTCTTCCATATTCTGTTTAATATGTTCGGTTTGTTCGTGTTTGGCCGTGACGTGGAATTACGTTATGGACGACAGGAAATGCTGAGATTTTATCTGCTGGCAATCATTGTTAGTGGTGTTGCCTGGCTTCTCGTTCAGATTCTCATGCAACAACCAGGAATGCTTGTTGGTGCATCGGGTGGAGTCGCCGCTGTGGTGATTCTCTATTGTTTTAATTTTCCGCAGCGCAGGTTATTGCTGATGGGGATTTGGCCCATGCCAGCCTATGCCGTGGGAGTCTTATTTGTGGCCATTGATTTGTTTGGTGCGGCTGGAGCGGGATCAACTAAGGTGGCCTACGTGGCGCATCTCGCGGGTGCTGGTTTTGCTAGTGCCTATTTCTTATTAGGCTGGAATTTTAGCCGACTCGGTAGCTTGCCTGGTAAGAACTTGCTCCAACGGAAACCACGTCTCAAGGTGCACCGTCCGGATGCCGCCGACAAAGCCGAAGAGGAGGCGGATAAGATCTTGGCAAAAATTCGAGAGCATGGTGAGGAAAGCCTCTCCAAAAAAGAACGTCGCATCATGGAAGATTACAGTCGCCGGATGCGCGAGAAACATCAGCTTTAGAGATCCTGGTCCGGCTATCCATTGGCACCCAGTAGTTCTGCTATAATAGTTGAACAGGTGTTAAATGATGGGACTCTCGAGATGATGAATCCAGCCAAACAGCATTCCAGACGGGAGTTTCTCCTGACCGCCGGGGGTGGAGCTGGTGCAATTGCGCTTGCTGCTATGAGCAGTGCAGCCGGCGCGGAAGCGGAATCAGCCAATCCTCTCGCGACGCGTCCTACCCACTTCGCACCGCGAGCTAAGCGAGTGATCTGGTTGTTCATGCATGGTGGACCGAGTCATGTTGACTTGTTCGATCCGAAGCCAGAACTTGTTCGGCATGCAGGCAAACCGGTACCAGAAAGCTTTGGGCCTGTCATGACGCGCCGCGATGTGGCGCGCAATCCGCTGATGCCGCCGGTCAAACCGTTTCGACCACGAGGCGAGTCTGGCTTGGAAATCAGTGACTTTCTGCCGCACATCAGTCGTCACGCCGATGACCTGTTTGTGATTCGATCGTTGCACGGAGATAGTGTGAATCATCCTCAGTCCGTCTACCAGATGAATACTGGGAACGTGCTGATGGGCAAGCCAAGCGTTGGGAGTTGGGTAGCCTACGGACTGGGTACCGAGAACCAAAATATGCCAGCCTTCGTGGTATTGCCCGATCCAGGTGGTGGCATCAAGGGAGGACCACCCGCTTGGGGCAGTGGGAATCTTCCAGCTGTCTACCAGGGGATCACGATGCGCCCAGGTACTGCTCCGATCCTGGACCTGCATCCGCAACCAGAGGTGACAACTGAACAACAGCAAACGACTTTGCAGCTATTACAGCACTGGAATCGCAAACATCTTCAAGAGCGGCGTGGAGATGATGACCTGTCAGCCCGGGTAGCAGCCTATGAGCTGGCCTTCCGGATGCAAGCCACGGCGCCGGAACTGGTTGACTTGCAACGGGAAACCGCTGAAACCCACGCACTCTACGGTCTCAATGACCCGGTAACCCGAGAGTTTGGTCAACGCTGTTTGTTAGCTCGCAGAATGATTGAAAGTGGAGTTCGCTTTGTCCAGCTTTATTCGGGAAACACCGGTGGCTGGGACGCCCATAAGAATGTTGCCCAAAACCATGGTGACTATTGTCGACGTACTGATTTGCCGGTGGCAGCACTAATTACTGACCTCAAACGCCGGGGACTGTGGGATGATACGCTTTTGATTTGGGGTGGTGAGTTCGGTCGCATGCCGATGAGTGAAAAGGGAACAGGTCGAGACCACAATCCTTGGGGTTACTGCGCTTGGCTGGCCGGGGCAGGGATCCAGGGAGGTCGTTCCTATGGAGCGACAGATCCCATTGGCCTGAGGGCGGCTGAGAAGAAGGTGCACGTGCGAGATTTTCATGCCACCATTCTGAGTCTGCTGGGAATTGACCATGAACGCCTGTCGTTCTTTCATAATGGTCTCGACCAGAGACTCACGGGACCGGCCGAAGCAAACGTCATTCGTGAAATCGCAGGATAGCCGACGCAGGACTCAACCATGAACCGTTTTGTTCTCTATCTGCTGATCTGCCGTGTGGCCACTTGCCTGGTACTGATGGTTAGTGCGCTGCTGGCAAGTGGTCTGGTACTTGGCGAAGAGGAAGCTTACACGGAGACACCGGTGACCTCTGAGGATCGGGATCACTGGGCTTTCCAGCCATTGAAGCGACCTGCTTTACCTGCCTTACAAGATACTGAGCGCTTGCGTAACGGGATTGATTATTTTGTTCAGGCACGCCTGCGGACGGAAAAATTAGAAGCGCTGGGTGAAGCAAATCGTCGCACGCTAATCCGGCGGCTTAGCTTGGACTTAACCGGCTTACCTCCCACTGCTGATGCGATTGCGCAGTTTCAAGGAGACAAGGCACCGGATGCTTACGAGCGTCTGGTCGAGCAATTGTTGGCCTCTCCTCATTATGCGGAACGCCAGGCTCAACACTGGCTGGACTTGGCTCGCTTTGCTGAAACGGATGGTTTTGAACATGACAAGCTTCGTAAGCACGCTTGGAAGTATCGTGATTGGGTGATTCAAGCACTGGCTCGCGATCTTCCTTACGATGATTTTATTCGAGCTCAACTGGCTGCCGATGAATTGACTCCACAAGACCCAGATGGCCGAATCGCATTGATGTTTTGCCTGGCAGGTCCCGATATGCCAGACATTAATTCACAGGATGAGCGACGACATACATTGCTCAATGAAATCACTTCTACCGTGGGGTCGGTTTTCATGGGTTT
>MDTE01047539.1_pt1 | contig 10513 bp, 12 predicted proteins | sample 811231 | NCBI WGS metagenome assembly MDTE01 (sample SAMN05326651, study PRJNA326480) | marine metagenome | isolation source: seawater | place: Indian Ocean: Red Sea | collected 2010 | reverse complement strand
TGGATCGCGCCCATATGCCTTCGAGCCTTCGCTATGAGGCGGAGGACCGTACTCTTATCCTTCGACCGGCGCGTGTTTCCGACGCCTCGGCTGTACACGGGGCGGTGCAGGAGAGCCAGGGAGAGCTACGAAAATTCATGCAGTGGTCGCACCTCCCGCTCACGGTCAAACACCAGAAGACACGACTGAAGAAAGCTGTGCAGGATTATAAAGAGGGTCGTGAACTACTCTTTCATTTGTATCAATCCGACGGGGGCCCTTTTCTGGGCAGCCTGGGACTGCATCATCGTACGTTGAGCCGATATGCCTTTGAGATCGGGTATTGGATACATAGTGAGTACTCCGGTCGTGGACTGGCCACTCTGGGCACCCAATGCCTGGTGGTGCTGGCGTTTGATTATCTGGGCTGTCACCGGGTTCAGTGCGGCTATAATGAGGCGAATACCGCCAGCCAACGGGTCAACGAGAAGGTTGGCTTTGCCTTTGAAGGGCGGATGCGCAATTTTGAGACTCCACCGTCCGAGGAGCTTATTCGGAATGGGCTGTTGATACAGCCGTATACAATCATGAACGCGCTCTTCCCAGAGGACCGAAGCAGGCTCCCCTGGTATGGTGAGGTCGCGAATCATCTACAGGTGTTCGATGGGAAAGGGAAGCTAGCGAGCCCTGGATTTGCTATGGAGTGAAGGGATGCGAACGATTGGATGTCTTTGCCTACTGCTTCTAGGATGGTCTCTGGCAGGTTGTGATACGGGCGGTGACCCGATCGCGGCGACGGACAGCTCGGAGGACACCGTCGCTCCTACCGCACCCTGCGCACCTGATCAGCTTGTAGGGTTGGACCCTTCGCAGACCGTGGCGGTGTCCAACGAGCATAGGGCATGCAGCAGCGTGGACGATTGCGTCGCGATCACTGTTGGTTGCTCTCTTTGCGGTGGCGATTGCACGGGAGTCCAGAGCCAATGTGGGGAGGCCTACCAGGCGTTGCTGGATTGTAGCGGCTACAGCGGTCCGGAATGCGATTACGATTGTCGTCCCGAGATGGGGCTGACGACCCTCGACTGTGTCGACGGTCTATGCACTGTGGTCGAGTGATCGCGACCCTGGGTTTCAGGCCTGGGAGCGCAGCTCCGAGACGCGGTCATACCAGGCTTTGATCTGTGGCCGTTCCTCGATGAACCGGAAGGCGGGGAACTCTTTGACGCAGGACAGAGCTCCATGGGTGGAGGCGTCGGCCAAAGTTACGTCGTCACCGCAGAGGTAGGGCTTGTCTCCCAGCCATGTCTCCAGCTTGTCGAGCTCGGTAGAGAGTAGCTGCTCACCTGTCTGCCCGTTGCCGCGGCGCTTGAGGATACGCTTGGCGATCATCTTCATAATGACCGAGCCGAAGAGGCTGATCTTGATATTGTCGAAGCGTGAGAAGTTCGATGTCTTGGCCGTGAGTCGTGCCGCTTTGATGGACTGGCCCCAGCTACCATAGAGAACCGTGGGGAGGATCTGTGTCAGATCGTTGTCGACCCAGGTGTTGATCTCTTCGGCCTGCTCCCGTGTGTCGTCGGATAGCAGTGTATGTCCCTCGGGTTTGACCTCGTCGAGCCAGCGCAGAATGTCGGTGGATTCGCGTAGAACCTTGTCGCCATATTCCACGACAGGGACCTTCTTCTTACCATCCGGAGTGGGTCCGAAATGAGCCAGCTCTTTCTTATTCATCGGATTGACCTCGATCTTCTCGTAGGGGATGCCTTTGAGATCCAGGCCAGCCTTTACCTTATGGCAATAGGGGCAGAGTTCGAACTGATACAGCTTCATGGTGGACATAGCACGCTCCAGAAAGGTTGCGCTGCGGTGCTATCTCAGCCTGTCTTGAAGGTCAAGAGACAAGTGGTGTGCAGCGCGTAGAATGGCGAGGTCCTATGATCGTTCGACAAGGTCCGGATCCATGACCGATTCCGGAGGCGCGGCTTGACGGATGGGCCGAACTCACGTGTTCTATCGTTGTGACGAAACGGAAGAAAAAAAGCCGCAAGGAAGTCCGCCGGCGCCCGCCGCCCCAGGACCAGCTGGAGGGTTTGCCCGAAGGGCAGGTGGAACCTCTTGAGCTGGGGCAGCCCGGTTGTGCGATTCAAGCCGATAAGACGACCTATTATTTGTCGTCGGCTGTGCCGGGCGATCAGATCCGTTTTCAGCCAATACGGCGGAAAGAGCCTCCCTATCCAGCCCGGTTGGTGAAAATCATTGAAGCATCCGAGGATCGCATCGTCGCTCCCTGTAGCGTGCTGCAGACCTGCGGTGGCTGTTCGATTCAAGCTATGACCTATACGGCCCAGCTCGAAGCCAAAACAGAAGCCCTTGTCCGCGCACTCGATCGGCTATGCCAGCCAAAGGTGATCGAGCCGGTCACCGGACTCTCCGAACCCTTTGGATATCGAACCAAGTTATTGATGGTGGCCGCCCCCGATGGAAGTCGGAAACCGGGTAAGGGGGCCTTCGCTTTGGGATTCTACTCCCGTGCCTCCACCGATCTGGTACACGCGGGTGGCTGCCCTGTGCAACACCCCTTATCACTCGCGACTCTAGCCATGGTGGAACAGGTCCTCTCCGCGTTCCCGATCACGGCCAGCAAGCCACGCTCATCCCGAGGGTGGCTACATGGTATCGGGGTGCGGGTAGATCCCCAGAGTGGACAGTCTGAAGTGACCCTTGTTGGTCGAAGTCGAAAGATCCCCGGTGGAGCGGCTTTGGTCGAGAAACTGGCGTCTTTGCCGATGGTGGAGTCGGTGCATCTATCGGTGAACCCACAACGTTCCAGCTATCTTATGGGCGACTCCTTCGAGCATTTGGCGGGGGCCCGTCGTATGACCTTTCATATTGGGAAAGAGGCCTTTCTGCTTTCGCCGGGCTCTTTCTTTCAAACCAGCGCCGAAGGGGCGAGCCTACTCGCCGACCAGGTGATGGCGGCGTTGCCACCACGGATGACCCAACTGGCCGATCTCTACGGGGGCGTAGGCGTCTTTGCGCGCCTGAGCCGGAATCGTTGGAAACAGGCGACTGTGGTGGAGAGTAACCCCCATGCTGCGTCAGACCTTCGGAGCTGGATTCGGCATACAGACCAGAAGGGACTCAAGGTTCTACAGGGAAAGGTGGAGGATTGTATGGACAAGGTCCTGGCCTCCAAGCCTGACGCGGTCTTGCTGGATCCGCCCCGTAGTGGCTGCCATCGTCGTGTTATCAAGGCGCTGGGCAAATCGTTGCCACCAGTCATCGTCTATGTGGCCTGTGGCATCGAGGCGTTGGTACGAGACGGGCGGGCTCTGAAACAAGCTGGTTACCGAATTGATCGCGTGACATCCGTCGACATGTTCCCGCACACCACACATCTGGAAGTGGTAGCCCGGTTTGTTCTCCGGTAGCTATCTACGCAAAGAGGCCTAGCTATGAATCTGTCGAATAGTTCGTCCTGGTTACCCTTCGTCGGTCTGACGGTTTTGATGTGGGGCTCCTATGGCGTTCTGCTCCACCAGGGGCAACTTCATATGGGCGATCCCGAGATGGGTCGGTACAAAGCCTTCTTCTTCGTGGGGATTGCCTATCTATTGGTAGGGGTCCTGGCACCCGGTATCTTGATGCTGGCCAAGGGAGCGGATTGGGCCTTCACGCCAGCTGGTATTGGCTGGTCTCTGGTAGCCGGAACCGCGGGGGCCGTGGGGGCCTTTGGGGTCTTGTTGGCCTTTGGCGCCAAGGGCACACCGGCCGCAGTGATGTCTTTGATCTTTGCGGGGGCGCCCATCGTAAACGCGATTATCAGCCTCACAATGCAACGCATGTGGAACGATGTGCGCTGGCCGTTTCTTCTGGGGATTGTCCTGGCCTCCGTCGGCGCATTTCTGGTGGTTGCCTATAAGCCGGTTCCTGCGAAGCAAGCAGCACCACAGGAGAGCCCGTCGAATCCGCGCTGAGAATCCGGTGGAGAATTTCGTCCCAACTTTGCCTTCTTTGCGGTATGCTGGATGGCAATTCACTCAAGATTGAGGATAACCGGATGCGCTTGCTTCTTCTTTGTATGGCTGTTTTTCTGCGGGTCGCCTGTGGCGGGAAAACGAACCAGACCGCTGCCGATACGCCGCTAGATGGTACGCAGGAAGTCTCGACTTCGACACAAGATACGAGTTCACAAGACCAGAACTCTGTCTCTGATACGACTACAGCGGTCGACCTGACACCTTCCGATCCTGGTAACGCAGAACCAGATATTGTGGTCGAGGTGGCCGAAGACATAAGCCCGGAACCACCGGTAGATGCTGCGACGGATCCGGGGACAAGTCAGACCGGCCTACCCGATCTCAGCACTCTTGAGCTGAACGGGACCCTCCCTCCGGTCGCGTTGGCCGCCCCAGAATTTGAGGCTCTCAACTACGATAATGGTCTACGAACACAGGCCAATCTAATGGGTAAGCCCACGGTGATGTGGTTCTTCCCCTTCGCGAACACCCCTGGGTGAACGGTAGAAGGTTGCGGGTACCGCGACCGCCAGGAACAGTTTGATGCTCTCGGAATCCAGATTATTGGTGTCGGCTTTGGTGCGCCTAGCCTTCAGGAGAGCTGGGTGACCAGCCAGGAGTACCTATACGAGGTGTGGACTGACAGCGATAAGACGCTGGCCTTGTATTATGGGGCGGTTACCAGCGATCTGATGCCATTTCCCTCTCGAATTACACGTCTGCTCGACGCAGAGGGGAATCTGATTCTTGAGTACAATACGGTCAGTGTCGACGGGCATCCCCAGGCCGTTCTCGACGATTGTACGAAGATTTTTGGTCCCTGAACCTAGAGGGACCAGGGGCACTCGGGATCCAGATACAGGCTCATATTGATATTTTCGATATGTGTCCCTTCGACCCGGTACTGATCGGGGGTTCGGCCTCGTTCCACAAACCCCATACTCTGGTATAGGGCGATCGCGGGCGCATTATGGGCGAAGACACCCAGGTCCAGCCAGACCACGTCGGTTTCAGCACGGAGCCATTCGATAGAAACCTCCAATAAACGGGTACCCAGGCCCTGGCGGCGGTGCTCCCGTACAAGTCCCATGCCGAGCTCGACCCGATGCAGGTCGGACCGGAGTAAGCCTCCGCATAACTCGACGTGACCGACCATCTTCGAACCATGGAATGCCGCAAAACAGCGGCGCCACCCTGGAGTGTTCATGGGTGTACTCCATCGTTTCTGGGCGATGGGGATATTCTTATCCTTATCGTAGGGTTCCGTCCGACTGTAGGGCATGAAAATTACATCGCCATCGGCCCCGGACTCCTGATTATGCTCTATGACATGTTCGACGAAACCTTCGGCGTCGTTCGCACCCAGTAGACGTATAGAGTAGGCGCTTGTCATGGACTGGGTTCTGGCCCCTGTTGTCGTTCGGAGAGGGCGTTTTGAAAGGCGTGCCATAACTCCATGGCGTGCTCTCCGGCCTGTTCGGGCTTCCAGTGGGAGGTATCCAGGGGTTCCAGTATTTCAATGCGAAGATCTCCCGGGGTTACTCGGAAGCTCCGGGGAGGCCAATTCCAATCGGCGTTATGAAATACGACCGGGACCACTGGTAGGCCGGTGCTGATCGCCAGATGAACAAACCCCTTCTTCAGAGGTTGGAGCTGACCGGTCCGACTGCGGGTCCCCTCGGGCCACATCCAGAGGCTCAGGCTATGCTTTTCGACGACTTGTCGGGCCTTTTCCATCGAGGCGACGGCTTTGGCTCGATTGCTCCGGTCGATGAGCAGGTGACCGGATAGGAAGAAGGCCTGCCCAAAGAAGGGGACTTTCACGATCTCCTTCTTAGCGACACCGCACGTACCAAAAGGAGCGAGGTACATGCCGACCCACATATCGATCGTGGAGGTATGGTTGCAGACGTACATCGCGGGTTTGTATTCCTGAATTCGTTCCGGATTGATGACGACCGGACGGATCCCCGCGATCTTACAGATCAGACCACCCACCGCTTTGCCATAGAGATCTCCAATTCGGATCCGCAGACCGCGAAATGGGAGAAAAGGGATGCAGATGGCCAAATAGAGAATGGAGGTGGGACCGATAACGCAAAATACAAAAAGGAGTCGAATAATTACCGAGATCCGGTGCAAGGGCTTCCCTGTGGGGACAGACTCCATTCATGCCAACATTCTATGGGTTGTATTTGGTACTCGCCGATAGACATAGCCACCGACATGGATCGTAGTGTCGCACTCTTTGACGCGTCTTGCCAGCCAGCTATTCCCGTCGGTGGCTTTTCTACTTGGCCAGATTGGTTTAGCCTCTATGATCGTATGGTTCCGGCCTGTAGGGAGTGTGACGCCGACGGACCGGAAAATATGCATGAGGTTCTAGTGCGCGCCATGACGACTTCGGAATAGTATGCTCGACCCCCTTCATATAACGGACAGAATCATCATCCCCGGATCGGATCTCACGGTGGAGTTGAGTCGCTCCGGTGGGCCTGGTGGTCAGCATGTAAATAAAACCGAGACAAGGGTTCGCCTTCGCTTCAACCTCAAGGGCTGTTCGGTCCTCTTTGAGGAGGTGAAGGATCGGATTCGCAAGGCCCATCCCAGCCAGATCACAACGGAAGGGGAGTTACTGGTGGTCTGCGCCTCGCACCGTTCCCAACTCCGTAACCATGAGCTGGCTCGCGAGCGTCTGGCGGAGATTATTCGTGCCGCATTGAAACGCCCCAAAAAACGGAGGCCAACGAAACCGACCCGGGCCAGCAAGGAGCGGCGGCTGGAATCGAAGCGTCGCCGATCCGACGTGAAGAAGGGGCGGCAGAAAGTACGACGGGGATCCCATGATTGAGACCGAGGGCCGACCATGAAAATGATTCACCTCACGGACACCCATTTCGTCCCCAAAGGGAAGACCCTATATGGCGGCGATCCGCGGGCAAACCTGGAGCGTTGTATCCAGGACATCAACACAAACCACGCCGACGCCGATCTCTGTGTGGTGACGGGCGATCTGACCCATTGGGGTGAGGCGAAGGCCTTCGCGAGCTTGAAGGAGTGCCTGGATGAGCTGAAGCCCCCCTTGCAGTTGTTGGTGGGGAACCACGACGCCCGCTCTGCTTTCTCAAAGTGTTTTCCGGATCAGCCCGTCGATGAGAACGGTTTTATCCAATCGAGTCGGGACTACCCTGCGGGACGGTTTCTATTTCTGGATAGCAATAAATCGGGCCAGGCTGCGGGCGTGTATTGCGATACGCGACAGGCCTGGCTGGAGCGGGAGCTGAAAGAGGCTGGAGATCGACCCATCTATCTCTTCATGCATCATCCTCCATTCCACATCGGCTTACCCTATCTGGACCGGATCGCGCTGGTGCAGCGGGAGGAGTTTGCTGACGTGATTCGCCCCTACGCATCACAGATCCGCCATCTGTTCTTTGGACATATTCACCGCCCTCTATCCGGCAATTGGCTGGGTATCTCCTTTTCGACCCTGCGCTCTATGAATCACCAGGTCTGGCTCGATTTCAATGCGAAGAAGGACATCCCAGCTAGCTTTGAACCGCCCGCCTATGCGGTGGTTCTATTCTATCCGGACCGGCTCGTTATTCATCCCCACGACTTCATGGACGCAAGCCAGAAGTTCAGCCTCTCCAAAAGCCCCGTCAACGACTGGGCGAAGCGGTCCTGGTGGTCTCGCTAGAGCCGCCCACGTATTGCACAGAAGTCATGAATTCCTATATGATTGATTCGCTATAGGAAACAATAGGGGTGTGCGAGATGGAGCTGACCGATCTTCGTTATTTCTACAATGTGGCGTCTGTGCGGAGCTTCTCGCAGGGAGCGAAGCTATCGTTTGTGTCACCGCCGGCCATAAGCAAGGCTATTAAAAAGCTCGAGACGGAATTGAAGGCGCAGCTTCTGGTTCGAACGACTCGAAGCGTACAGCTCACGGATCGGGGGGAGATCCTATTGGAGCATTGTCGGACACTGTTTCGTCAGATCGACGATCTCCAACGAGATCTGGCCGAGGCCGAAGATAGTATCTGTGGGCCGATGAAGATTGGTACCGATGAGATCTTCTCGACCTATCTTCTTCCACACGCTCTGGCGAAAGTGGTCCGTGAGCATCCTGGTGTATCACCGCGCTCCTATCAGATGGTTCCAAGTCAGATCGTACATGGTCTGAAAGACGGGGTGTTGGATGTGGGGTTCACCATAGGCCAGGAGGGGCTTCAAGATGTGGAGGTCATACCGGTGGCCACGTCTTTTGGGGTCCTCGTTTGCGGGATGGATCATCCGTTATATGAGAAGGGCGAGGTCACACGCGACGATCTGCTGACCTATCCATCGGTGGTCCCCGAGTTTTTTCGGCGCGAATATCTTCCGAACCTGGACCAGTTTCCAGAGGAGCGGTTTCCACGCCGGATTGGTGCCACCGTCGAAATGATGCAGATGGCGATTCAGATGGTCTTCGATGGCGCCTATCTCGGATATTTCCCGGAGGTCTCGATCCGATGCCAGTTGCGCCATAAGGAGCTCAAGCCACTCGTAGGACTGGATACGGACGTGCCGTTCCCGTTGAATGCGGTGATCCGCAAGGGAGCCGCGCCACGGGCCGCGGTACAGCTTCTGATCGATACGTTGACGAAGGCTTTTATCGAATCGTCCCAGGCGACCTGCGCGATCGATCTTGCGGTCGCGTCGTCCTAAGCCAGGTCAATAGAGCCGCGATCTCTAGTCGCAGTAATCGGGGACGCAGGCGCTGCCGGCCGACTCTGTTGCGCAATGAGCACCCGTTCCACATTCACTGTCATCCTGGCAGAGGATCTTGGTGCAGTAGTTGTGGGAGCTGAAGGCTGCGATACAGAAGTTGGCTTCTCCGTTGTCGGCGCATTCATTGCCTTCCGGAGTACAATATAGGCCGATGCCCAGCTCGTTTCCCAGATCGCCCGGTTGGCCACAGCCATCGGTGGCCTCTCCGGTGATGAGTACCGGGTATTCGTCTGCCGTATCACAGATCAGAAAGCCCGCCGCAGGGGAGTAATAGCTGAACGCCACGCACATCTCCTCAGGCCAGCCCAGGTCGTGGTCGGTTGTATTGGTCCACCGACAGGTGATGCGGAGCTGGTCCCCGGGCATCAGATGCAGAGGAGGATCGTAGGTTGTGATGGCCGGGTTGTCCCGCAGGGTTGGTCCGTCGGTAGCTGTATACAGCTCTTCGGGTTCTCCGCCGTCGCGAATGAGTTCGGCGCGGAAGAGGACCCCATAGTCGTGGGTATGGCCGAGAAGAAGATGGAGATCGATCTCCTGGTTGAGAGTGCAGGTCTTCACACGTTCATACTCTTCGGCCCCGGCCGGTACCTGGAAGTCGGAGTCAATCACGGCCAGAGAGTCCGCAATCACCAGATCGTCGTCGCTGCTGACCAGGTTGAGGTCGATGGCGTCCATGGCGATCTGAGGTTCAAGTGTCGTATTGATATAGTGGCTCTGTACGATGATCTGCTGACCTTTGGAGATACGTAGGGCGACGCCATCGGGAACGGTAAGATCTTGACCACCCGCACCACCAGCACCGGTCACAAAGCGCATAGCCCCCATATCGATCTGGTCGCATTCGATAGGCTCGAAGTCATTGGACGCCGCCATAGATACATAGATCGCCGCATGGTGACCTCCGTTCATCTGAAAGCCTTCGGCACGGCTGATGAGCAGATCCTCTTCGATGTCGACGTCGATACGAGAGCAGATCAGATGTTCCGTGCCGGGTTCCAGATGGAGAATGGGGGTGTAGATTCGTAGACGATCTTCACCGGCCGGCGCGGGGAAGCAGGCGCGCAGCTCTTCTTCGGTCGTTCCATCACAGGCCACATAGTTTTCCTCGTCGGGGTTCGCCTCATCGACCGCAAAGTCGGAGCCGTCCATAGGCGCTCCAGCCTCAATCCATTGTCGAATGGCTTCCAGAGAATTGGGGCCCGGGGCGGGGAAGGCGGCCATGGGCATGAACGCGCCGTATCCATGGGCGTTCAGCTGGTCGCTATTCCATGCGAGCTTACGAAGAAGAAACGAGCCATCCGGGTTTCCTGGATCGACTCGTTTGAGTCCGTCCTGCTGGGCGGGGCTATTGGTGGGGACGATGTCGATAAGGGCAGCATAGGAGGATTCCAGACCTTCAAAGGACAATCCGCCGATACCAAGGTCTCCACCATGGCATGCGCTATTGGCGCAGTTGGGGGCGAAGATGGCCTCGTGGAGTTGTTTATACCCCGGGGCAGAGCCAGACGGACCGGTGCCCTCAGTGGAGCAGGCCACCATAGAGAGGAAGATTATGGCCAGAACCAGACGTCGGATCATGATGCAATACTCCAGAGCCCATATTGGAGAGTCTGGTGCATACGGGACCACCCCGGCAATTTCAAGCTTCTTTTCCCAGGAGACTTCGAAAGCAGGAGCTACAGGTACTTCAGATAGGTGGCTAACGCCTCGCGTTCTTCGTCCGTGAGGATCTCCGTATTACC
>MDTE01039346.1_pt1 | contig 10513 bp, 5 predicted proteins | sample 811231 | NCBI WGS metagenome assembly MDTE01 (sample SAMN05326651, study PRJNA326480) | marine metagenome | isolation source: seawater | place: Indian Ocean: Red Sea | collected 2010 | reverse complement strand
CTGTACTAGATCCCTACATGCGGCATATGTACGAGACCAATGAGGATGTGTGGCAGCTTTACGCGGGCTTCAACACCACTCCTTCCTTCTTCCGACGCTATCCCGGCCGTGCTGTGCAGGCAAGCTACAACTCCACCGGATATGACCCTCAGCTGCGACCGTGGTACATCGAGGCCCTAAGGTTGGAGAGCCATGGCACTAGTTACACGGAGCCATACCAGGATTACAACACGAAAGAGTGGATGATTACTGGTGCACGCCCCTTCTATTACTACTCGGAGATGAGCGGCAAGTACACCCCCGCCGTCGATGATGACTCACCCGGGGACCCCAATGCGCCGGACACCTTCGGCGCTATTGCCGGTGTTGCGGGTGCAGATATCCTAATATCTACCATTGCTGACACCCTCAATAGTATTAGTTTCCTATCCACAGGCAAGCTGACGCTGCTGCGGACAGATGGCCAGGTGGTGGTTGACAATGATTGGGATATAACCACTAGCGAGTCCGCCTTCTACTACACGGACTTGGCCAATCCGCCCGTTTCGTCTTCCTTGTGGAATAGTATCAGCGCTGTGGAAGCAGGTGGCCAGAAGAAAATCGAATACAATGACGGCAGCCGTATCGCCTATGTCTATCATCTGAACGTGTACGACAACCAGTACATTCTGGTCGTCTTCATCAAATCCAACGAGATCTACTCTCCCGTGAGAGATGCTATTGATGAGTTGAAGGCCATTAACACCAGTGTATTAAGTGGTATGGGCGTTGGCCTGGCAGTGATGTTCGTAGTCCTCCTTGTCTTCATGTTTTACCTCATTCGCTCTATAATGAAGGTCTTTGGCGACATCGAGGCCAACGTAGAACAATTACTACGCAATGTCGGCCAAGCTGATCGCCAACTAGGAGCAGATATGGTAGAGGTAGATGCAGGAGCATCGTCAGAATTGACGCAATTGTCGACCAATATGAATACCATGATGCATAACCTGCAGAAGAATAGAGGCGGACCCCAGGATGTGGATATGGGTGAAGGTGGCAAAGCTCGGCCCAATCTGCAGAGGATGTGGGACTTCGTGCCTATGGACCACACCATTGACTCGAAAGCCCCGCCCATGGCCCAGAACTATGTATATAAATAGATAGAGGAGATGTGAGAGGAGAGGAGAGGAGAGGAGAGAGCCAAGAGACGCATGTAAAAGGTTTTTTCGTAATATTCAAACTAACTTTGTTCTTGTCGCCATTTGCGCCTGTAGGACTGCTGCGTCCTTTATTCAACTTTGATTCTAATTCTTCTGCCCCTTTTGAGGGAATCGTCCTACTATACATTATATACGGTAAAAAATTCTTTTTATTTTACAGCGACTCCATAGTCACATGGCCACCAGAAGCCATGTCAAAGCCGGCACTCATGGCTTCGAATAACGAGGAGGCATCATCCTGGGCCGTCAGAAGGTACTCGTCCTTCTCCAATAAGCCCTGTTTGAGGGCAGTCTGGGTGGATGCTCCCACAGCGATCGTCACGACAATGAGGGTGATGTTGAGGTCAGCAAGTAGGCGCTTGACCTCACTCATGGTAGTACGGTACTCATTGTCTTCACCGTCTGTTAGTGCCAGGATTGTGTACTTCGACTCACGGCAATTCTCCGCTCCGCCAGCAAGATTTTTCAGAGACTCAGCATATTCTTTTAGAGCCTTGTAGAAATGAGTACAGCCCGAGTTGCATGCATACTGGAGCGCGTAGATGGCATCTCCAATGAGCTGACGGTTGTTGTTGTCGATAGTGGTGGGCATGATGACGCGGGTATGATCTCTCGCGAAGGTGTCCAAAGCAAAGAAATCTCCATTTCTGAGTTTCTTCGTGAAGATATCATTCAGAACGTCGACAGACTTGTTGATACGTTGATAGGCATTCATACTTGGGGAGACGTCGACTAAAAAGGCAACTTTGGTCGGCATAGCCTCGGCGAGGAGGGCGGGGAACATAGCGGTGAGCTGGGCCTTGGCTGCATGGCTCAGATCGCCTTCATAGTGTTTGTCGTAGATGCTATAGATGCCGCGCACACAGGACTTGAGAATGTCCTTGCTGACATGGTTGCTGACCGTGATGGCGTAGTAGAAGTACTGCAACGCGTCAGTCTTTGGCTCGCCTTGGTACCATGAGGCCTCGATCAGGTTTGTGTAGTACGTGCCCAGGTTCATACACGAGTACTGGAAAGCGCGGCAAGAGTCAGAATCAGGCTCATTGGTGAATTTGGCATGTGCCATGCGGTAGGCTTCCATGAAGAGCTGTTCTGATTGTGCGACATTTTGTAACTCTAGGTAGATAAGACCCCTGTTGCCAAGAGACTTAATCAGACCAAGCAAGTCATCAGCGCGCTCGTAGTGGCTGAAGCTATCCTGAGCAATCTCTAGAGCCTCTTCAAGCTGTCCAGCGTCCTTGAGGCACACTGCGTAGTTGTTCAGCCTGCTAGCAATGGTAGAGCATAAGGCTAATTGCTTGCGACGTAATTTATTCTCTATCTTCTGATACTCTTCACCTTGAGGGGTGCCAGCTTGGATGCCTTTGCGTGCGCGTTTCTGCTCCAATAATGCGATTTTATTGTCATTGTGAGCACTCTGCTGCTTGGCATTGTCCACAGCGGCCTTGGAGGCAAAGAGAGCGTCATTATAGGCGTTATAGTTGCCCTTGGCCTTGGCCTTGTCATTGCCGACGCTTGTGTTTGCATGGCTTCGAAGGATCTCTCCCTTGTTGTTGAGCACCACACCCACAGCAGCTTGTTGCTTCATGCTCATGAACATATCTTCCACTTCGTTGAGGTACTGCAAAGCCTTCTTGAAGTCGTTCTGGTAGTAGGCATTGGTACTGAACTTGACGGCCAAGAAGAGGGAAAGGATCCTTGACTGCAGTTTATTGATCTGTTTGAACTCAGAAGCAGACATGTCTACGTTGACCTCCTCCATCTGGTCGTGGTTGATCTCGTCCAGAATCTTGTTGAATCCCTCCACAGGGCCGGAGATCTTCTGCGAAATCACACTCGAAAACCAGATACCGACTGCAAGCATGACTGCTCCGAGGGCCACACTGATGCCAATCACGGTATCTACCGCTACATTGCCAATTCTCTGGATATTACGGGCTGTTTCATTGATTTCTTCCTCACTAACGGTCATGACTACGAAGTAATCGGTGCCGTTGACGGGAGCAAAGGTCATCCACCAGGGGTCATTCGTCTCCTTGTAGTAGCGCCACTGTCCTATTTCGCCACCATCAAGGTAGGTTTGTACCTCACTCTTGTACAGAGTGGCGTCATTACTGCTGCAGCTGGAGAATTCCAGCTCGCAGATGTGCTGAATAGCGCTAGTAGAGGCGCTGGGGTGCATGACCACGTTCATATCTTTGTCAATCAGGTAGGTGTAGCCACTATCAAGTACGGTAGCAGCAAGCACACTGTCACTCAAAGTGTCAATATAGATGTCAATCCCTGCGGCACCAATGAAGGTGGTAGTGTCATTGACTCGTATAGCTTTTGCCGCAGTGATCATCGCCAGACCTTTACTCGCCCCAATATAGGGTGGGCTGAGGATGGCACTGGTATTGGCATCTTTCGCCATTTGGTACCATGTACGACATGTAGGGTCGTATCCATGCTGATATTGGCCGGTACGCGCACTACAATTGTAGTACATGCACGGATAGCCCTGTGAGATAGACGTGTCATTCAAACAATTTTCATACGAAGACAGATCATACCAGGGAAGCTTGCGCATCACGCCGCTTTCGAAGCCGATGTATGCTTCACCATATTTGTCGTTGGACCCCAACAAAGGCACAAGCACATTGTCCGCAATGGCACTGCCCTGCGCATATTGCCAGTTGTCAGCCATAGTCTTGGTGCTGTACGTGTAGGCGCCTTTCGCAAACCAACCTGAGTAGTAGTTATTTGAGTAGAGATATGCATTGACATCGTTGCTATAGGCACCACGAATACTGCCCGGAGGATACACCATAGAACTAGTAGTGGGAGCTGTCAATTTATAGCTTACATAGCTATTCTTTCCCGAGCTGTAGCGCGAGTTGGCCAAGGTATCATTCATATTGTTCAGGACGTATTCGGCCGCGAACTCGGCGTCATTGGTCGCTTGCACGAAGAGAGAGGACGCAGACCTAGAAAGCTGGTAAATGCGTGTCTGCATGCTTTGAAGCTCGACCTCCATTACCATCTCCTCAAGCATGTCCACGCCCATAGACACACCATCTTTCTCGAGGACAATGCAAAGTGTGCTGCTGCCAATGATCGCCACGATCAGCACAAAGGCAAACCGAATGCTCACCTCCGTCGTCAGACTGAAGCCCGACATTAGGCTCTTGAACGCATTACCCGGTCCCGCCATAATCTATAGACACCAAGACACACTCTCGCAATTGGGAGAGGGGGAAAAGGTCGAATCCGACACCAATGTGAAAAGAATTCTACGCTAGAGTGCGATAGGCAGTGCTCAGATATACACTGTGATTGATTGCCAGATAAATATCTGCCGCGAGTATCACAAGGTGGTAAATCAGAGAGGACGTTGTGGGGTGTAAAAGCTGGAACAACTGACTCTTCGTTTGCCAAGCTAGAGCTCTTGTCGTAGTATATTGAGACCTGCTAGAGAATTACATTTGATTTTTAGAGTGCACGCGATAAAAAAAATATAAATATGGGTGACATCGGGGACGAAATTCAGTCCGTAGTGGTGGATAATGGCAGCGGCTGCATTAAGGCCGGGTTTGCGGGAGACGATGCCCCCAGAAGTGTGTTTCCGAGTATAGTGGGCCGACCTAAGCACCCAGGAGTAAGTCGCCATGTCTTGACCGAACTTCAGAGTGGATGAAGTGCTGGCACGTCCCTAACTCTCCTCCATTCTCCTCCATTCTCCTCTTCCTCTCATGGCTTTGCTTTTCTTCTTATCTTGCTAGATTATGGTGGGTATGGATCAAAAGGATTCATATGTAGGCGACGAGGCACAGGTAAAGAGGGGTGTTCTGACGCTTCAGCACCCTATTGAAGCAGGAGTTGTACAAAATTGGGATGATATGGAGAAGGTGTGGCACCACACTCTATTCAATGAGTTACGCATTGCGCCGGATGAGCACCCTATTTTGCTGACAGAAGCCCCCTTAAACCCTAAAATTAATCGCGAAAAAATGACGCAAATCATGTTCGAGACCTTCAACGTGCCTGCCATGTACGTGAATGTGCAGGCTGTGTTGGCCTTGTATGCTAGCGGTAGAACGACAGGATGTGTACTAGATTCAGGTGACGGTGTAACCCACTCTGTGCCTATCTATGAGGGCTATGTGCTGCCCCACGCCATCAGCCCCTTGAACCTGGCGGGCCGTGACCTCACAGATTACTTGATCAAGATCCTGACAGAAAAGGGATATACCTTCACCACGTCAGCCGAGAAGGAGATTGTCAAGGACATGAAAGAGAAGTTGACCTACGTGGCCTATGACTTCGACCAGGAGATGTCCACGGCAGCTATGACTAGCGAGATCGAGCGTGTGTACGAACTCCCCGACATGCAGGTAGTAAATGTCGGCAACGAGCGATTCCGCTGTCCTGAGGCATTGTTCCAGCCTAGCCTCGTAGGAAAGGAGGCTGTGGGCATTCATGAGTGCTGCTACCAGACCATCATGAAGTGCGAGATGGACATCAGGAAGGATCTGTACGGCGCTGTGGTGCTGAGCGGTGGCACCACGATGTTTAAGGACATCGACAAGAGAATGAAGAAGGAGCTAGAGTCGCTGGCCCCGTCCACCATGAAGATCAAGGTGGTCTCACCCCCGGAGAGGAAGTTCAGCGTCTGGATCGGAGGCTCCATCCTGGCCTCCCTTTCCACTTTCCAGGCCATGTGGATCAACAAGGCCGAGTTCGAGGAGAGCGGCCCGCCCCTCGTGCACAGAAAGTGCTTCTAAGCCAATACCCGAAGCTCGCGAGCGAAGCAAAGCAAAGCAAAGCAAAGGAGTTCCCATGCTGTACATTTTTCAACCACCCCTTATAAATGTATCCTTCGTAAACAAACCGAAAACAATTCCTACATCGCTTACAGGTCGAGGAGATACTCTCTCAGGTCATCGAGAGAGCTGCCCAAGAGCATGTCCCTGTCGTCCTCCTCCTCCTCTACCTCTCGATCTCCCTTCTTCTTCTGCTTCACGAGGAGGGCGAGACTGCTTGCGTTCTTAAGCTTGAGGCTTTCGCGAAGTTGCACGGCGAATTTGGGCACGACGACAATTGGTACCTTTCGCTCCAGGGCAGCTTCAACCAAGTGGTTATAGAGACACGCGGGGCTGTCCCGCGGGATCACGAGAACAGACACCTCCCCCTTCTCCAAAGTGCGAGCTATGCTATTCGTGCCCGCGATGTAGTGCCTCCCCACCCTCGCCCCTGCCGCCACTGCCTTCTGCAGCTTTTGCATAATCTTGTCCTTCTCTTCTGAGCTGCAAGACCCCAGCTCCACATGCCGTGCGATGCTGTTCAAGGGCCGCTTAGTGCTCGCCTTGCTCGAACCAGATTTTCGGGCCTTCATGGCTCCTCAGAAACAGTTTCAGAGCTCATAGGCAATCTATGATATACATGATATACTGTTCAAATGTTCGCTGGCTACCAGCCACTCTTGATTCTCCTGACGATCGCAGTGGCCCTTCGAATTAGCTAGAAGGCGGGGCTCGATTGTTTGTGGCACGTTCGTGCACTGTGTGGGGCTAAGAGAGAGCCATTCAGCATGTCGGCAATGGAATACACAGGTACTGTATTTGAAAAAGGGCAGCAGGTGGTGTACCACAAGGGTGACGTGGAGAGGCTGGCTTCTATCGTTGACAAGCATTTGGACGACTACCCCAATCTATACTACACCATCAGCTTTGAGGATGGGCACGAGAAGCAGACCGATTCAAAGTTCCTAAGCGTGGCACCTGCTGCGCCTGCTGGGCCTGTATACGCTATCTCGATGCTCACGGGGGAGTACTTTCAGAAGGAGCGCAATGTTCCTTTGGAGCACGCTTTGAAGCAGCTGGGGCAGGGCAGTGCATTGGCGCAGAATCTCAATGGGCCCATCACGAGTGCGAAGCATCTGGTAGCGAATCCAGATCAGGTCCTGCTATTAGCGACTGACACGACGACGAACCGGCCCGTGGGCTTCATCAAGTTTGGGCCCAAGGACCTGTACTTCTACACGCGCACGGGCGTCGTCAAGAATATGCATGGACAGGTGTGTTTGTTAGATTTTTACGTAGATGAGAGCCAGCAGCGGCGAGGCTGTGGCATCTTCTTATTCAAGGAAATGCTCGAGTATCTCAACAATCCGCCGCCAAATTATCTAGCTTACGATAGACCGTCCCCCAAGCTTTTGTCTTTTATGGCCAAGCACTTCGGGCTGTGCAGCCCAGACTTGCAGCCCAACAAGTACACTATTTTCGAGGGCTTTCCGCTGTAATTGTTTGTGTTTTATGTCCATAATGTCCACTTAATCACACATCGTTGTCATCATTCTACAGATTTTTGCATTTAAGTGCCTGAGGTCCCTGGCCTCTTGATAGGGCTGCGCAAACCTTTAAGATTCACAGCGTTGCCTCCCGCCTTCTTTTTCTTGGCAAAGTCCGTGAGGCGGTCACTGGCCGAGGTAGAGCTCTGATAGTTGTTGGTTGGTGCGGTGTCCCACACGCCCATCGGCATGGTCAAGTCCTCGTAAGGGTGTGAGTACTCGTAGCTGCTGGCAATACGTCTGGCGGCCCCTGTGCCAATACCAGGTATGCGGTCCAACCCCTTCAGAGCACGAGCAACAGCATCTCCTATGCCAGCCTCTGTGGAGGCCACACTGTCGGACCCCACGCTGTGCGAGTCGTCACCCCCCTCCGCTGTGCTTCGCCGCTTTCCCCTTTGTTTGCTATTAGCGGGGCGTGTGGCCCCTCCAGCAGTCGCAGCGCGGCCCTGGCTACGATTTGCCACGTCTTTGTCACGAAGAGTCTCTGTGTACTGCACCATCCTCGCAATGCCCAGTGCATCCCGCCTTAGGCTATTGATTTGTCTCTCTATACGCACAAGCTTTCGCCTCGCCGCGTCCTCCTCCATCTGGCTGTCCAGCCCTTCCCGGCTATGTCTCACACCGCCAGAAGCATCCACAGGGAGGTATTTGTCATCTCTCTTCTCCTTCCTGTCACTTCTGAGTTTTTCTCCGGCCACCTTGGCCTTCTTTTTGTCAGCAACATCGAAGACGTTCTTCACGTCTACAAAGTAATTCCATTTGAAGGGTGCCGTCTTCGGGACATTCTTGCGCGTCGTGTCCAAACTCTTCTTTGCAGTATTTTTGCCGGTATTGCCAGTGCCGAAGTGGAAAATTGGCATATAGCCCTCGTCACCAGGCTTCGGGGCTTGTTTGCGTGTCAGGGTACCAGCTGGAGCTGTACTGGGCTTGCGGATACCCAAAGAGAGGGAGTGAGATAGCTCGTACTCCACCTTTTTCTTCTTGTCCTTTTTCTTGCCCTTCTTCTTGCCGTTGCTACGGGTATTATTATTCCCCACCGAGGCAGAAGGCAGCTCGTCACCGAAGTGCCCAGTCCCTTCCGGAGAGGGCGAGCGAGACGGGAAGTGCGTCAGAGCCTGTTCGGGGCTGCGTGTATAACCATAGCCTTCATACCCACCCCTGCTAGCACTGCTACGCAGCTCCATGAAGTCCCCCCCACCCTCTCCCTCCATGCCTCCCTCGTAGCTGCTGACGAGGTATTCCCCGGTCTGGGAGTCGAAGCCGAAGGCCTCCACGGAGCTCGTTTGCCCCCCTAGGCTAGTGGCGTGTATAGAGGGGAAAGTGTGCACTCCTTCGTCATACCCCCACTCGCTCTGGCTCTGGCTCTGGCTCTGGCTTTGGCTCTGGCTCTGGCCTTGGGATGGACTGGAGCTGGCAGCCTCGCGGATATTAATCCTGTCACTATCAGGGCCACTGCCCTGTCTGTACTGAGCTAACTCCAGGTCCTGCAGAAGATAATTGTTACTATCGCTCTCTGTCTCCCCGCTACCCTTGGTCTGGCTGGTGGTAGTGTCAATAGGTATGCCGGTGGTGAAGGATGCCCCTCGTCCGGCCATGTTTTCATACAAGGTGCCATCGTAGTCTGTGTTCTTGGCACCAGTGTACTGCTCGATGGTAGCCATGTCAACGGCCATTATGCGTCCAAACGCATCTATTTGCACTGCATTGCCTGCTGCATCCACCGTGTGGAAGGGGGCACTGCTACTGCCACTGCTACTGCCACTGCCCTTGGTAGGCATCTGGCCCTGCACCACGGAGGGAGGCTTGCCACTTGTCGTATACGGCCTTTTACCAACCCTGTCCTTGTCCTTCACCTGGATATAGTCCTTTTCGTAGAGATCAGCCCCGGTGCGACCACTAGCACGCGCCCCAGTAAGAGCAGTTTGAGCACGGGCACGCGCTTGGGAAGCTCCTGTAATGTTGATGTCGAGTTTATTCATCTCACGCTGAGTGCGAGGGGAGATGTGCGCTTCGTCTTCCTTTGAGTACAGAGGCTTTGTTGTGCCCCCTCTGGTCGGACCTGCAGGAGCCCGGAGAGGGGCTGTGGAGGATCTCTTAGCAGTGTGGCCATCTCCATGGGCGCCGCCAGTGATGGCGCTGCCTGCCCGGCGCATTGCACTCCCATTGGCTGTTCCTGCCCTATGAGGAGGGCACAGCTCCACCCCCAGTGCGCTACTAGCATTCTTAGCTTTGCTTCTACGGCTCCCTCCTGCTCCTGCGGTCGCACCAGCCGTAGCGGCGCGTTGCTTTTGTTCATCTTTGCCGTCTGGCCACGGCATACCGCTTACCCAATTGCTCCGCCCTCGGGAAGTGTCCACGAACCCACTGTCCCCTGGGGGTAATTTTCGCTGTATAATACCGGTTTTCGGGGGTGCTAGGTTGTCCAAATAGGCCATATTGAAGGGCTTAGGCTTCACGAGGATGGGGACCTCGGCCCAGCTATGGGTGCAATCGAAGTTGTATGCACAGAATTTGAACGGTACAAAACGGCATCGCAAGACATGCATGCCGACTGGCAGCACTTCGCCTCTGTTTGGAAAGTACTCTATCTGTCCGTCGCCTTCCATTAAACCTGGGCAATGCACAGAGGCGCACAGCTGCAGCTTCGACAAGGCACTGCCTGCAAACATCGGTTGAGGCCTTTTCCACTCTACGATAGGGCGTGCTCGCAGTACAGTGATATTCACAGTGATCTCGGCTGTGCCCACATTTTCGCTGTCATCAGGGACAAAGATGGCTCTGAGGGGGAAGATCCCAGCATGGGGCAGGACATGTTTTTTCCCGGGAGTGTATCGAAACCTGCCCGACACCTTGACCCCCTTGAGCTTGTCGATAACACTTTTCTTTCCTTGGAGGTACTCATCTCCTGTTAGGGAGGGAGGCTGGTAAGGTACGAGCTCCTCTGTGGGAGGCTGGGGCATGGGGGGAGTGTATCTCTCTCCCT
>MDTE01191214.1_pt1 | contig 10514 bp, 8 predicted proteins | sample 811231 | NCBI WGS metagenome assembly MDTE01 (sample SAMN05326651, study PRJNA326480) | marine metagenome | isolation source: seawater | place: Indian Ocean: Red Sea | collected 2010 | reverse complement strand
TAATGTTTTTTTGCGTGACCAGTTTTCGTGCCAATACTGCGGAAAAAGTTTTCCTGCAGAACAACTAACATTTGACCATGTGATTCCAAAGGCACATGGAGGAAAAACAACATGGGAAAATGTTGTAACCTCATGCTCCCCTTGTAACTTATCAAAAGGTCACAGACTACCAAAACATGCTCGCGTAAGATTAAAAAAAACACCAAAACGCCCGACTGTCCAAGAGCTGCAACAGTGTGGCCGCCGCTTCCCTCCTAACTATCTTCATGAAAGCTGGCGAGACTTTCTCTATTGGGATTGTGAATTGGACTCATAAACCCAGAAAAGGGAAATTGCTTATTAATCCTAAAAATACTTTTACAATTCCAGATAGCTAAAAAATTGTTAAAAAATCTATTTTTTCTCCTTATCATCAGACAAAACTTTCTGCACTTTGAGTTTTAAAATTTGACAAATTTATAATGAAGCCTATATTTCGCGCAATTAAACCATTAACCACTTTTGTGGTCATGGTTGAGGTGGTCATTTTAGTGCTCTGCACCGTCAAATCTAGCAAGAAAGTCGTCTATGTCTAAACGAATCGCAGCTAAATATAAGATTAATCGCCGTCTCGGGGTAAATCTCTGGGGACGACCAAAAAGCCCCTTTAATAAAAGAGAATACGGGCCCGGACAACATGGCCAAAAACGCAAAAAACCCTCTGACTTCGGAGCACAGTTACAGGCAAAACAGAAATTAAAGGGTTATTATGGCAATATTTCTGAAAAAAAGTTTCGTAATTATTACAAGGCCGCACAAGCGCGCCATGGAGACACATCTGAGAATTTAATAGGCTTTTTAGAACGACGCTTAGATGCTGTAGTTTACCGGATGAAACTAGTACCCACCGTTTTTGCTGCTCGACAATTTATTAACCATGGGCACGTCACGGTAAATAATAAGCGCGTAAATATTCCTTCATATCAAATCCGCGAAGGAGATGTTGTTGCGGTTCGAGAGAAAGCTCAAAAAATTCCAATGGTGCTACTAGCCTTAGAAAGCCCTGAAAGAGATGTGCCTGAATATGTTACCGTTAATCACCAGAAGCTCGAGGGCACCTTTGTCCGAACACCAAAGTTAGAGGATGTCCCCTACCCCGTTCAAATGGAGCCTAACTTAGTTATTGAATATTACTCACGTTAGTTGGTTATTAATAACTGCGGGTCGTAGCTTATAAATATTTTCCATTCAATTAATTTGAGCTCTTAAATGAGCTCTTAGATCATCAAACCACAAATTACACCCAAATAATTTTGGCGACCTTTGAACAATTTGCCTTCTTATATTAGTACGCCAAGAATGATCCTTTGCAAGCGCAATTGCAATTTCAACCCAATTATCGCCACTATTTGCTACCAGGTCTGGTAAATCAAGGGCCGTTAACATACCAAGGGCATGACGCCCCCGCATTAGGCTGCCAGGCAGGGTTACAACGGGAACTCCTAAAGCAAGAGCCTCCAAATTAGTATTGCCCCCTGACCACCTAAAACTATCGAGTACTAGTGTGGTATCTGAATGTAATTCAAAAAAGCCTCTTCGACTCGTCCTAGGGCACATTTCGACGCGGTCAACAAAGCTAACTTGATATTTCTTAAATACAGAGGTCAATCGAGAAGCAAAAGCCCTGGTAATATGCGCGTTGTCGTGTTCAATAAAGCGAAGTTTTGCTTTAGGAAAATCGGCTAATAGCTCCGCAAAAAATCTATCCTGTACCGGTGAGATCTTAAAGAGACTTTGAGAACAGAAAAAAACTGGCACCCCATGAGCGCCAATTGTTTCAACCTGGACATCAGGTCGTTCAAAATTAATTGACAATCCGGGCAACCGAACCAATGCTTCTGAATAATGGTTATCCCCTTTGGGGGGCTCCATCAGTTCACTCGATAAGAAACTGTCAATTCCTGGCATCCCGGATGTAACTGGGTGCCCCCAAGCCGCGCATTGGAGCGGTGCAAAACGAAGCCCTGCGAGAACCTGTGTTAGTGGATCCATGCCAATATCGGTATAAATTAAAACGTCTGGCTCTAATTTAGAAAGCCGTATTATCTGGCTTTTCAGTGCTATACAGTCGGTATGGACAACTACGCCAGCAGCTTTAAGCTTATTTACTTCTTTTTTGTTGTGCTGGCCAATGCTTAACGCATGGACTTCAAATTCTGCTTTCGCCAGTTCCATTATCCAGGCTGAAAATAAATTAAAAACAGTGTGCCTCCGAAAGTGTGATGAAGCAAAAACCACTATAGGTTTCTGCCGCTTAGGCGGCTTAAGATTCGCACTTGGGGTGTGCTGGGGAAATGCAGCACTAGCAACTCGGGAAATTAAATTACCATAAATTTTTTGGATTTCCAGATCTTCCCTCCCTTGGTAAGGCAACAAAAAATTTGTTAATTCAGAAATAGTCTCAAGGGCATTTTGGATATCTGCCTGAGTGTTTAAACGAATATTTTCAACAACTTCTCCTAAGCCGGCTTTCCAACGCTCTCTCTCTTCAATGATTTGATCTTCACAATTGTAGATAAGTGGCAACGTTAAATGAAGTGCCCAAAACGCTTTTGTAAAATGGGGGTTAGAACCCACGGCCAAGCTAAGCAGTTTTCTCCCGCTAACAATATCATTATTTGCACAAAACGTCTGCCCTAGATTGTATAGCACATCGGGTTGATTTGGGCTTATACCTAAGGCTTTCTCCAAACATTCTTGGGCTTTTATAAGTTCGCCTCTCCTTCTGTACAAAATACCTAGATTATTCAACAAACCCGCATGCCCCGGAGTATTCTTGAGTGTATTCTCTAAAAGACTCTGAGCGTCTTTATACGACCCTAGGTGGACTAACACGATTCCTAGGTTTACCGCTACGTCAGGGTTATTTGGGCATATTGACATAGCTTTTTTATAGGCCTCCAAGGCACCAAGAAATTCTCCTTTGGACAAAAGCAAGTTGCCAAGGTTATACCACGGATTAAAGTGGTCCTTTCCAAATTTAATTGCCAAACGGAAGTATTTCTCCGCTTCAGCTAACATTCCATGGGAGCGAAACTGCACACCAAGGCCATTAAATAACTGGGGGTCATTTGGCCTAAGCTGTATCGCTTTTTTAAAGACTGCAATTGATCCTGCAACATCCCCCGTAGACGCCAGAAACAATGCAAAGTTGGCAGCAATATCAGGTGATTGGGGGAAAATTTCGAAAGCTCGGGAGAGAAGTTTTTCTGCTTCTGCTACTTTTCCAGAAGAATAGTATACCAAACCTAAAAAATGATTCGCATCCGCTGAATCAGGCTTTAGGGATAAAGCAGAACTAAAAAATTTTTCTGCAGTCACTAAATCCCCGGCTTTTTGCCGGTCAAGGCCTTTTTCAATCAATGCATCAAATTTGATTTGTTGATTACCTAGGGACAATTGGGTCAAAGTTACCAAAAAATTGAATTAAAGTTAGAGAAAAAGGACATGCCTACAGAATCACTGCGATTTTGATACTACTGGAAAAATGCGAACAAAAAAACTTTTAAATAGCGCCACTCTTTTTTCATAGTTTTCCATGCAAGCAAACCGCCTCTATATAAAAGAACCTGAATGAATAGGATATAAATTCTACTTTCTGCCACTAAAAGCTGAAAAGCGCTTTGCTTTTACGAGAATTATTAGTTTAACATTTCTTTGTTCTATTTTTTACCATGCCGTGTTACTAGAAATAGTCTAGGCATATAATTCAAGAAGTTTTCCGAACAATAATATAGCGTTTTATAGGTAAGACTTAACGATGGACTATCCGACCAAATTAATTATTGGCCATTTGATAAAACGCTACAAGCGGTTTCTAGCGGACGTAGAGTTAGAGGACGGAACTATAGTTACAGCCCATTGCCCGAATTCTGGATCAATGGAAAGCGTTAAAACCCCTGGCGCTGAAGTTTGGCTAAGCCCCGCAAAAAACAAAAATCGAAAACTAAAGTTCACTTGGGAATTGATCCAAGTTAGAGATACTCTTGTTGGAATTAATACCAACTTATCAAATAAAATTGTAGTTGAAGGTATTGAACATGGACTTATACCAGAACTAGACGGTTATACAACGCTAACCCAAGAAGTTCCATATGGCCAGAATTCACGTATTGATATTTTATTAAGATCACCTGACAAACCTCATTGCTATGTAGAAGTCAAAAATACAACCCTTAGACGCCAGTGGGATAAGGGAGGGCTAGTAGAGTTCCCCGATGCTGTTACTAAACGTGGAACAAAACACCTTAGAGAACTTGCCGAAATGGTTAAACATGGCAATAGATCTATAATGTTTTTTTTAGTGCAACGCGAAGATGCGAAAAGATTTTGTATTGCTGAGGATATTGACCCGGAATACGGGGCTACCTTTAAAGAAGCTGTAAGGTGTGGTGTAGAAGTGTTATGTTACACGTGTTCTTTAACCACGGAGCGCATAAAAATCAATTCTGCGATTGATGTTATGCTAACAAAAAAGTAGTTTTGTCGGCTTTGAATGCGAGTATAGTTCTTGTGGGAAAAGACATGAATGACACCACTAAAACAATTAAAGCCATCGACGGCCGGTTAATTAAATTGCATGGTTCAGAAGCGTTTGAAGGAATGCGCAAAGCTGGTCTATTGGCTGCTGAATGCTTGGATTTTATCCAACCTTTTGTAGTGCCAGGTGTAACAACGGGCAAGTTAGATAAGCTTTGCCACGAATTTATCGCTGACAAGGGTGCTATCTCCGCACCCTTAAATTATCGTGGTTTCCCAAAATCTATCTGTACATCAGTTAACCACGTAGTATGCCACGGTATTCCAGGCGAAAAAGTACTTAAAGCCGGTGATATCATCAACATAGACGTTACCCCTATACTTGATGGCTGGCATGGGGATACTAGCCGAATGTATTATGTCGGCAAACCTAACAAAAAAGCACGTAAACTCGTTGAAACTACCTTTGAAGCTATGTGGTGTGGTATTAGACAGGTGCGTCCAGGTGCAACTCTTGGCGACATAGGACACGCAATCCAATGCCACGCGGAAGAACGACGTTTTTCTGTCGTCCGTGATTTTTGTGGCCACGGCGTTGGAAAAATTTTTCATGAAGCTCCAAATGTAATGCATCACGGAAACCCTGGTGAAGGCGAGGTTCTGCGGAAAGGTATGTTTTTTACTATCGAACCAATGATTAATATTGGAAATTTTGATGTCAAAATTCTGGCAGATGGGTGGACGGCAGTAACGAAAGACCGATCTCTATCGGCACAGTTTGAGCACACTCTAGGCGTAACAGAAAACGGCTACGAAGTATTCACGCTATCTCCATCAGGAACTGGGGTCCCAGATTAATTTCCCCTATCAGGCATTCCTTTTTTCTATAACCAGAATAAATGTAACTAAGCTATTATATCAAAAAAAGGGCTACACTAAATCGGTGTAGCCCTTTCTCTAAAATTAAGATAAATTTGGATAGTATTTTCGGCTAGAAACCCATTCCGCCCATACCACCCATGCCACCCATATCGCCACCACCAGGAGGCATTGGAGGATCTTTTTTCTCTGGCTTTTCAGCAACCATGGCTTCAGTTGTTATCAACAAACCAGCTACCGACGCTGCATCCTGCAGAGCAGTTCTGACAACTTTTGCAGGATCAATTACCCCGGCTTTGATTAGGTTTTCATACACACCAGTTTGTGCATTATATCCAACTGTTAAGTCTTTTTGTTCCAGAAGCTTTCCAGCAACAACAGCGCCGTCAACACCCGCATTTTCAGCAATCTGGCGAACTGGTGTCTCAATTGCCCTACGGACAATCTCGACGCCAACCTTTTGATCGGCGTTAGCTCCTTCTAGCTTCGTTAAAGAACGAGTTCCGTACAGCAGAGCAACACCGCCACCTGCGACGACACCCTCCTCAACAGCAGCTCGGGTTGAATGCAGAGCATCATCTACCCGATCCTTGCGTTCTTTAACTTCTATTTCGGTCGCCCCTCCAACACGAATTACTGCGACCCCGCCAGCTAGTTTTGCTAGCCTTTCTTGCAGCTTTTCGCGGTCGTAGTCGGATGAGGTTTCTTCAATTTGTTGGCGAATCTGAGTGCATCTAGCTTGAATATCTTTTTTCTTTCCTGCACCTTCAATAACTGTTGTTTCTTCTTTAGTTATATTGACTCGCTTTGCCGTACCTAGCATATCCATAGTCACATTCTCAAGTTTAATCCCAAGGTCTTCCGAGATAACCTGACCATTAGTGAGAATTGAGATATCTTCAAGCATTGCCTTACGCCGGTCACCAAAACCAGGTGCTTTAACAGCAGCAACCTTAAGTCCGCCACGCAGCTTGTTTACAACGAGCGTTGCTAACGCCTCTCCCTCAATATCCTCAGCTATAATTAGCAACGGTCGCCCAGATTGAACGACTGTTTCCAGGATTGGCAGGAGGGGCTGCAACCCGGAGAGCTTTTTCTCATGGATTAAAATATATGGATTTTCTAGGTCGCAGGTCATCTTATCAGCATTTGTAATAAAATATGGTGATGTGTAACCGCGATCAAATTGCATACCTTCAACAACATCAAGCTCTGTATGCAAACTCTTTGCTTCCTCAACCGTAATCACACCTTCATTACCTACACGCTCCATAGCTTTAGCGATCATGTCACCTACTTCTGTATCACCGTTAGCTGAGATCGTGCCTACCTGAGCAACTTCAGCTGAGGTAGAAACTTTCCTTGAGCTCTTCTGAACAGTCGAAACCACAGCTTCAACAGCGAGGTCAACACCCCGTTTCAAGTCCATAGGGTTCATACCAGCCGCGACTGCTTTGACTCCCTCTTGGACTATTGTATGGGCAAGTAAAGTTGCTGTTGTAGTTCCATCTCCGGCTTCATCGTTTGTCTTTGAGGCAACTTCACGAACCATTTGGGCGCCCATATTCTCGAATTTATCAGACAACTCGACTTCTTTTGCAACTGTAACACCGTCTTTAGTAATACGCGGTGCTCCAAATGACTTGTCTAAAACAACATTTCGCCCTTTTGGGCCTAATGTTACTCTGACGGCATTCGCTAAAATATCAATGCCCCTCAGCATCCTATCTCGCGCATCCGTCGAAAATTTTACTTCTTTAGCAGACATCTTCTTCTTCCTTCCTTATTTCTCGATAATACCGAGAATGTCGGATTCTTTCATAATCAACAGTTCATCATTATTAACTTTGACTTCTGTACCGGACCATTTGCCAAATAAGATTTTGTCACCTTTTTTGACATCAAGAGGCGTAACTGTGCCGTCCTCAGCTTTGGAACCGGCGCCAACGGCAACAACTTTACCTTCCATTGGCTTTTCCTGGGCAGTGTCGGGGATGATAATCCCTCCCGCTGTCTTTTCTTCTGAATCAACGCGTTTCACTAACACGCGATCATGAAGCGGCCTGAATTTCATTGCTTTTTCTCCGCTAAGTATTTGATATTCATTACTCAAAAATTTAATTGTTAGCACTCACACGTTGCGAGTGCTAGGGATTTAGTTTGATCCTGTACATATGTCAAGTCTTTAGAGAAAATTTAATTTCGATTAATTAGTTCTGGGTCAAAAGAAACATCTTTTCCATCTAGTATTGCGACTGTGTATTTCCTGAATTTATACGAGGATAGTGGTTGAGCATGGGCCGGCACTTTCGCATAATAAACAACGATACGGGTTTTGCCGTTTTTCGATAAAAAATTTGATAAGTCACCATTACGTTGACCCACTACCCAGATTGGCTTAGAAAGCCTCCCTAAAAAATCGAATTGGCCATGATATTTGTTAGCATTGGCTATCGCAAACCCTAGATTTTGAAGGTCACGAATCTCGCGTGCAAGAGGCATCAAATCGTACTGCTTCCTCAACACCTCCTCGATTATTAAATGTGCAGCTATTACTGTCACGGCTGAAGCTGTTGTAACTAGCAGAACAGTTCGCCTAATAGATAATTGGTGAGGAATCAAAACGATAACACCAATAAAAACTATAGCAACAGCCCAAACTGGCTTGCTAAAAATTAAAAAATCGCTGAGCCGCTGAAATACAGAAGCCAGCGGTAAGACGGTGAACACAACCAAAATACTTAGCCCAAGAAAAATAAAGATAGATGCCAATTTTAGTCGCTCTCCTCGCCCCACGTTGATATTGCCAATTTTGCTCAATCCTCGCCCCATTAGTAAAGCAACCGCAGGAAATTCCGGTAACAAGTAGTGGAATTGTTTTCCACTAATTGCTGAAAAAATGATAAACGCTGAAAAGAACCAAATGAGACAAAATAGAACCGAACCATCAATGTTTCTAAATGTTACTATTACCCCATTCCAGGCCCTTAACCAAAGCACCCATGGAAATAGTAAAGGAAGAAGCCAAACAGCATACCACCAAAACGGTCGGGCATGAGCAAAAGAGTCGACCAATCGACCCGTTGACTGTCCCCAAAAAATGGCATCCCTGTATTCTGCACCACCATTTATACTAGCAGGAACCGCCCAGGTAAGTGCTATGCTAAGACCTAATATTAAAGCGCATGATATGCCAAGATACCAATTCCGATTTTCTGGCACAACGGACTGAGAGAATAAACCTGCCCCCCACCAAGGCGCTGACAGGGCAACGGGCAATACGTGAAGAAAAATCGCGGGTCCCTTTGCTAATAAGCCAAAGCCTAATGCAACCCCCACTAAAAAAAAACCTTTCCACCCTCCCCCTTGCCGCGCAAAAACTATCCCATTGAGAGCCACTAGTGAAAAAAATGCTAAAATTGTATCGAACATTGTAAGCGTTCCAAAGAGCATCCAAAATAGTGTTCCTAATAAGATTAATACTGATAAATGAGACGCTAAATAGTCTTTAGGCCAAATTTGACGGGAAAGTTTAAATACAAGGAAAATACAGCCTAGCCCAAAACATGGTGCTATGACCCTAGGCCACCAATCCACTACACCGAACAAGCACCACCCGAATTTAATTAGCCAGAATAAGAGAGGGGGTTTGTGACTGTAGATTTCACCATTCAACGAAGGAACCAGCCAATTTCCCTCCCTCCACATAGACCATGCTACGCTGAAGTAACGAGTTTCATCCATTGGTAATATTGGACGAAGGAATAAAGCGGCAGAGAGGACAGAGAGCCAAATAAATCCAATCAATAAGTAATCCAACCGCTTAAAAATCATTACATCCTTTGTTCTAGAGAGTTGGTTTTTGACATCTGTTTTACGCCCTCGGCAAGAAACCTTTCGGCTCGAAATTTGTTATACAAGTAAATCCCGATCAGACCTGCAATTAAAAAAAGAACTGCACTAATAATTATACGATAACCTGCATCAAGCTGCACTCCGCTTCCAACTAATGCAAATATAAATGTCTGTGGAATATATCCTATCGCTGATCCCATAAAAAACATCAAGGCACTAGCCCTTGATACTCCTGCTGCAATACAGGTAACTAAATTATTTCCTATAGGAAGGAAACGAATAAGTAGCGTCATAGAGAATGGGTGTTCGGATACAAAAGCATCAACTTGTCTGAATTTTCCCGAAAGGATCCGAATAGCCAGATCACGCCCCAAAAACCTTGAAAACGAAAAAGAAATCACGCAACCCAGCAATGTTGCTATTAAAGCCAGGCAACCTCCATCCAAAAAACCAAACGCATAACCTCCCATAAAACTTACTGCCTGCCTTGGCAAACCAATTGCAGTGAGTGCTCCACCAATCCCGACAAAGGTCAGTCCACCAAAAACACCACGTCCTCGAATGGCATTGTCCACCCAGGATTTATCAAAAAATAGCTGTAAATCAAGCCATTTGAAGACCAGGCCAAGCGCCAAAATAGCAGCAAATAGAAATAGCGATTTAAGTAAAATGCGAAATTTCATTTAGCCCGCTCATGATCAAAGGAGGGGATATCACTTATGGGGCGTCGCACAAGCCACATTACACCAATAATATCGATGATACCAATCCATAATCGATTCCAAATACCATAGCTTGAGCTTCCATGTACCCTAGATCGATGGTTTACTGGAAAGGAAAAAACACGCCCACCTGAACGAACTGCTAAAATAGGAAGAAAGCGATGCATGTGGTCGAATTGGGGCAATTTAAGAAACATCTCTCGCCCAAACACCTTTAGCCCGCAACCAGTATCTGGGGTCGCATCCGATAGCAGAAAGGATCTAGCCCAATTAGCTGTTCCCGAAGACAATTTCCGTACCCAATTATCTTGCCGCTGGGTTCGCCACCCAACTATCATCGTTTCATGAAACTCAGCTTCTTTATTATACTGTCCTAAAAGTTTTGGTATATCTGCAGGATCGTTTTGCCCATCACCGTCCAAAGTCACAATTACATCCCCCCTTGCAGCACGCACCCCGGAAATAATAGCCGAGCTTTGGCCTTTACAGTTTTGGTGATGACATATCCTTAAGTTCTTATGCTCACCTTTCAATGTAATT
>MDTE01103982.1_pt1 | contig 10514 bp, 16 predicted proteins | sample 811231 | NCBI WGS metagenome assembly MDTE01 (sample SAMN05326651, study PRJNA326480) | marine metagenome | isolation source: seawater | place: Indian Ocean: Red Sea | collected 2010 | reverse complement strand
CGGCGTGGCCCACAGAGTCGTCGTTCACGGAGCTAAGATAATGCCCAAAGACGCGTGTTACAGAAAAGTCAAAGCTAGGTATAAGGTTTTCCCGAGTGCTTACGCTAGTGGTGCAATCGCCAAGTGCCGTAAAGTTGGCGCAAAGAACTGGGGCAACAAAGCTCAGAAAAAGGCCAAAGGTGGTTTGGTCAAAAAGAAGTATTCAAACGGCCAGGCTTACAAGTATCGTACTACAAGGATGTACTGATGAAGCATCGCTGGTTCTGGCACAGTCGCTTCATAAATGCTATCGTCACTTGGAACAGCAGGTTCGGCGATTTTTTATGGAGAAAACGTTATGGCCGTTCGAAAGACTAAAAAAGGTGCAGCACTAAAACGCTGGTTCAAAGAAGAGTGGATTGACGTTCGCACCGGCAAACCGTGCGGCCGTAAAAAGGGCGAGAAGCGTGGAACCCCTTACTGCCGCCCTAAGAAACGTGTCTCCAAGAAAACTCCAAAGACTGCAAAGGAAATGACTGCGTCCGAGAAACGTAGTAGAATAGCTCAGAAGAAACGCCTCGGTCAGCCTGCTGGTAAGCCTCGCCGAGTCAAGGCACTGAAGAGAAGGAAGAAGTAGATGGCTACGTCAGGTTCACGTGACTTCACGCTTGATGTTGGAGAGATTGTCGAAGAAGCCTTCGAGCGGTGCGGCATGGAAGTTCGCACTGGCTACGATGCGCGTACGGCTCGTCGTTCCTTGAACCTTATGTTTGCTGATTGGGCAAACCGCGGTGTCAATCTTTGGACAGTAAAAAGTGGCACCATCAACATGGTTTCGGGTCAGTCAGAGTACACACTGACGGCTGACGTTGTAGATATCCTTGAAGTTGTTGTTCGTCGAGACGGAACTGATTTTCAAGTCGATAGAATTAGCCGCAGCGAGTACCAGAATATTCCGACTAAAACAACGACAGGTCGTCCGTCTCAGTTGTATTTCAATCGTCAAACGTCACCGAAGGTCAATGTCTGGCCTGCTCCCGAAAACAGCACAGATGTGATAAGGTATTACTATGTCCAGAGGATAGAAGATGCCGATGCCGCTGTTAATGATGTTGACGCTCCTTTCCGTTTCCTACCTTGCATGGTGGCTGGTCTCGCATATTACATGGCTGTCAAACGTGCTCCTGACCGTGTTCAACTTTTGAAGTCTATATATGAAGAAGAGTTCCAACGTGCAGCGGACGAGGACGAGGATCGCGTAGCACTGAAGCTTACTCCTAGTATTAGTTACATGAGAGTAACGTAATGGCACGTTTTGCGGCAGGTAAAAAAGCTTATGGTATCTCGGATCGCTCCGGGTTTCGTTACCGTTTGAGGGAAATGAAGCGCGAATGGAATGGTGCGTTAGTCGGGCCCGACGAGTACGAATCCAAGCACCCGCAGCTTACACCGCCGCGGAAGATTAACGACCCGCAAGCACTGCGTGATCCACGCCCGGACACACACGTTGATACATACTTTGCATTCAAACCAGTAGGCGGTCTTAACTTAGAGATGACAACCGGCCTTGGCTCTGTCACCGTAACTGTACCGACAGTAACGCAAACCTACACGGTTACAGTTGTTGGTGGGATTTTCTATTTAGATGGATCTTCAAATCCAACGATTACACTTACTCGCGGTGGTAGATATGTGTTCGATCAATCTGCCGCAAGCAATGCTGGTCATCCGATAGCCTTTCGAACTGCAAGTGATGTATCCTATACATCAGGGGTGACCTCTACAGGTACTCCCGGAACGGCAGGGGCCAGAACGGTTTTTGAGGTTCCCAGTGATGCCCCAGATAGTTTGAAATATTATTGCACCGTTCATGGTAATGGTATGGGCAACACAATCACAGTACAAGGCTAACGGTTATGAGTTTTACATTTAGCGAACTAAAAGAAGCAATCAAAGACTACACGGAAAACGAAGAGACCACCTTCGTTAGCAACTTGCCTGTGTTCATCCGCAACTGCGAAGAGCGTATTCTTAAAAGTGTTCAACTGACATTTTTCCGCCGCAATCAGACAAGCTCGTTTACATCGGGTAACAGGTTTCTCGCGCTGCCGGATGACTATCTGTCATCCTTTTCTCTGTCTGTAACAAGCTCGAGCAACAAATCATTCCTGCAACATAAAGATGTAAGCTTCATCGAAGACTACAATCCGAATGCTGCCACACAAGGTCTGCCTAAATATTACGGTGAGTTTGATGAGGGCAATCTAATTGTTGCTCCGTCCCCTGATGCAGCGTATGCGGTTGAGCTTCATTACTTCTATCGTCCCGCCAGCCTGACTGCTGGTGCGGATTCCGCCAAAACATGGTTGAGTGACAACGCACCATTCGCTATGTTGTATGGGTCTTTGATTGAGGCTTACACTTTCATGAAAGGCGAACCGGATGTCATTCAAAACTATGATCAGAAGTTCGGCGAAGCACTTACTCGACTCAAAGATCTTGGTGAGGCCAAACAGACTGGTGACGCGTACAGCGGTGGTCTGGTACGAAGAGGTAAAACCTAATGTTTGAAGTAGGCATAAACCTACCCAAGACCCCGATTGTATCGGTAACGACTACGGAGAATCGTGGTCACAAACCCGAGGAGATTGTTGAGCGGTGCTTAGACCGCATCATTGCAATTTCAGATCAAGCTCCACCTGCTATTCGGGATCAAGCACATGCGTTTAAGGATGCTATTCGTCCGCTGCTTATTCATTACATGAAAGAAGCAGTTAACAGCGATCGAACAACCATGTATAATGTGTTACGCGAAAACGGTCATGCCGAGGTCGCAGAACTTATTAGGAGAATGTGATGAGTATTTCACAAGCAATGTGCACGTCATTTAAGACGGAACTGCTGACGGCTACGCATAATTTTTCTGCTTCTGGTGGCGACACTTTTAAGCTGTCCCTACACACAAGCAGTGCAAGTCTCGACGCAAGCACTACCGCGTATGCAAGTAGTGGTCTCAACGAGGTAACCGGAACTGGTTACAGCGCAGGCGGCGGTACACTGACAAATGTTGCACCGACTAGCTCGGGGACAACAGCGTTTACAGACTTTAGCCCTGATCTAACGTTTTCGTCTTCGACGATTACGGCTCGTGGTGCGCTGATTTATAATAGCAGCGACAGCAACAAAGCTGTTTGCGTATTAGATTTTGGTGCCGATAAAACGTCTACCAACGGTGACTTCACAATTCAGTTCCCAACGGCTGACGCAAGTAACGCCATCATCCGCATCGCGTAGGTGACTACATGGTAGTCCCTGTCGTAAAAGACCGTGTAAAAGAGACCACTACCACGACAGGTACTGGCACGGTCACACTTGCTGGTGCGGAAACTGGGTTTCAATCCTTTGCTGCTATTGGTGACGGAAACAAGACTTACTACGTTATTACAGATGATGTTGACTTCGAGGTTGGGGTCGGCACGTACACGTCATCCGGCACCACACTGTCACGCGACAGTGTTCTAGAAAGTTCTAATAGCGGTTCAAAGGTTAACTGGGGTGCTGGCGTAAAAACGGTCTTTTGTTCTCAGCCTGCCGAACGTGCTATTTACAAAGACGATAGCGGTCAGTTTGACGGTGACGGTCTTGTTACTAAAGACCTTCAGTTTCACGGCACCGAAGAAAACCTGTACTCAGTTACCTCCCCTAGCTCAACTGAAACTGTTCCGGACATTCAGCTAAACGCTCGTTACACTCTCACGCAAAACGTTACGGTAACACTTCCTACTACCGATGACTTGATTACAGGCTCTATCCGAGCAGTAACAGTTATCGCCGTTCAGGATGCCACTGGTGGTCGGACGTTCACATTGGCAGCACCGAGCGGTTATAGTATAGTGTATAACAACTCTTCGACGCAGCCTGCTGTAAACTCGTCAGCTAATAAGACGACCATTTACACGGCTTTGCTGATTAAGGGTGACACTAATATTTACGTAAGCTTATCTTTCTACGAGGCATAAGATGACAGTCAGGTATGAAAATATCCATCTCCATGCAAAAGTGGGTCAAGCTGCATCTGCTCAGTTTAGACAGTGGCTTGACCAGAACGGTATCGCATACATCAACTTGGATTATGCAGATCCGTTGGATGACCTTCGCGCTCTTTCTACTTGGTATCGTGATGATAACGATGACCCAATTATTTTCACTAATTCACCAGTATTAACGTATGACCGCGTAGTTTGGGAAGCCGACGATGGTTCTGACAAATATGTCAAATCGTGGTATGCGACTGAAAGCAGCGATCTTCCTTCCGATTTTACAACGCTTGCTGAACAGGTAAGCTAATGCCTTCCGTAGGTACCGCAACACGGTATGACCCGCTCTACCCCGGTGGTAGTGCATCGTTTAACTCAAGCGGTACTTTCAATCTTCCTCCGGGTGTCCATAAAGTAACTGTGAACGCTACAGGCGGCACAGGTACGCCGGGCAATGGCGGAAACCCGGGTAATCAAGGTGCGACTGGTAACGCTGGAACAGCAGGTACTGCTGGGACGGGTGGTAGTGCTGGTAATGCTGGTAACTCTGGGAATCCAGGCAACAACGGTGCCGCTGGTAATGCTGGTGCTCGTGGTAATGCAGGTAATCCTGGCTCATCTGGAAACACTGGTGGTTTAGGAAAGGGCGGCGGAGGCGGCGGAGGCGGCGGAGGCGGTAACGGGAACTTCGGGCAATATTTTCTAAAAAGCCCATTCATTCCAGGTAACCCAATTAACAATGGTAATCCGGGCGGTAGCGGCGGATCCGTATCTGGTGGCGGTAATGGCGGTAGTGGCGGTCTTGGTGTGAATTCTAATAGACCCTATGCTGCTGCCGGTAATCCCGGTAATGCTGGACCTACTGGGCCCTCGGGCAACACTGGTGCTTCTGGGAATGGCGCGAATAGTGGTGGTGCTGGTAATAGTGGTAGTGCTGGCGCAGCCGGTAATACTGGCAACCCCGGTACGGGTGCAACTTCCGGCAACTCAGGTAACCCAGGTACCGATGGAAATCAAGGAGCCCCTGGTAATTCTGGTAATGCTGGCACTAGCGGTAATGTCGGTGTTGATACAACCTTCGGTAATTTTGTAACAGCTTCTGGTGGTGCGGCTGGAACGGGTGGTACGGCTGGAACGGGTGGTGCTGGTGGTGCTGGTGGCAATGCTAATCCTGGTAACCCCGGCAACCCCGGAAACAATGGTGCTGGTGGTGCAGGCGGTAATGCTGGAAACCCTGGAAACCCTGGTAATGCTGGGAATCCAGGCAACAACGGCCCTGGTGGTGCTGGTGGAGGCGGTGGTACCGGTGGAGGCGGCGGCAACGGCGGAGCGGGAGCAGGGGCTGGCAACACAGGTAACCCAGGTAATCCCGGAAATACCGGTTCTCCCGACGGTAATAGTGGGCCATATGGGAACCCTGGGGCCCGTGGAAACAGTAATGGGCCTAAAGGGGGCCCTGGCGGACGCGGTGGTCGCGGAGGCCCCGGTAATGCTGGTAGTTCAGGTAATGCTGGAGCTAATGGTAATGCAGGGTCAGCAGGTAATGCTGGTAGCGGGGCCGGTTCTGGCGGATCAGGTAACCCCGGTGCAAGCGGTAATGCTGGGTCAAACGGAAACGCTAATTCTGGTGCCGCTGGAGCCAACGGAAACCCCGGCAATTCTGGCAACGCAGGAAGTGCTGGTGCTAACGTGTCAAATCTTGTAACAATTAACACAGCCCAACAAGCTGTAGCGGTGACTGTTGGGTCTGGTGGTGGTGTTACAGTAAACTGGACGAGGCAATGATATTTCGTAGAGACCCGAAGATTACCTTCACAACCTACCCACACTTAAAAGACATTATTCCCGATCCTGTCCCCGCGAGGACAGTGATGCCGGAATGGTTCAAAAGATTAAAGCCTTTTGTGAACGACAATCCAAAAGACAAAACAATAAAGCGGTGTCCACCGTTTATCGACATTCTGCAAACGGGATGGCTGATTGGTGCCCCCGCTGATATTTACATCAACATCACAGACAACGGTGCTAACATTGAGTGGAACACAGAGTTTTCTGAAAAAGTGTTTGAAGAGCACAGTCACGCTCAAATAGTAGGCCACTCTCAAATACCCAAGCCACCACTAAAATTCCTCAACTACTGGCAGATAACCACCCCTCCGGGCTGGTCGTGCATGTTTGTTCCGCCTGTAAACCGTGACCTGAAATACTTTGAAGCCATTTCTGGCATCGTAGACACAGATAAATATTTTGAGTACATCAACTTCCCCGGCTTCCTAATACCGACGGAAGGCACTATAATGATACCGCGTGGAGAGCCTATTGTTCAGGTAATCCCGTTCAAGCGCGGCTTCAGCAAAAAAGCAGAAATCCGTGCCATGAATCAAAAGGAACTAGATAAGTTGGATTTGACGCGGCGCAAACGTAGTAGCAAAAACAGCTTGTATCGAGATACAATGTGGGAAAAGAAATGAGTGAGCATAACTACCGAATTATCGACTTCGACGATAGCACAGAAGAGTTTTTGGTTACATTCACCAGCGGTAATGAAACTAAAAAAATGCTGGTTCCAGCTTCTGTAAACGCCGATAACAGTATTAATATAGAAAAAACCAAAGCCCATATTAATAACCGAATTATCGCAGAAGAAAAAGCACCGTCTAAAGTCATTGTTGATGGCGCAAGGGGGTTGATCGGATCTGAAGGGGTTGTCGATACAGATGTCATTTTGACAGTTGGAGATGATTCCCAAGAGTCAACAGAGTCAGAAAACGCAGAGGAAATTTAGTTGTGACAACTGCTTCCAGCATTCCTCAGTACATGGTAGGAGAATACAACGATGAAATTCGCATTGGTGTAGCTCATCCCTCAACAGCGGGTCGATCTTTGAGCCGAGATTCTTTGAATGACAGCATTCATCAAAACAACAACCCTGTTTATCATGAGTCTTATAGCCACGTTGTCCGCAACAAAAATGGTTGTTTTTTCTTTAGCGGCGACTGGGAAATAAAAATGGAGTGGGAGGACGGGCAGCTTACCGAAAGTCAAATTGATGACTACATACAGTTAATTTCTCCTTTTCGTCACCCAACCGTGTCTTGTACCAAAGACATGTCGGCCAACTCTTTGAGTATTAATTTACACGGAGCAAACGCGAGGCTGGACGATTGGGGTCGCTATCAACCGGATTGGATGCTGGCAACAGCTAAAGCAAGCATTATTTCGAAAAGTGACGGCGGTCAATTTTACTGCATTCAGGTATTAAATAACCGCTACAATGACTACACAATCGAGACTAAAACAATTAGGGCTGGTGCCTCAGAAATGATTTCGAAAGAAGGAACAGAACATTGCTTTTTGCTATTTACAGGTGATGTAATTAAGGAAGAAACTACTCTAAACAAACACCAAGCATACCGGATTACAAGCCCAAGCGTGACTGTTACAAACGCTTCCAGCGCAGACGACATTCGTGTTGTGAGACTTTATCGATAGGAGAAACATTGTGTGGAACTTAGCAAAAATTATTAAGGCAACAGCGATTGTGTGCGATCGTAACCGCTCAGATCACTATTCCTATGAGGAGACAACTGAGGCCATACAAGAGTTGAACACTCAAATGGCAATCCCTAGTGTTTTTAGACTTCGCAAAAAATTTGTAATGGGTCATGAGCGCGGAGTTGATATTGCTCTTGCTCGAAAAGACAAGCACTTCGATTATCAGTCAGAAAAAATTATTCCTGTGATTACAAATCAGAGCTACATGGAAAGCCTTCCCGTAAACACAGTCGGAGCTAGTTATGGTCACCTTATTAAACAGTGGTCTTTCTTTGATCTTTGGGAGCGTCGGTTAAGGGAAGATTCCAAAGCTTCCGATGCTATCCCGAACCCCCTTATGGCAGGTATCTGGCTTAATATTTCTCGGCATATTTTTATTTCTCACGATTTCTGGCATGTCGTGTCACGTTATGATACTTCGCGTCTCGGCGAAGCATGTATTATGGGTATCACTCACACAGCCCTTAAAACCACGGGGGCGTGGTATATTGCTCACGCTACCGCTGTCAGAATGTGTTGGGAATATAAATCTATCCTTCCGTGGAAAGCCGTACGAGAAAGTATTCGTATTGGCAATGCTATCAATCGCGATTTCTGGTACCTAAATCCATTGGAAATTATAGAGGAAGATGTTGAGGAAACCCGTGAAAAGTACAACGTAGGTGTGTGCGAAGAGTTCATTAAATTCAACAACACCTTTAAGGAAGAGTATCGAAATGACAACGTACACCCAGAATACAATGACCCAAAGATTCAAAAGTTGGCTGCTCAAGAAATTTAATCAAGTCAAGCACAAGCGTTGGTTCCAAGTTCTTGCCGCATTGTTTATTGTTCGGTGGCTTTTTCGATTGGCGGTTTTGGCGTACATAGCATGGCTTGCTTTCTCCAATAACACTTGGGGCGTGTAGTCTAAATGATCCCACCTGACCCCTTGTATTGGTTTTGGCAGAAAGAACTTTCAGACCAGACCTGTGATAGCATACTTTCTATCGCGCAGAAGTATGAACCTCAAACTGCCGTAGTGGGTGCAGGAGACAGCGCAGCCGTTGTTGAAGGCATTAGGAAGTCAACCGTTCGTTGGATAGAGGACAATTTCGTACGATTCGCAGTTCAGGGTTTTGCGATTGATGCTAATAACTCTGCGTGGGGCTTTTCTCTAAACAGCATTTCTTCTATTCAGTTTACGGAATATACCCCCGACCAGCATTACGATTGGCATACAGATTGTTTTAGACACGAAGATGAAATGCGGAAAGTCAGTATTGTTATCCAACTTACCGATTCTAAAGACTACGAGGGCGGTGACTTTCAGTTTCGACACAGAGAGGGAGAGATAGAAGACTGCCCCGCCCTAAGAGAACGAGGCACTGTTCTGGTCTTTCCGTCTTGGCTAGAGCATAGAGTCACCCCTGTAACCAAGGGAAAAAGGCAAACACTGGTTGCTTGGATGTCCGGCCCTGCTCTGGTATAATCGAGCATGGCGTTTTCAAACAGAGCATTTTCAGAAGTTACTTTTGGCGGATTGGGTGTAACGCCCGATGTTATTGTTGTACCTACTGGTCTAAGCGCAACAGGTTCCGTGTCTCAACCAGCCGTTGTCGGTGAGGGTGAGTTTGCAGTTACTGGTCAGGTTGGTACGGGTCAGGTTGGTTCAGTAACTGTTGCAGCGGCGGCAGATGTCTCGGTGACACTAGCTGCCATGACCGGGTCTCTTGGTGACGAATCTGTTGTGGAAGGAACCGGTGTCACTGTTTCTGCAACTGGTTTAGCTGGGACAGCAACACTTGGCAATGAGGTTGTCGTAGCTAATGCTAATGTTTCAGTCACGGGTGTGAGCTCAACAATGTCGGTTGGCACAGTTAATCAGGTCAGCGTGTACAAGCTGACGGGTGTTTCAGCTACGGGGCAACTCGGGCAACCCACTCTTTGGACTCGTGTAATTACTGGTCAAGATCCAGAACCAGTGTATAATGACGTGGATGAAAATACGTCAAATAGTTGGACGGCGGTGACGACCTCGTCCAGTAATTGGAATGAGGTAAGACCGTAATGGCTTCTACTTACAGTAATCTTGGTATCGAACTTATGGCAACCGGTGAGCAGGCCGGTGTTTGGGGTACGACTACAAATCGCAACTTAGAAATGATCGAGCAAGCAATCGGTGGGGTTGCTACTATCGCCCTCACTACAGTTACAGAGAACCTTTCTATTCCGCAGGGTTCTTTGGACAATGCTCGTAATGCAGTTCTGAAGTTTACAGGTAGCACCGCTTGCACTGTTACAATTGGCCCAGACACTGTGGAGAAGGTTTACTTCATCCATAACGACTGCACTGCCATTGTAACTATTAAGCAAGGCACTGGTAACACTGTTGCGGTTAATCCTAAATCGTTCAAAGCAATCTATCTCGAAGGCACGGGTTCTGGTGCTGGTGTCGTAGATTTGCTGGTCGCCCCTGATGGCGGTTTTACATGGAACCCTACCGACATCACTTCTGCCACGACCCTTGTTAAAGGCACTGGTTACTTTGTTAATACTTCGAGTGCTGCGGTAACACTTACGTTACCCGCTTCCCCGAACCGTGGTGACACTATCAAGATTATCGACTTAGGAAGTGCTGCAACCAACAACATCACGGTTGCACGTAACAGTGAAAAGATTCAAGGATTATCGGAGGACATGACCGTATCGACAGACGAAGCAGCTTTCGGGCTGGTTTACAGCGGTTCAACAAACGGCTGGCGTTTGACGGAGGTCTAAGTGGCTACATACTCCAAAATCAAAGGTGATACCGCTCTCTACCTTCCGGTAGGGACAATCATGCCTTGGTCAAAGGCTAACGTTCCGGCAGGTTTTTTGTATTGCGACGGATCTCCCGTTTCACGAACTCTTTACGCTGATTTGTTCGCGGTGATTGGTACGACCTTTGGTAACCCAGATGCG
>MDTE01163705.1_pt1 | contig 10515 bp, 8 predicted proteins | sample 811231 | NCBI WGS metagenome assembly MDTE01 (sample SAMN05326651, study PRJNA326480) | marine metagenome | isolation source: seawater | place: Indian Ocean: Red Sea | collected 2010 | reverse complement strand
TCCGCGTGACCGAGAAGGAGGGCGGCGCTTCGGGCGCCTGGCAGCTCCCGCGATGAGAGCTGCTATGAAGACATTCGATGAAGCGTCGGCGCTGATCGCCTCCCATGTCGCGCCGCTGGAAATCGAAACCGTCCCTCTGAGCGCAGGCGCCGGGCGCGTGCTGGCTGCAGATATTCGCGCGGCGATTCCGTCTCCGCGGCACAGCGTTTCAGCGATGGATGGCTATGCGGTGCGCGAAAGCGATATCGCTGGGGGTGAACCCGTCCAGGTCGCGGGCGAAGCGCGGCCCGGCGCCCCTTTCGCCAGCGTCCTGCCGGCGGGAGAGGCGGTTCGCATCTTCACGGGCGCACCGCTTCCCGACGGTGCCGATTGCGTGATCATGCAGGAGTATGCGCAGCGCGATGCGGACACAGTACGGTTCGCCGCGGGGTTCGGCCCTGCGAAACACGTGCGGCAGCGTGGCAGCGATTTTGAGGAAGGCGCAGTCCTGCTGCGCAGGGGCGCCCGCCTTGATGCGAAGACGCTGGTGGCGGCAGCGGCCGCCGATGTCGCCGAGATCACCGTGCATCGTCAGCCAGCGATTGCGATCATCGCCACCGGGGACGAATTGGCCGAACCGGGATCCGCGCAGTTGGCACCCTACGCCATTCCGGACACGACCTCGCTGGCAATCGCGTCGCTGGCGCAAGATGCCGGTGCCCGCGTAACTTCGCGGTGCCGCGCACAGGACGATTTGCCCGCGCTCGAGCGGCAGGCGGGCGAATTGCTGGAGAGTGCCGATATCGTGATTGTCATCGGCGGAGCATCGGTCGGCGATCGTGATTTCGCCAAACCCATGTTCGCCCCGCATGGGCTCGCGCTGGTCTTCGACAGGCTGGCGATCAAGCCGGGCAAGCCGGTGTGGCTCGGGCGGGCTGGCGCACGGCTCGTTCTCGGACTCCCGGGCAATCCCAGTTCGGCCATGGTGACCGCGCGGCTGTTCCTCGTTCCGATTCTCGAGCGCTTGCAGGGCGGGCAGGGCTATCACGCCTGGCGCGACATGCCGCTGGCCACGCCGCTGCCTGCGACGGGTGACCGCGAGACCTTCGCCAGGGCGCATTGGGGCCAGGCAGGCCTCGAAGTACTGGGCAACCAGGACAGCGGAGTGCAGGGCGGCCTGGCCCGCGCCGACTGGCTGATCCGCTGCCCATCCAGCCAGGCCGGCTTGGAAGCAGGCAATACGGTATCCGCTCTGCTGTTCTGAACGGGTGGCTAGCCGCGCACCCACATTGACAGGTCGCCGTCGCCGCGGGTCACATTGCCGGCACTGCCTACCGGTTCATGAATGCCGTCCGTCAGGAACGCGATCATGGCGGTATCGTCTCCTGCGACGCCGGCAAGGGTGCGGCTGCCCGAAGGGGTGAGTGCCACGATCACACCCGATTTGGGCGAACCGTCGCGGCCATAATGGACCGTATAGCTCTCGATCGTCGCCGGCCCCTCGTAGGTCCGGTCGAGCGTGGGGACAGCGCCGCGGCGCGCGTCGGCTTCGGCCTGACAGTCGAAGTCGTGCGGGAAGGCAGCGCCGGTGGGCGTCCCCGCAAGCAGGATAGTATGATTGTGCGTTGCATAGCCGCCATTGGCGAACAGCAGGCCCCTATCCCCGGTCCCGCGCAGCTTCTGCACCATGGCGACGACCGCATGGCTCATGTAATTGCCGATCGGGCCGCCTCCGAAGGTCAATCCGCCAAACACCGTGGCCGGCCTATCGAGGGGCCAATCAAGCACCCGGCGCGCCATTTTCGGGACACAGGGAAAGCAGCTGTACAGTTCGACATGGGCCAGATCTTCGGTGCCGACCGCGTTCAACTGCATCGCGCGCTCGATCGATGTCGCGAGGCTGGGTGAAGCATCGTAGCGGTCCCTGTCGAGGAAATTGTCGCTTTCATGCGCCGCTGCGCCATAGCCGATGAAGACCAGCGCCTCGTCCGGGATCCCGCGCCGCCGTGCTTCCGCGAGCGAAGTTACGAGAAAGCCCGCGCCCTGATTGACCGAGGAATTGGCCACCTGCAGCTTGGTATAGGGAAAGGCGATCGGGCGGTTGCGATCGGATGGCGTGATGACGTCCTCCGCGCTCACCGGCTTGGTAATCCACGCACCCTCGCCAGCAGCCGCGACTTCACTCATGCCCGCCCAGATGGTCCCGCTTTCGGCCTGCCCCTGTGCGAGCGTCTGGCCATAGGCCGCGCGGCCGGCGTTCTCGTACAGCGGGTAGACATCGGTCGGGACCGTAAGCCCATAGCTTTGCGCATAGCCCTTGCGCACGCGGTGCGATGCGTCGCGCAGCGCATTGGGTTTCTCGCTGCCATCGCGTGCCTTGAGTGCAGCCAGCTGACCCGCAGTCCGCAGCGCCTCGCCCCCGGCAACCGCGCAAATCCGGGATTCTCCCCGGCCTATGCGATTGGCAGCCTCGTTGAGTAGCAGGATCGGGCTGTCGCCGTTGGGCATGGCCGTCTGCATGCAATGCGACGGATCGATGCCGAGCGCCTCGGCGACCTTGCCATCCACCGGATTGAGTTGCGGCCACGCCAGCTGCGCGACAACCGCCAGCGAATCGCAGTCCTCGAGTACGCCGTCGCCCGCATCGGCATCCGCGCGCCGCAGCGCTTCGGCCATCAACCCGACGGGGTCCAGGCCGTCACCCGGCTGTTCGGGCCGATCGTTGATCTGGCCAACACCGATAATAACGGGAATGGTCTCTGGATCCTGCTCGGTCACGCTCGCTCTCCTCTCAGCGCCATGCCTAGCAAGCAGGTTGCACGCTGCAACCGAAACTTGAGCGGATCATCCAGAGTTTCAGGGAGCTGTGGACTGCCAAGTTCGGCCAAGCCTTCGGGGGTGACCAGCTTGTGCTGTAGAGAAAGAAACTGGGTAGGGGGTGCGCGAAGGTGGTGGAAGCCGTCTTAATACTCGTCGGACTGCGCGGTCCCGCCAGCAGAAACCTTCCGGCCTCTGTCGAACGATTTGAGCGTCGGCGGTGCGCTGCGTTCCCAGTTTGCCGTACGCGAGGTGGCGAAGGGGCGATCTTCGAATCTGCTATCGACGCGGTTCATGGACTTCTGGGCGGAACCGGCGATCCTGTCGATGAAAGCGGTCCCGCTCGACAATCCGGCGCGGACGGCGAGAACGGCTGCCTGCGTCCGGTTGGCCACGCCGAGTTTCAGCATCAATTGGCGGATGTGGACCTTAACCGTACCTTCGGTGCAGTCCTTCGCGCGCGCGATCTCCTTGTTCGACAATCCGTCGGACAGGTAACGCAGCAGTGTCACATGATCGGGGCCGAGATTGGCGTTCTTGAGCATTTGCGTAGCCAGCGCGTTCTTTTCGTATGAAACCGGGCCGATGCACACCCGCGCGTTGCGCTCTGCCAGGCAGATAAGATGACGCAGGTCATCCCGGCAGATCGAAATGGGCGCGGTGCAGACCGGCCGTTCCGCGGCAATCAGGTTCTCGATGATCGGATTGTCGAGATCTTGGCTGAGAACGATCCACGATTTGACGTCGCAATCGGCCATGAGCGTGGCCTCATCGGCTGCAAACTCGTCATCACCGCCGCCCCAGATATAGATGACGACCGTATCCTTCAATTGGGCGGCGTCGATATCGGCTATTGTACTGGCGCGCGTTTTTACTTTTATGGAATCGCATTCCAAAGCATCGGCGATGGCATCGCATACCATCCCGGTGACGCACACGACGACCACCTCGATCGAGCTGTTCATTCTTCATCCCCCGGCTTCCGTATGGCTAACGCCGTCTAAACGATTCGGCCTGCCAACAACATTTGTTTAACGCCTCTGTCCTAGAGTGGGATTGTAGGGAGGCGACAAAGCGACAAATTATGCGTTTAGACAACGTTAGGTAAGCCGCAGCAACTTTAGTTGGGAAACAGAATCCTTTGCGTGCTCACGAGGCGCTATCTAGCGCTTGCGAGTCACGGAATCGCTTTTCCTAACATCTTTTTAACCCTGATTCGGTGCCTTAAGTGCGCTGGTCATGCGCCTCGGTCCGACTATTCTTGTTGTCGGAGGGCACGCCTGCCGCAGTAAAACGAATTCGCAATTGTATTATAGCGAAGTTCGGTCTGCCTGCAGCTGGCACGGTCTCTATTGTCTCGAAGTATCGACTATGGAGAATTACAATGAATACCTTTGCAAAACTCGCAGCTGCAGCCACCATTCCTGCACTGTTCGCCGCTGCTCCCGTTGCCGCACAGGACGCTGAAAGCTTCACACTCGCCCTGTCGGGTTCGGTCGACAGCAACTGCGAACTCGTTCCCGAAGGAAGCGGCAGCTTCGCCGTCGACATGCTCGAAACCGGCAACCAGGGTGCCCTCACGATCGCTTATTCGTGCAACTCGCCCTACACCGTGTCGCTGCAGTCGCTGAACGGCGGCATGCGCCACAGCGAAAGCGGCGGTTCGGTCGTGATCGACTACGACGTGGAAGCCAGCTTCCTGGGTATCGGTCTCGGTGCGACCTCGACCAACTCGGCATCGATGCAGGCCAGCCCGGTCGTGATCGTCACCGACAATGACTGGGCCAACATCCTCGTCAACGGCGGCACCCGCACCGGCAACCTCGACCTCTCGTTCGATTCGCTGAGCGAATATGCCGTTGCCGGCACCTATGAAGACGAACTGACGATCGAACTCGCCGCAAACTACTAAGCTTCCCCGGCCTAAGTGTTTGCGTCAGAACCGGAGGGGCTCTCGCTCCTCCGGTTCACCATTTGGGCGGGGTTTCAGATGGGGGATCTGGAATGTTTTTGAAATTCTTTAAGAGCGCCGCAGCGATCGGATCGCTGGTCTTGGCATCGGCACCTGTTGGCCTGTGGGCCTACGATCTCAAACCGATCGTAGTTCAACTCGAGCCCAGCGGGCCGGGGTCGAGCCAGACAATGGTCATTTCGAACACGCACACGGTGCCCATTGCCATCGAGGTCAGGGCTTTCCGCAGGAAGCAACTGCCATCGGGCGACGATGAACTGACGCCCGAGGACGAGGACCTGCTCATCTACCCGCCGCAGATGGTCCTCCCACCCGAGACCAGCCAGAGTTTCCAGGTACGCTGGGTCGGCGAACCGGTGGTCGACAGGGAACTGGCGTTCCGGATCGTTACCGAACAGTTGCCGATCAAGTTCGAGAAGAAGTCCGCCGGGGAACGCACTGCGGACGTGACCGTCCGCTACCGCTACGAAGCGGCCCTCTATATCATGCCGGATGGCGCGGAGCCCGATGCCGCGCTCACTTCGGTCAGCCGCGTGACGGGCGAAGATGGCAGCGAGTTCCTGGAACTGGCTATTGCATCCAACGGCACGATGCGCGCAATCCTGGACGAGCCTTCCATCATCCTGTCGGGCAGCGACGGCAGCACGTACACGATCGAAGGAGAAGAGGCGGCGGCTCTGCAAGGGCTGAACGTCCTGCCCGGCGCCGAGCGCCGCGTTCAAATCCCCCTCCCGCAGCAATTATTCGCCGGGCCACTCACTGGCACGTTGGAAACCCGCTACATCATTCTCCAGTAAGGGTGGCGGCTCCGTGAAAAATTTCAGAAGAGCGGCCGTGGGATGCTTCGCCACCGGTATCATCGCCGGCGTGCCCCATGCGGGTGCATTGCTCGCCCAGGATGTCCCCGTCGCCGGGGATGACGAGCAACCCGACCCTGCGCAAGTGCAGGACGAGGTAGGAAAGAGGACCGAACCGGAAGGGGAGGTCGCCACCGAAGAAGCGGACCGTCCCGGGAGCCCGGCATATATTGCGCCCGAAAACCGCGATGCCGACAGCATCTATCGGCAGGTCTTCGGCAAGGAACGGCCGTTGACGCCCGCCGGGGACTACTCCGTCATCGTCGACAACATCAATGTCGGCGAATACCGGATGGATCCGGAGCGCGACGGAGGTTCGGTCGACGCTCGCCTGCTGGTCGCCGCGCTGATACCGATCGCGATCGACGAGACCGAAGCGGCGCTTCGCCGCCTGGCGGAACAACCCCGCGTGTCCTTCGACGAGCTTCGGTCACTGGACATGGCGGTCAATTTCGACCCCGGACAACTGGTCCTTCGCGTGGCTATTCCGCCAGAACGGCGCGATGCGCGTCAGTTGGTTCTGCGAGGCGCGCGGAATCGTGCGACGCAGGAATTCGCGGGGCAGGCCGACACTTCCGCCTTCGTTTCGGTGCGCGCGGGACTCGATCTGGTGGAAAGGTCGACGTCGCAGCGCGAAGGGTTCAGAGGGTTTGTCGCCGACATCGATACGGGGGTCAATATTGGCGGCGTGGCGCTGCAGGGCCGGTTTCGGTATGACGAGCGCCGGGCCCGCAAATTCAGTCGCCGCGATGTCCGATTGACGTATGACGACGTCGAGCGTCAGATTCGCTACGAACTGGGTGATCTGAGCGTCGGCAGGCGGCCGTTCCAGCTGGCCCCCCGGATCGCGGGCATCTCGGCCTATCGCGAATTCCCGATCGATCCCTATCGTAACATTCGCCCAGTGTCGGAGCAGGGGTTCCAGCTCGATGAACCCGCCCGGGTGGATGTCTATCTGAACGGTGCTCCGGTGCGGACCTACGAACTGGGCAGCGGGCGTTACAATCTGCGCGATATCCCGCTTGTCCCCTCCGCGGCAAACGACGTGGAACTGCGCCTGACCTATGCCAGCGGGCGCGTCGAAGTGCTGGCTTTCCCCGCTTTTTACGACATCGAACTGCTCGAGCCGGGTCTCGTCGATTTCGGGTTCAATGCGGGCGTGTCCTATCGCGACGAAGATGGGCGGCGGGTCTATGACGACGGCGATTACAACGTCATCGGCTACGTCCGCAAAGGCTTGAGTCCGACGCTCACAGCCGGCCTTACGTGGGAAGGCAATCGCGATTTCGATACCGTGGGGTTCGACGCTGTATGGGCGTCGCCGATCGGCTCCTTCGCGATCAATTCGGCCACCAATATCCGGAACCCCAAACCGTCGAGCAGCCGTCTCGCGCTGCAGTATTCGTGGCGCGATACCGACCGCGCGCGGAGCAGGACCATCGACGCACAGGTCGTGATGACCGGCGAGGACTATCAGACCCTCAACCGGATCTTCGGCGGCAACAACGTGAAGCTGTCCGGCCAGTTTCGCGCCGGGCAGTCATTCGGCCCGAAATGGCGCGGCCAAGCCTATGCCGGATACGAGGAAGCGCGCGCGTTCGGAGAGCGGTATTACGCAGGGATCAACCTTTCCCACCAGTTCGATTTCGGAACGCTGTCCTTCGGGGCCGAATATCAGAAATCGCCCGAGGATTCGGGCCCTGTCGTGCGCTTGTCCTATTCGATGCCGCTCGGATCAGGGAACCTGTCCGCCAATTACACATCGCAGGACAATGCCGCCCGTGCCGAATACACCAGGCTCGCCGCGCTTGGCGTAGGGTCGATCGGCGCCGCCGCCGGGATCGAGCGACGCGACGACTTCGATCGCCAGTATGCCAGGTTGTCCTACATCGGGAACCGGTTCGAAACGGGTGTCGAGCAGGCGCGCGCAACCGGCGCGGACGGGTTTCACGATCTCAGGACCCGGCTGACCTTCGGCAGTTCGCTGGCCATGGCGGACGGCGTCGTGGCCGTCGGCCGGCCGATTTCGAACAGCTTCGCGATCGTAAGCGTGAACGAACAGGCCAAAGACTATCGTATCGCGGTAGAACCCAGGACGGGCTTCGGTTCCAGCAAGACGCTCTATTCGGCCTACAGCGACTGGATGGGCCCCGCGGTGGTGCCTACGCTCACCCCCTATTTCAATCGCAGCCTGCAGGTCGATGCCCCTGATGCGCCTGCGGGGATCTCGCTCGGTGGGCAGGTCTTCGCGATCAAACCGGGATACCGTAGCGGCTACCATCTAGAGGTCGGCAGCGAAGCGAATGCCGCGCTGCTCGGAACTCTGATAGACCAGGATGGCGAACCGATCGTTTTCGGTATCGGGGAAGCCGTCCGCGTCGGCTCGAACGAGGATGCGCCAATTCCGCTGTTTACCAATGGTTCGGGCCGGTTCTTCCTCGAGGGCGTGGTCGCGGGGGCAAGTTATCGCCTTACCATCAGCCGCGAAGACGAAACCATCGAGACGGTCGTGCCGATCCCCGAAGGAACCGTCGGGATACTTCGGCTGGAAGAACCAGAAGTCATCGGGCCGCGAGACTTGTCACCGGGAGAAGTGCAATGAGTTTACTTCACAAGCTTTTGATAGGCAGCGTGGCTGCTGGCGTCGCCACGTCTCCGCTCTTCGCGCAGGAAACCGCAGGCGGTCCCGAATGCCTGCTCGAGCTGTCCGTCGACAACAACGTCGACTGGCGCGGCCAGCTGGGGCGGGGGTACGAGGTTTTCAGCGGGGAAGAATCGTACGAGGTGGTCAGCGTCGTGGTCCGCCACCAAGGGCAGGCGTGTGACTATTTCCTCACCGGAATGCCCCAGGAGGGCGGCAACGAGAATCTGCTCACAGGGCCCTATGGCGCATTGGCCTATGACGTCCTGCGGCAACCGAGCGGGCCATCGCTTCTCTCGCCGGACTACGCCGGCAACGAACTGACACGCCTTCATGGGCGCTTCCCGGATGGGGCCGGGGCGCAGCAATATGTGCTTTACGTGGCGATCCCGCCCGAACAGAACGTCGGCGGGGGGATCTATTCCGACCAGGTCCAGCTGCGCGTTTTTGCCGACCATTTCGGTTCGCCCGAATTGATGGATCAGGCGTCCTTCGCGATTACGGCACCGGTGGCGGATACGCTGGAGGTCGATAGTATCGATGCCGGCCCGGGAGCAAACACCCTGAAAATCGACCTCGGCAATCTGGCTCCGGGCGTCGTCCGCGTGCTCGATTTCAGTCTGCGCAGCAATGCCCCGATACGCGTCGGCGCGAACTCGCAGAACAAGGGATTTCTGGCGCATCAGGCGAGTGCGCCCGGTATCCCGTACAGCCTGGTGGTCGGCGGCAATCGGATAGATCTCTCGAGCAACCGACTCACCCAGGCGATCGCAGGGGATCTTTCGAACCGAACGATCGTCCCGTTCCGCATCGAGGTCGAGCCGAATTACGGTGCGGCCGCCGGGACGTATTCGGATGTCCTGACGATCACCTTTCAGGTCGACGGCTGATACCGGCCTCCGCCTCGGGGCGTTAACTTGAACGGGAGGTGGGATGCGTACAAGGTATGGCCTTTGGAACACCGAACACGGGAGCGCGGTGATGGGATCGGATCGGGAGGATCACCCGGAGCAAAGACGGGGCGTCGATCTTCGCCGGAGCCCGCGTCACCGCCTGGTGTTGCCCGTCGACCTCGCATTCGAGAACGAAACCTCGAATGCGCTGGTCCTCGATCTTTCCGAGAACGGGTGCCTTATCGAAGCGGAACGGCGCATTGAGCTGGGCGAAACGCTCCAGATCGAATTCTATGAGAACCCCGAGCTGCGGTACAAGGCCAAGATCATTTGGGGCGGCGACGCGCTGTACGGGTGCCAGTTTTTCCAGCCCATACCCGAAACTATCGTCGAGGAAGCGCGGCTCTGGACCGTCCCGAGGCTGATCGGCGAGGCGATCGACGGGGCGTCGGCGGACCAGCTGCCAATCGCGATAAGGGCCGCGCGCAGCAGCGCGGGCCTCTCCGCTGCCGAGCTCGCCCGGCGCGCTGGCGTCAGCAGACCCACTCTCTGGTCGTGGGAAACGGGAAAAAGCCGCCCGACGAAAGAGAACCTGGCCAATCTCAAGCAGGCCTTGCAAATGGAAATGGGCGACGGTGCAGGGCGCGCCGAAGACGACGAACCGGTCGGGAAGGTTCAGCCATCGCTCAACCAGGTCGTCGAGCGCCATCGCCAGTCGATGGCAGACGAACTCGGCGTCGCGCCCGGCAGTATCAAGATCAGCATCGCGTTCGATTGAACGCGACGCAGCGTCGCGCCGTTCGGGCGCGCCATCGCCGCCGCTCACGCCGTTCAACTGTCCTTCGCGAATTGCAGGATCTTCTGGCGTAGCCAGGTCAATCCCGCATCGCGCGTACGCGATACGTGGTGCTGCATCATTTCGCGCATGGGCGACAGGTCGTAGGGGAGGTCGACGATCGCGAGGTCGAAGACGGGCTGGGTTACGCGCGCGAGGCGTTCGTGCATGACGGCCAGGCGGTTCGTCCCGCGCAGCAGCCAGGGCACCTGGATGAAGGATTGCGCGGCCACGTCGATCCGCCGGTCGGGGGCGAGCTTGCGCAGGATCGCCTCGATATAGGTATCCTGGTTCGATATGCGCACGACCACATGGCCGCATTCGTTGAACTGTTCGATCGACAGGGTGCCTTGCAGGAACGGATTGTCCCTGGCGCCGACGACGACATGGCGTTCCTCGAACAACAGCTCGCGCGGATGATCGGTTTCGAGGAACTCGTTGGGTGTCATCAACAGGTCGATTTCGCCTGCTTCGAGCCGCCGGGCACTCTGCGCACTGGGTAGTGACAGGTTCAGGCGGAT
>MDTE01131400.1_pt1 | contig 10515 bp, 7 predicted proteins | sample 811231 | NCBI WGS metagenome assembly MDTE01 (sample SAMN05326651, study PRJNA326480) | marine metagenome | isolation source: seawater | place: Indian Ocean: Red Sea | collected 2010 | reverse complement strand
TGTATTTCCTACAAATGAATATGAAAAAAAAATAAATAAAATTATAAAAGATAATTATCCAACTTCTATAGAAAAAGTTGAATTAGAGATCGATAAAAAGAATAATTTGGATAATAGTGAAAAAGAAAACTTATCTAAATTTTTAACTCTATATAATTTACGTTCGACTTTAAAAAAGGAAATTTTAAAATACTTTATTTATAATCCAAATCAATTTCCTTACATTATTCCTATATCAAATTTCACATCTCCATCTCAAAGAGTAATTAATCATCTTGGAGAACTATGCAGTAAAAATTGTAATCCAATTATTGCTTATATTCCATCAAGAAGTAATATCGGTTATTCCGAAATATCAAACAAAAAATATAAATTAAAACTTGAAGAAAAAGCACTCTCACTAGGAATAATATTTATTGATGGAGAGGATGTCATTAATAGAAATAATAATGAGGATTATGCACCAGAAGGAATGCATCTATCATTAGAGGGTTATAAAAAATTTTCCAAACTTATCTCAAATGAGATAGAAAATATTTTAAGATGATTCTCTTCCCTTTATTTTCAAGCATAGTTTTTCTAATAACGATTTATTTGCTAACAACTAGAAAATTATTCTCAAGATCTCTCTGTATTATAATTTATGCTTTTTTATCAGTTTCTTGGTGCTTACTATTAGGTTTCTGTGGAGATGATATGGATACCTACTTATCTTTTTTTGAAAAATATTCTTTCAAAGATTTTACCTTTTATTCACCATTAGAATTTTCAGTTGGACTACTTTCAAGTTTCTTGAAATTATTTTTACCATTTTTTAACGGAAAGGGAATTGCTAATAGTTACCGCATATTAGTTTTTAGCTTAATTCCTCTTTGGTACATCTTTAAAACATATTCTTCACGCCACTCGACATATTTATTTATATCTTTTTCAGTATTCTTATTTCTATTTCCTTATTCTTTCTTATCAGGAGCAAATATGATAAATAATGGATTGTCTATTACATTTACTTCTTATTTTCTTATCATTTATGTAATAAATCATTTTTTCAATCCTAAAAATAATCAAGGATTTATATCTTTTGATCAATTCTTATTACTTTTTTTAGCAAGTTTTGCACACTTTTATGGACTTGGTTTAATTTTTATACTTATTTCATCAATTATAGGTTTTAAAATTTTAAAGTCCTCAAGACTATTTTATTTTGGGACTCGTTTCCCAAACCTAATTAATGCAACTTTATTTGCTTTTCCATTTTTTTGCGCTGCCCCTTTACTAGGAGTGAGTTTTTTGAACTACACTTTAAAAGATAATACCGTTCTTCTAAGTGCATCAATTTTATTTGCATGTCTGTTTGTATCAGGCCTTAATATGAGATTAATTTTCAAAATTTCAAATCAAGATCAGAGTTTTTTTTCAAAAAACTTTCTAAATAATATTTCATTAATGTTCTTGTGTATTATTGGTATTTCGTTATTTGCAATAACTCTTGGGCTCTTAGGAGGAGGTGCAGCTGCAGAAAGATTTATAGGCTCATTTATTGGATATAATCTGCTATTTTCTTTAACTTTATTTTTAATTTCCACATCTTTTTTATCTAATTATTCTAAATCAGACTTATCTCCAATTCATATTAATAAATTTAGTCTAACTAGAAGCATTTTATTAGGGTTATTTATTATTTTCTCTCTAAATTTATACTTTTATAATTCAAAAGCTTTTTTTGCAAATGTAGGAAATACTTGCTAAGTAGATTTTATAAACTCAAAAATATAAGATTAAATTTTTTATATAATCAAAATAATCATTTAATTAAACTTTGCTCTTTTATAATTCTATTAATAATTACAAATTTAAAATTCTGAGTTTTAAAATAAAAGATAAGAACTCATTGAAAATATTTCCTATATTTTAAAATAATAACTAGTTAAATTCTATTTAATTAAAATCTAATTTTAATTTTTTAAAAATAAAATTAGCTATTATTTTATTTCCTTCACTATTTGGATGAACATAATCTGCATATAAATTTATCTGTGAATTTAAATTTATATTTTTTGATTTATCAAAACAAAAAATATACTTTTCGCATTCGTTTCTTAAATTTGAATACAGTAAATTTATTCCATTAAAATAACCCTTAGCAAATATTGTTGAAATTAATGCTTTATCTAGATCACTTCCTATTTTAATAATTTCTCTTCTTAGAAAGAAAGGATTTTGATCCAATCCTAAAGTTGGCTGAAGAAACAAATAATAATAATGATCTTTTTTATCAAAAAAGTTTGATCCCTCTAGATGACTATTTATCCACTTATCAGAATTTGTTTTTGCTTGAACTTTAGTTAAGTACGATTCTGAAATTTTTTTATTAAATTCTTTGTCATTATTAATCTGATTGGAATCTAAGAATTTATTTGTTACTCTAAAAACTTTAGAAATTAATTTGGTAATAGATAAATTTGTAATAGCTTTTATTTCTCTAATATTTGTACTTTCTCCTATAAAAATCTCATTTACTCCAGATAAGGTTACAACGTATAATTTCCCTTCTAAATCTTTTAGTAGCTTAGAATAAGCATATTTTAAAGCATTGACCTCGCTTTCTCCATTAAAACCTGAATAAGCTACAACATATAAATCAATACATAGGTTTTCTTCCGATGCCAATTTAAGAAAATGATCAAGCCAAGTACCGCTTACTCCACTATGCTGAGTTGATAAAGGATCAGTTGTTGATCCCCCAGAAACTAAAACATTATAATTCGTCTTCAATAATTTATTACTTTTACAATTAGTTCTAAAGAAAATTCTATTTTCATCAATTAATTTCCAATTTTTACTGTTTTTATTAAGTTTAAAACTTTTCTCTGTATTTTTATATTTTATATATTGATCTTTTTCATATTTAAGAGTTATGTTTCTTGATTTTCTTTCAACTTGTAATAAAGTGTGAGCAATAAGTTCAAGGCCAAATAATAAAAAAATTGTTGTAAGTATATTTATTGAAATTAACTTGATTTTATTTCGCATTAGTGACTTTGATAAATCTTAATTAATTATCTTAAGTTTTAAAAATTTTAAAGAATAAATATTTAAAATATCACAGTACCTTATCATAAATGATTAATAGAAAGATAAAAGTATTTTATTCAGATAAATTTTTTATGTTAAATTATAAATTACTTAAAAATTAATTATGAAATTCATATTTTTCTTAAAAAGAATAAAAAGGAAAATTGTGAATAGAATTCAAGACTTAAACAGTAATTTTTATGAATGTAATATCTGCGGTTGGAGGGGTAATAGATTTGGTAGTGATAGATGGCATAAATATTCAACTTGCCCTTCTTGCGGTTCAGAAGTTAGGCATAGATTATTATTGGCATGTCTTGAATATCAAAAAGAACTTGGAATTGATATTTGCCTTAGAGGCAAAAGAATTTTACATTTCGCACCTGAGAGAATCATCAGTAAAGTAATTTCTAAATTCACAAATACTTATAGAACAGCTGATCTTGTTAGAAAAGATTGTGACTTTAATATTGATATGTGTGACATGAAAACTATTTCATCATCAAGTTTTGATGTAGCTATTGCATTTGATGTGTTAGAACACGTCCCTAACTATAAAACTGCACTTAAAGAAATAAGAAGAATTCTAGTTGATAATGGGGTTGCAATCTTATCAGTTCCTCAAAGAGATAACCTCTTAGACACATACGAAGACAAAAACATAGTGCTTCCTAAAGAAAGAGAAAAAGCATATGGTCAATGGGATCATTTAAGGATTTTTGGAGATAACTTTGGAAGTTTAATATCAAAAGAGGGGTTTCATACTATAGAAATTAACCAAGAATCGTTTAACAATATTTTATCTTTGAGGCATATGCTTCAGCACCCTATTCCCAGCAGTGACATAAATGCTACCAATAATAGAAGATTATATTTTTGCAAAAAAATTTAAATAATTTTGTTAAAGATTAATCAAGGGGCTAAAAAAATCTTTCTAGAAATTAAAGAGTCAAGCTAATCTGATAGGCTAAATATAAATTGGATAAAGTTTTTGAAAGGTCTGAATCCTTAGAATAAATTTATAAATCCAAGATTGATTCTTTAGAAAATTATAGTAATAAAATATAGTAAACCATATATTTATTAATTCAATAATAAATCTTTTATTAGTTATACTCTTCAAAATTAGTAAACTTTATTCTCTGAAAATTAGAAATAGTTAAATTTATATATAAGGGTTTTTTGGCAAATTTACAAACCTCCATCCTCGTTTTTTCATTCGATCTTTTATTTCTTTAGATGGTTCTTCTTTAAAAATTACAGCAGAAATTACCAAACTTTTAATAATTCGCAATTTACTCAAAATATCAAATAAAAGTACTTTAAACTTCCAGAAATTAATAGTAAATCTATCAGAAAGTTTTTTTGATTTTAAATTTATAAACTCTTCTCCATATAAATATGTAGTATTCATATCCTTAAAAGCTAAATTATTATAATTAAGACCTAGAGCTGTTTTCTCTATTTCCCTTTCAGATAAAGAAAAAACATAATTTCCAACTTTTTCATATGTATGTTTAGGAAATGATTTACCCTTAATTACCCTATAAAAAATTAATATAATTTTAAAAAAAATATTCATATTAATAAAATGATCTCTAGGTTCATTTATAAAAATGCCTTTCTTAGCTACCCTTAACATCTCAGAAATAGCCAGATTTGGTCTAGGACAATGATGCAGGGCTTCTTTTATTAAGACGAAATCAAAAGATTCATCTTCAAATGTTATTGACTCCGCATTTTGTGCACTGTATTGCTCTAAAAGATTTTCTTCATAAGCAATTTTTAAAAGTTTATCTGAATAATCAGAAGCATGCGTTTTGTATCCATGCCTTATAAAAAAAAGAGCGTCATTACCATATCTTCCATCTCCAAGCGTTAATATTTTTGGATTTTTGTAATTTTTAAGTATTTCAATGAAAATTCTTCTTTGCCTATCATGAGCATAAGAATCTAATGTATTATTATTTTTCCAAGAATCTCCTAAAAGTTTTTTTTCTTCGTCATTTATTATTTCATCCCATTCTTTGTCATGTGAGTCATATCTTACCATCATTAATAAAGGGACTTTATTTTAGGATTTAATTCTAATCTGTATTTTGTTTATAATTAAAATATAGTAGTATATTCAAAATTGTAGTTTTAATGGTTGCTTTAAAAATTAATAAGTTTTTAACAATTTTTTTATCAGTATTAATTTCTCCTCATTTAAATTACTTTGCTATAGCCAAAACTGATAAATCCGAAATTGAATACAAGTATAAAAATGAATATATTGTTGACTCTGGAGATTCCTTATATATCAAATTTAACGGTTTAGCATTTTTAAGCACAAGCTACATCATAAACCAAGATGGATATTTATATTTGCCTGAAATTGGAAATTTTTATGCCTCAGGTAAAACTTTAGCTGAAATCAAAGAAGAATTATTAATAAAATACGAAGAATATATTAAAGACCCTGATTTAGAGGTATTTGTATCCCAATACAGACCTGTCAAAGTTACTCTTAATGGAGAAATTAATAAAATTGGCTTATTTGAATTGACTTACACCAAAATCCCGTCAGGCATTAACACTAACTCGAGATCGGGTAATGGTAATAGTTTTTTTGGGGGACCAGAAAATGTTGATAATTTAGTTAATTCCGGAGACCAGTTACCTCCAAGATTATTTGATTTAATTCAACTTGGCATGGGTGTTACTTCTAATGCTGACCTTGCAAATATTGAGGTTTTGAGAAAAAATTCAAATAGTCAAGGCGGAGGCAAAGTTAAAACAACTTTAAACTTAATTTCTCTTATTAGAAATGGAGATCAGTCACAAAATATAATACTTAGGGATGGAGATCATGTATTTATTCCAAGAAGTGAAAAAGTAATGCTTCAACAATTAATTGATATTAATAAAAGTAATTTAACCCCAAATACAATAGAAGTATTTATTAATGGAAATGTCCCAAATACTGGATTACAACAATTCCAGCAAGGGATAAGTTTACACCAAGCATTAGCTGCTGTTGGAGGTGTTCAATCCCTTTCGGGAAGTATAGAGTTTATAAGATTAACAAATGAGGGGAAAGTTACCAAAAAAAAATATCAGATTAAGAATAAGGATCCAATAGGCGGGAGAAATAATCCGATCCTTGTAAATGGAGATATTATTTTTGTACGAAGAAATTTGATTGGCAAATTAACTGCTATAAATGAATACACCTCTCCAGTTATAAATGCTTATGGAGTTTACAAAATTTTTGATTAAATAATTATGACTAACCCCTTTAAAAATCCTGTACACTATAGCGATGAAGTTGATCTTAAATCAATCTACAATATTTTAATTAGAGAAAAGTTTTTAGTTTTTCTTATAGTTCTAATATCTTCTATTTTTACAACTATATATTCATTTAGTCTTAAACAAGTATGGGAAGGAAGTTTCAATATAGTTATAAAAGACAATGCTAGCAAATTATCTACAAGTGATAATCCGTTATTTAACATTCTGCCTGGAGTCGCTAATCTTGGTAATAATGAACAGGAAACTCAAAGATTAATACTCAAAAGTCCTTCTGTATTAAAACCAGTTTACGAATATGTAAAAGACTTTAATGAAACAAAGTACGGAATTGATAAATCAAAAGCACCATCTTTCAATGAATGGTTAGATGGAAGTGTGGACATTGATTTCAAAAATGAATCAAGCGTTCTAAATGTTACTTATTACGGTACTGATAAAGAATTGATCCTAAGTTCATTGCAATTAATATCAGATAAATATCAAGATTATTCAAAAAAAGACAAAGTTAAAAATTTAGAAAAAACTATCAAATATTTAGTAACTCAATCTTCTCTAGTAAGAGAAAGATATTTGGATTCTCAAAAATTATTTAATAAATTTGCGATAGAAAATGGATTAGGAAATATAGATGGTTTTGTGGGTTTAGGACCTGGAAGTAATCCTCAAGATTTTAAAAAATCAATAACAGGTGACTCCGCTGAATTAGTTGATTCCTCTGATGCAGGACAAAGATTTAGATCGCAATTTAACAGATTGGAATCTTATGAAGCATCCTATGTAGATTTATCATCAAAGTTAAAGGCAAACTCTAAAATCCTAAAACAAATGAAAAGTAAAATAGATAATTTGAGAGACTCTTTAGAAAGACCTAATGCCATTTTATTAGAGTATAAAAACTTGAAATATAAAGCTCTTAGAGATGAAAGAATACTTACGCAACTTGAAAGTAATCTTGAATTATCAAGACTTCAGAAAGTTAAAACTCCAGATGCATGGGAAATGATTTCAATGCCAACATTGTCTGACTACCCTATATATCCCAAGAAGAAAAGAATCTTACTTTTTACTGTATTAGTTTCTTTCATAGTTGGTTTAGGATTTGCTGTAATCAAAGAAAAACTATCTGGTTTAATATATGAATTTAATGATTTTAAAAAAGAAATTCCATATAACTTTATAGATTCGACAAGAAAAGAATATGAGGCTTTAAACACTAAAATGCTAAAAAATATTTTTGAAATTTATGATCAAAAGTCTCCTATTGGATTTATATATTTATCCAATAACTTCTTCTCTTCAAATATATTAGATAAAATAAATTTCTCAAAAGATTTAACTTATAAAATGATAACTCTAAAAAATATTGATGATTTAAAAAATATTGATAAGGTAGTCTTAATTGCAGAAAGCGGCAAAGTAACATTTAGAAATCTAGCCATAATTAATAAATATCTTTCAATTTATAAAAACAATATTAAAGGTTGGATATTTATTAATGATTATTTAAAATCTGATCTTCTTATATAAATTTCTCCAAAATAAATGGGGATAACCATTTTCCCTGCAACTTCCATTCCTCTTGAATCTTACAATTATTGAAATTTAAATATAGAAAAAATTATGCTCTTTCCAAAGAGCAATAGTCATTAAGAAAAATACTCAGGCTACTTTGAGTGGGTTCTTATTATATTTCCAGACTAAATCCAATATAGGATCATTATTTTGGGGTCCCAAAACGCCAAACCAGACTAACGTCCAAGGTATTAGCATCTAGATTCCCTTCTCTAGAAATCACTTTTCCTATGCCAGTTTGAAGACTGAAGTCCTTATTTAAATTGTACTCTAACCCAACACTAGGTTTATATAATAAGGCGCTACCGCTATCAACGCCTCCACCTCCTCCAGCTCCTATGAGCATTTCGCCATAAAGTTGCCAATTCCTCCAGCTTGGACTTAAAACGCCAATCCCCCAGTGCCCCTCAGAATAGCCACCGGCTCCTCCCCCATATGCACTTAATCCTTGTCCTGTAAGGTACCACCAATCACCGCCCATCCAGTCGATCTTACCTCCCAAAAGCTCCATATCGCGTGAGGATCCTCCCTTACGTTGCGCATCAAAATACAATTGGTACGCCGGTCGAAAGCGCCATTTAGTAGTTTGTATAAGCTTTGTTTCCTCTAAGGGAGCTCCTTTTTGATCCTGTGCGAAGGTTTCCATTACGTATGCCAAATTCAAGCCGAAATATTGGGTGTCAAAATTTCCATCTGGAGCGGTTAGATAGCCACTGTCCATTATTAGGCTTAGGTCATTAGAAAGTCGATATTCAAGTCCTAGATTTGCTCGAGCAACAAATCCTCCGCCGGTGCCAACGTCTCCGCCACCTGTGCCGCCAATAGTTAGGGCTGGTAGTAAGGCCAAACGATCGTTTTTCGTTAGAGGGTGGCGATATCCTATCCCCGCTAAAAGTTCCGCGTATCCGCCTACGCCACCGGATACGGCACCAGCAGTTTCAAAAGTGGCAAACCAGTTCTCGTCAAGAAAATAGGAGTACTCTACGCCGACCAGCCCCAATGAATTATCAAGAGACCTTCCTGATGTGGTTTTACTACCACTGGCTGGAGAGTAGGAACGAAAACGGGCAGCCAGGTGCGATCTGTGACGGCTTAAATTTCTCCAGTCGGCCCCAAAGTAATCGGCGGTAGTCAATCCATTCTTTTCTGAATTGTTTATTAGTGAACTGAAAGGGAAATCCATTGAAAGAGCAATTGCATCGCTAGAGATTTCTCCGTTGGGGAAGTCGACGTAGGTATAATTCAGACCTAGTAAAGCCCAACTAAAGTCGTACTTGAGACCTATATGGGGGCGGATATGTAGCCCTCCTCCATCAGCGGCCGCACCGCCGCCCCCGGCACCCGCATAACCTCCGAAATCGAGAATCAAATTATCTGTTAACTGACTTTCTATACCCAATGTATAGCCTCCAGTAAAGAAACCGCCACGGCGTCCAGTAGCTGCTCCGTAAGCAGTGATACCACCGTAGAGCCAAGGATTGAATCGTTCGTAAGCACCAATTCCGTATAAACCCATGCGTTCGCCATCGTCTGGCATATCAATTTCCTCAAATGAAAACCGCAAGATACGATTCCGCCAATTTAAAGGTTTCTTGAAATTATCTAGTTTTATTGATTCCTTTTGCGATTTTTCAATTCTATACTCTTCCCAAATAATTTCATCTTGACCCTTATCCCTAAAATTAGAATCCTGTTTTTTTTGTTTTGTACTTATAGGATCATCTTTCGATTTCTCAATTCTATACTTTTCCCAAATAATTTCATCTTGACCCTTAGCCTCAAAAAATGTACTTAAACTAAAATTAAGAAAAAAAACAATCCAATATATTGATCTAAAAAAAATGGTTTTTTCCCCCTTAAAAATCACGGTAAATCTTTATAGAGTAAGAAATTGATAATAACATTACTAATACTAACAAGAGATGATATTTAAATTTATAAGTTAGGTATTGAGTACAATTTTAAAAATGCAAGTAAAAATTTTTAAATTTTTCTCCAAACTGCGAGTAGCTTTCCTTGAAAAACAACTTCATCCAAATTTAATTCAATTGGCTCATATGCTGGATTTGCTGCCTCTAAAAAGATTTTATTATCTTTTTTTACGAAATATTTTAATGTAGTACCAAGTCCAGGAACCATAGCGCTAACAATAGTTCCATTTCTTAAAGAGTATGAATCCTTAATTGGTACCATCAAAACCATATCTCCGTCTGCAATACAGGCATCAATCATTGAGTCTCCATTTACTGTTAGAGCAAAAACATCTTTCTTTTTTAAAACCTCCGAGATATCTAGATTCTCGTTTACATCATTATAAGTTTCTATTAATCCTCCTGCAGCTACAGATCCCATAACAGGAATTCCGGCCGTTAGTTCATCTACTATTTGAAGAGTCCTTGCCTTGCCTTCTTGCCATGAAATATAACCTTTCTCTTGCAAATGTTTTAACCTACTTTGAATAGGAGCAGGAGATTTCAAGCCCATTGCTTGCATCATCTGTCTTATTGATGGGCTATGTTGAAAATCTTTTAAATAATTTTTTATCCATCCATAAAGCTCGTTTTGAGCTTC
>MDTE01020495.1_pt1 | contig 10515 bp, 9 predicted proteins | sample 811231 | NCBI WGS metagenome assembly MDTE01 (sample SAMN05326651, study PRJNA326480) | marine metagenome | isolation source: seawater | place: Indian Ocean: Red Sea | collected 2010 | reverse complement strand
TCATGTTTATGATGATCGGGATGGTGATTATTTTCTGCAGGAACTAGAGAAATATCACAAGGTTCTTTCGGGTTCCCCTTCGCCTGTAATCGCTCTTTCCAAGAGTACAATCAAAACACTAAGAGGAGAGATTTCAAAGTCTTTTAAAGAAGAAGTGAAGAAAGTTTTTCCTAAGTTTAAATTCGAATGAAAGAGTTCTTCCAAAAATACACAGCATGGTTTGTAGGGTTAGGTTTCCCAGGGTTGTTTTTATGGGCATTCTTTGAAGCGATATTTTTCCCCCTTCCCCCTGATATAGGTTTGATACTTTTCGTGAAAGAGAATCCAGAAATCTGGATCAACCTTGCAGCAATTACAACCTTAGGAAGTGCTTCAGGAGCAATTGTGGGGTGGTTCTTGGGTTCTGTTTTCAAATCAAAATTAGAAAAAAAATTTAAGGGCAATAAAAAATACGAAACAATAAAAAGAAATTTATTACTTTATGGCGGAGAGGCTATTGTTTTTGCAGGATTTACACCTTTGCCATATAAGCTTTTTGCAATCACTTCAGGAATGATTGGGCTACCATTAAAAACACTTGTCGGGGCATCTATTATCGGTAGAGGGGCAAGGTTTTTGTTGGTTGGTTATGTAACAGCAAAATTCAAGGAAGGGGTTTCTGATTTTTGGTACAGTCCAGCTGGCTTAGCTTGGATTTTTGCAATCCTTCTTTTATTGTTTGTAATTGCACGTCGCAAGGTAGGGAAAAAAACAAATTAAGGGTAGACAATTTAATCAATTTTTGTTATATTTGCCTTTATTTAAATTAGGAGAATTAATGATATGGAAGACACTTTTTTGATAATAAAGCCAACAGCTTTCAAATCCGGTTTTTCAGAAGATATTTTGAAAATGATTCATGAGAATGGATTTGAAATTGTAAAAAAAACAGCAACTCTAATTCCTGAAGAAATAGCAAAAAAACACTATGAGGAACATTCAAAAAAACCTTTTTTCCCAGGTTTGATAAAATTCATTACAGGAGGGGAGGTTATGCTTGTTCACCTAAGAAAAGAAAATGCAATTTCTGATTTAAGAGAATTGATGGGTAATACGAATCCGGAACAAGCAGAAAATGGAACAATAAGAAAAATTTTTGGTTCATCAATGACTGCAAATGCAGTACATGGATCTGATTCGAAAATTTCAGCAAAAAGAGAACTTGAAATTTTTTCGCCATTGATGTGATATTTGCTTAAAAAAAGTATGTTTTTTTAACAAAAAGACTTGAAAAATTAAATTTAAGAGCATATACTTCCAAATACCCAATAGCTCTCCTCGCCCTCGGCGGAGACGATAGATAAAACGACGACCTTAGGGGTTTTTTATGCAGTTTTCCTTGTCGGAGTGTTTGGGTAATTTTTTATGGCAAAAATCTATAAAATCGGGAACAAGGATTTCATCCTCGACGAAGAAAAAGCAAAGAAGGTTTATTCTGCGAAAAAAGTTATAAATGGTCATGAAACGATGACTTTCAATCTTTTGCCTCTCAAATATACATGGGCTTATGAGATTTATAGAAACATGAAGGCAAATCACTGGGAGCCTGAAGATATCTCAATGCAGAAAGATATCGAGCAATGGAAATCTCAAGATTTTTTAAGCGATGTTGAAAGATGGATAATCATGATGGGGATAGGTTATTTTTCCGCTGCTGAAGGCATTGTCGGCGATAACATCTTGCATGTTGTTAGGGAGAATGTGACTGCGCCTGAACTTAAATTGATATTGGGCCGGCATACTCATGAAGAGAACATACATGCTGACAGTTTGCTTTATATGATTAGTTCTCTCGGCATCAATCCACATGAATGTGAAGCAATGTTCGAGCAAGTTGGCACAATTAAAAGAAAAAATTCTTTCGTTACGAATGTTTCAAAAGAACTAAGAAGGGATTTGGATCTTACAAAAACAGAGAACAAGCAGCTTTTTGCAAAAAATCTTTTTGTTTTTGGGCAGTGTATGGAAGGGACTCAGTTTTACGGATTGTTTGGGATGATTTTAAGTTTGTACAGACAGAATAAATTCCCTGGGATAGGGCAAATGTTTAGATATACACTTAGGGACGAGTCAAATCATATTGAGCTTTTGCGAAATTTATTTATGGACCTTGTCGGCGAGAATCCTGACATTTGGACTGCGGAGTTTAAAGAAGAACTCAGGACTCTGATGAAAGAGGCAATCAGTTTAGAGAAAGATTTTATTGACGACTGTCTTCCTGTTAGTTCAATAGGGTTAAGTCCCGATGAGTTCAAGCAGTACATTGACTATATAGCAGATCGTCGATTAAAAGGTTGTGGTTTGGATGAGTTGAATCCAGGAGTAAAAAACCCTTTGCCATGGTTAGCGGAATTGATGGACATAAAAAAGGAGCAGAACTTTTTTGAAGGGAGGGTAACAGAGTATCAAAAAGCATCTTCACTAGAAGCCGTTGATGATGACGAATTGTAATTTTTTGGAGAACTATTATGAGTAAAAACATATTTGAAGAAGATCAATATTTAGAGAAAATGATTTCAATGGGGAAAGAAGAAAAACCTAGTTTTGATTGGTCTGAATTATTCGAAGAAGAATCTTCAAAAGTCCCTTATGTCGTTGTTTTAAAGGATGGAAAAGAGGAGGTCTTTAATCTTGGAGAAGTTGCTAGAACAATTGGAGATGCTTTAACTGATTTACTTTTATCAAAGAAAGAAGAAGACATCTTTAATGACCACAACAAAGCTTTCGTTTCAAGTGTCGTAAAGCTTGTATCTGAAGAACTGGCCAATAAAATGAAAAATGAAAAATCAGTGAAACTTACAAAAAGAGAAGTTTCTCTGCTTGTCGAAAAGGTTCTAATCGAAAGAGATGCTCACGATGTTGCAAAAAGTCTTGTGTTCAAGAGGTCCTTAAATAGCTCTAGTCGCGTAAATGATTTTTCAGGAAAAATGAAACTCATAAGAAGAAATGGACAGGTTGTTCCATGGAATGAGAGGAAGATTGAAAGTGCTGTCAGAAAAGCATTTCTTTCCATTCAGATGGACTCCAGTCCTGCTGTTGAGATTTCAAAATCTGTTACCAAGATGGTATTGGAGAGAGCTCAGGAATTTATTCAAATAGAAAATGTTCAAGATTATGTACAACAAGAATTAATGCGACAAGGTTATTACAAGGTTGCAGAAGCTTACATCCTTTATAGAGCTGAAAGAAGATTTGCACGAATGACTCCTGATCAACCGAAAGAAGAGCAATCTTCTCTAATTTCAATAAAAAGAGATGATGGGTCTACTTTCTTTTGGGATGGTGAAGACCTAAGGCAAAGAATCAAGTTTTCCTTAATTGGTTTGAATCTAATTATGAATGAAAACCAACTTGAGGATGAGTTAAGAAGGTCTATTTTTTCTGAGATGACTATGGAAGATTTGAAAAAAACGATAATCCTCAATTCAAAAGCTCTCATTGAAAAAGATTCTGGATTCAACAAGTTTGCTGGACGGATTCTTTTGACTTATATATATGAAGAAGTCTTGGGTTGGGATATTGTCAAAGATGGAATAGGGCAATTGAAAAAATTTCATGAAATAGCATTTAAAAGAAATTTAAAAAGAGCAATTGAAATAGAGAGGGTAAATCCAAAATTAATGGATTACGATTTGACAAAATTAGCATCTTTTATTGACCCTTCTTCTGATTTAGGTTTCGATTATTTAGGGATTCAAACTTTATATGATCGGTATCTAATAGTTGATAAAACAGGATCTGTTGACAAGAGGCTTGAGTGCCCTCAGCTTTTCTGGATGAGAGTTTCTATGGGTTTGTTTTTAGAAGATAAAAACAGAGAGAAAAATGCTATTCAGCTTTACAAAATGTACAAAAGTCGTAGATTCTGTTCCTCGACACCAACATTGTTTAATTCAGGAACTTTGCACTCGCAACTTTCTTCATGCTATCTTTACAAAGTTGATGATGACTTGAAGTCAATCATGCAAAGAGGTATTGCTGAAAATGCATATTTGTCAAAATGGGCTGGAGGCCTTGGTGGAAGTTGGACTGCTGTAAGAGGAATGGGTTCTTATATAAAGGGGACAAACGGAGAAAGCCAAGGTGTTATTCCATTTTTAAAACTTCACAATGATCAACTTGTTGCTGTCAACCAAGGAGGGAAAAGGAAGGGTTCTGGATGTGCTTATCTGGAAACTTGGCATAGCGATATCTATGATTTTTTGGATTTGAGAAAAAATACTGGTGACGAAAGGCGAAGAACTCATGATTTAAATACAGCAAATTGGATTCCAGATTTGTTTATGAAGAGGATGGAGAATAGGGAGGATTGGACTTTATTCCATAGTAGCGAAGTCCCAGATCTTCACGATCTTTACGGACAGGATTTTGAAAAGAAGTATGTTGAATACGAAAAAGTTGCAGAAGAGGAGAAAATCTATAGTCAAAAAGTTCCCGCAATTGATTTATGGAAAAAAATGTTGACAATGTTATTCGAAACAGGACATCCTTGGATTACATTCAAGGATGCTTGTAATTTGAGAAATCCGCAAGATCATGTTGGTGTGATTCACAGTTCAAATTTATGTACTGAAATTACTTTGAATACAGGTTTTGATGAGACAGCAGTTTGTAATCTTGGCTCAGTTGTTTTAGATAATCATATAGATTTAAACGGGGAGCTTGATTTGAAGAAACTGAAAGAAACTGTAACAATAGCAATTAGAGCTCTTGATAATGTTATTGATATTAATTTCTACCCTACAGATCCAGCTTCAAAGTCAAACAATAGACATCGTCCTATTGGACTAGGTGTTATGGGTTTGCAGAACTCTCTTTACATGAAAGATGTTGCATTTGGTTCAGAAGAAGCGATAAATTTCAATGATGAATTCATGGAGGCGATTGCATATTATGCATATGAGGCATCTAGTGATTTAGCAAAAGAGAGAGGTTCTTATTCCAGCTTTAAAGGGTCTAAATGGGATAGAGGGATCCTCCCTTCAGACAGTCTGGAAATTCTAGAAAAAGAAAGGAATTTAAAGATAAATGTTCCGAGAGGGGGAAAAATGAAATGGGATATTTTGAGAAAAAAGATTCAAAAACAAGGGATGAGAAACAGCAATGTTTTGGCAATTGCTCCTACTGCCACAATTTCAAATATCATGGGAAGTTCTCCATGTATAGAACCTACATATAAGAATCTTTTTGTTAAAAGCAATCTTTCAGGAGAGTTCATTAGTTTAAACCAGTTTCTTGTCGATGATTTGAAAAAATCTAAACTTTGGGATCAAGAAATGTTAGACCAGTTGAAATATTTCGATGGAGAGTTGGATGATATTCCCGAAATTCCTCAAGATATAAAAAACAAATACAAAACTGCTTTTTCAATCAATCATGAATACTTGATTGATTCAGCTGCAAGAAGGCAAAAATGGATAGATCAATCTCAGTCAGTAAATCTTTTTTTGGCAGAGCCAAAGTTAACAACCCTTTCGCATATGTATAGACGAGCATGGCATAGTGGTTTAAAAACTACATATTATCTAAGAACACTTGCGGCTTCAAATATTGAAAAAGCTACTATTGATGTGAAAAAAGAAGTTAGGGGTGTCGTTTCGGAGGAGGGCAAGACTCCATCGTCACAAAGTGAATGCAGCATTGATGCTTGGATGAATGGCGAAGAATGTGAGTCTTGTCAGTAGTTTTTTATGTCGGTAAAATCAGATTCGTGGATTAAGAAAATGGCTCTTGAACATGGAATGATTTCCCCTTTTTCTTCTAATCAAGTAAGAGAGGAAAAAGGTAATAAGGTAGTATCCTACGGACTTTCTTCATATGGCTATGACATAAGAGTAGCTGATGAATTTAAGATCTTTACAAACATACATTCAAAAGAAATTGACCCAAAAGAAATTAAAAAGGATTGTTTTGTTGAGGTGAAGTCAGACAACATACTGGTTCCACCAAACTCTTTCGCTCTTGCTAGAACTATTGAATATTTTAAAATTCCTAGAAATGTTATAACTCTATGTGTTGGAAAATCAACTTATGCAAGATGCGGAATAATAGTCAATGTTACTCCTTTTGAACCCGAATGGGAAGGTTATGTGACTTTGGAAATAAGCAATACAACACCAATGCCAGCAAGGATTTATGCTAATCAAGGAATTGCACAGGTATTGTTTTTTGAAAGTGATCAAGAATGCGAAGTTTCTTATAAAGATAGAAGTGGGAAGTATCAATCCCAAACAGGGATAACACTTCCTTCTGTTTGATTTTTTTGTTACTACAATTAGATTACCTTTGGAGGATAAAAAATGATAAATAAAGTCATATTGATAGGCAATGTCGGAACAGAACCTGAAGTAAGAACTTTCGATAGTGGTAGGAAAAAAGCAAGTTTTGCTTTAGCTACTTCTAAAAAATGGACTTCTAAAGAAGGAGAAGATAGAGAGGAGACCCAGTGGCACAATATTGAATGCTGGGGGCGAGATGCGGAGTTTGTAGGAGAGTTTGTTTCAAAAGGAGCAAAACTTTATATCGAGGGAAAAATTGAATATAGAACATTTGAAAAAGATGATGGACAGAAAAGTTATTTTACTTCAATTAATGCTGGCTGGCCAGAGGGGACTATAAGAATTTTAGACAAGAAAAGAGAAAGTGGCCGAAGCTCTGAATCAGACGAAATAGACATCAGCAAAGATATAGAAGAGGTTGATTTTGGTGACTTGCCATCTCCTGACTAAATGACTGATTTGATAGAAAAAATTGGGAAAAAACTTGAATCTAAAAATTTTACGATTTCAACAGCCGAATCTTTAACAGCTGGTTTGTTGAGTTCATCTTTTTGTAAAGTTTCAGGATCTTCAAGATGGTTTGTTGGGGGAGTTGTTTGCTACAGTAACAAAATCAAAGAAATGCTTGGAGTCGATCCTGACTTCATGCAAAGGCACGGTGTCGTGAATTGCAAAACAGCATATGTCTTAGCAGAAAATATTTCTAAAAAATTCAATACAGATATAGGAGTATCTTTGACTGGTGTTGCTGGACCTTCAAGTGACGAACAAGGCAACCCTATCGGAACGGTTCACATTGGTTTTTTTTCACAAGAAGATTCAGAATGTCAAAAGTTTTTAATAAAAGGTGATAGAAACGAAATAAGGGAAAAGGCAGTGGGTGAAGCAATAAAAATAATTTTTGAAAAATTGACAAAATAAGGAGACAGATATGGCAAAAAAAAATAATAGCAAAAAAAAGAAAACAAGTGAATTGGAGAGGGTTGTTGGGCAGATAGAAACCAAGTATGGTTCAGGGTCTTTGATGAGGTTAGGGGCCAAGCCCGCTGTAGACATTCCAGCAGTCTCGACAGGGTCTCTCCAACTCGACTACATTCTTGGGATTGGCGGAGTTCCTTGTGGGAGAATAGTAGAGATTTTTGGACCTGAAGCTGGCGGGAAAACAACATTAGCATTAGAGATAGTTGCGTCTGGACAAAAATTAGGCAAAGAAATTGTTTATATAGATGCTGAAAATGCTTTAGATCCAAAATATGCCAAAGCTATAGGTGTTGATGTTGATAATATGTTTATCAGCCAACCAGAAACAATGGAACAGTCTTTAGAGATAGCTGACGAGGTTATTAGATCTGGAGAGGTTGGAGTTGTTGTTATTGACAGCGTAGCCGCCATGGTTCCAAAAGCCGAGCTTGATGGAAATATCGGCGATAAACATGTTGGTCTCCAAGCAAGACTGATGTCACAAGCTTTAAGAAGAATAGCTGGGGCTGCTGCAAAAAATGACACAGTTGTTATTTTCATCAATCAGATTAGAGAGAAGATTGGTGTTATGTTTGGAAATCCAGAAACAACACCTGGTGGTAGAGCTTTGAAATTTTTCTCCTCTGTAAGGATAGACATAAGAAAAGCAAAATCAATTCTTGAGGGAGAGGATATTATTGGTTCAAGTCATAGAGCCAGGGTTGTAAAAAATAAAGTTGCCCCACCATTTAGAAATGCAGAATTTCCTCTTCGTTACGGACATGGAATTTGGAGTGAAGCTGAACTTATACAGCTTGGGATTCATTATAAATTTATTCAAAAATCAGGATCTTGGTTCAATGCAAAAGACGGGAGTGTGACTTTGGGGCAGGGGATGAGAAAAGCATCAAACTATCTCTTGGAAGATACAGAACTTAGAAAAGAAATCGAAGATTTTGTCAAGGAAAAACTCGGGATGGGATAAAGGTGAATTTTTTATTTTTTTATTTTTTCTCAGTCGAGACGGTCCCAACTTCACTAATGGTATTTATCCTTTTGGCTTTAGGTGTTTTCATTGCTCTTTTTGTTTTTTCTTTGAGGAAGTTAAAAATAATTCACAATAAAAAAGTAGATCAAAATATAGCAGAAATACTAGAAGCCAAATCACAATTAACTGCTGAAAGAAAAAAGAAGAAAGAAGAGGGTTTGATCCTTCAGAAAACCAAAGAGGAAATGATTAAAAAGGAATCAGAATTGTTTGCTGAAAGAAATATTTTTGAATCAAAAAAAGAAAATTTTAAAATTCAAAAAAATGAATCTTTGGCAAAAATCCAAAAATTAGAAAACTCATTAATTTCAAGAGAAGAGAAAATTTTGTCTGATGAAAATCAGATCGTTGAAAAACTAGAGCATCTTTCAAAGATTACAAAAAAAGAAGCAAAAGATTTTGTTATAAATGCAGCTAAAAAAGCAAACAGAGAAGCTCTAAAAGCGATTTTTAAAGAAGGTGAAGAGCAAGCTTTTTTGCAAAGCCAACAAAGAGCTCAGCAACTTTTGCTTGATGCTGTTCAGGGGATAAATGTTCCAACTGTTCTAGGGAATGACATCTTGGGACGAATCGAAATCGCAGATGAAAATCTTAAAGGAAGGATTATTGGTCGTGCTGGAAGGAACATTAAATATTTCCAAGAAAGAGCTGGAGTGGATCTTATTGTAGATGAGACTTTGTTTTTGACTATTTCTTCTTTCGACGGTGTTCGTCAGGCAATTGCAACAATTGCTTTAGAGCGCCTTATTAAGGATGGCAGGATTCATGCTCCAGCAATCGATAGAGAGATTAAAAAAGCAACTGAAGAAGTTTCAAAAATGGTTAATGATTACGGAGAAAAGGCAGCAGAAGAAGCCGGAGTCCCAGGTTTAGATAAAACAGTAATCAAGATGATTGGAAGGATGAGTTTCAGGTCTAGTTTCGGGCAAAACTTATTACAGCACAGTGTTGAGTGTGCTCGGATAGCTGGGCAGTTGGCAAAGGAACTAAGTCTTGATCAAAGCATATTGAGAAGAATGGCTCTTCTTCATGATATAGGAAAAATATTACCAAGTGAGGGGGAAACAGAATCTCATGCCTTGGCCGGGGCTAAATTATTAAAAGAGCATGGAGAATCTAAGAAGGTTGTTAATGCGGTTGCATCTCACCATGGAGAAGAAGAATGTGAAAGTGTAGAGGGAGAAATTCTAAAAATCGCAGATGCTCTTTCTGGAGCAAGGCCAGGAGCAAGGCGCGACACTTATCAAATATACATTGAAAGACTTAAAAGAATTGAGGAGTTGGGGAATTCTTTGCCTGGTGTTGTACAGACCTATGCTGTTAGTGCCGGAAGGGAGATTAGGGTAATTTTGGATCCCGACAGAACTACTGACGAAGACCCTATCGTTTTGGCTGGAGAGTTACTTAAAAAAATAAAAAAGGAATTAGATATACCGGGAAAAACTACAATTACTGTAATTAGGGAAAAACGGGATTCAATACAAGGATGATTAGGATTTTATCTATTGGCGATGTCTTTGGAAGGCCGGGAAGGAAGATTTGTAAAAAAATAATTCCAGAATTGAAACCAAAGTACAAAACTGATTTGATTATTGTGAATGCTGAAAATGCAAGTGGCGGGAAAGGCTTGTCTGAAAAAAACTATGAAGAAATAATCCAGACTGGTGTTGATTTAATAACATTGGGAGATCATATGTTTGATCAAAATTCAATCAAACCAATCCTGAATGATTGCAAAAACCCGATAATCCGCCCGGCAAACTATCCAAGTTCAAAAATGGAGGGAAGAGGTGTGTGGACTACATCCTTGAAAGGGATGGAAATCAATGTGATTTGTCTTCAGGGAAGGATATTCATGAGAGAAGGGACAGACAATCCTTTTAGATCTTTTGATGACATCCATTCAAAACTAAACCCCGACTCAATCAACCTGCTTGAGTTCCATGCTGAAGCAACAAGTGAAAAACATGCGATGTTCTGGTATGTCGATGGTCGTGTTTCAGCTGCATGGGGGACACATACACATGTTGCGACAGCTGATGAAAGAGTGTATCCGCAGGGGCTTGGCGCCATTGCTGATCTTGGTATGACTGGTCCTGTGGATAGTGTGATTGGTGTTGATTGTGAAAGCAGTATGAAAAGATTTAAGTCAGGTATCTATTCAAGATTCAAGGTTTCTGAATCTGAAAG
>MDTE01001031.1_pt1 | contig 10515 bp, 12 predicted proteins | sample 811231 | NCBI WGS metagenome assembly MDTE01 (sample SAMN05326651, study PRJNA326480) | marine metagenome | isolation source: seawater | place: Indian Ocean: Red Sea | collected 2010 | reverse complement strand
CCAGCAACCATGTCTATTCCAACCTCGCCAAACACCATTTTCTTTGCAACGGTCACATAGACATTGCCAGGACCGGCAATCTTATCCACTCTCGGTATAGTCTTTGTTCCATACGCTAGCGCGCCAATAGCTTGTGCACCGCCAATAGTGTAGAGGCGACTTACTCCTGCTAATGCGGCTGCAGCAAAGACTAAGTTACCGTCGTCACCATACGGCGTTGGAACAGTAGCGATAATTTCCTTAACTCCCGCTACCTGAGCAGGAATTGCCAGCATTAATACTGATGAAGGATAGTTAGCCTTTCCTCCTGGCACATAGATCCCAACCTTCTCTAGAGGACTGACTTTCTGCCCATAAATAGATCCGTCCACTTCTTCATAGTCCCAAGAGCCTTGTTTTTGTTTTTCATGATAATTACGAATGCGTTCTGCCGCATGGGTTAATGCTTTTTGTTGTTCTGTAGGCAGTTTTTCTAGCGCTGAATCTAATTGCTCTGAAGTAATGATCAGATCATTAATAGACTGTATATTAAATCCATCGAATCTATTGGTATAGTCGATGATCGCCTTATCTCCACGTAGTTTTACCTGTTGCAGAATTTCAGAAACTGTAGAAGTTATTTCAGCAGCGACAAGCATTTCACGTTGCAAGCATTCATCTAACCGCTGTCTGAAATCCGGAGAACTAGTTGAAATCCTGGGAACTTGAATACTTTGGTTTATCATACTGTTTTTCAAAAACTAGTTGGCTTTAACTGCAGTACTGAGCTTACTTAAAGTGTCTCTTATAATAACGTTCTTAATCTTCATGGATGCCTTGTTCACAATTACTCGCGAAGAAATATAAGAGATCAAATGCTTTGGTTCTAGTCCATTTGCTTTTAATGTTTTTCCAGTATCTACAATGTCGACAATGGCATCCGCAAGACCAAGGGAAGGAGCCAATTCCAGCGCACCATTAAGCTTAATTAGTTCGACCTGTCTGCCCTGCTCGGCATAATAGCGTTTAGCAATATTAGTGAATTTGGTTGCCACTTTAAGTACATCTGAATCTGATTGGTCGGTCACAGGCCCTGCGGTCATTAATCGACATTTCGCAATTTGCAAATCCAAAGGCTCATAGAAACCATCACCACCATGTTCGAGTATTAAGTCCTTTCCAGCTACGCCCATATCAGCACTTCCAAACTCAACGTATGTAGGAACATCAGAGCCACGAATTACCATTAGCTTTACAGTTTCTACATTCGTATCGAAAAGCAGTTTTCGGCTCTGAGTAATGTCTTCTATAGGTACAATATCAGCGGCGGCAAATAGAGGAAGTGTTTCCTCCAGAATGCGCCCCTTGGTAAGTGCTATGACCAAATTTGCGGATTTCATAGTGTTTGTGTACGACTAATTAATATTAAGACGGGACTCGGCGAATTTGTGCACCGAGCAATTGTAGTTTCTCTTCAATACATTCGTAACCACGATCAATATGATAAATACGATCCACACTAGTTTCATTCTCTGAAACCAGTCCTGCGATTATTAGGCTCGCTGACGCACGCAAATCGGTGGCCATTACAGGTGCCCCTTTCAAAGCATTTACGCCGTCTACAATTACTGTATTTCCTTCTACTCGAATCGACGCTCCCATTCGGTTCATTTCATGGACGTGCATAAATCGATTCTCAAAAACAGTTTCTGTTATAGAGCCAGTCCCATCTGCTATTGAATTTAAAGCGGTGAATTGAGCTTGCATATCTGTTGGAAATGCAGGATATGGAGCCGTACGCAGTGATACCGCTGTGGGTCTTTTGCCACACATATTCAGCTCTATCCAATTATCTCCTACTTTTATTTCCGCCCCTACTTGCTCAAGCTTACTCAGCACAGATTCTAAAATGTCCGGACGGGTATCCTTAACTTTTATGTGCCCCCTGGTTGCCGCTGCCGCAATCAAATAGGTTCCTGTTTCGATCCGATCTGGCATAACTGAGTAGCTACACCCTCTCAGATCTTTAACACCGTTAATGACGATTGTGTCAGTACCCTGGCCACTGATGTCTGCCCCCATCTCAACCAGGCAATTTGCCAAATCTACAACCTCTGGCTCACGCGCAGCATTTTCAATTACCGTTTGTCCCTGTGCCAACGTTGCAGCCATCATGACATTTTCGGTACCAGTTACAGTTACTAAATCCATAAAGATATGGGCGCCTTTCAGCTTACCGCTCACAGACGCCTTTATATAACCGCCTTCTACCAAAATATTAGCACCCATAGCTTCTAACGCACTAATATGAAGATTTACTGGTCTGCTGCCAATAGCACAACCACCTGGCAACGCAACTTCGGCCCGCCCATAGCGAGTCAGCAAGGGCCCTAACACCAGGATTGAAGCACGCATTGTTTTTACAAGCTCATACGGGGCTGCGAAATGCTCAATAGTACTGCTATTTACTTCAACATTAAGTTTTTCATCCACTATAGGCTGTACGCCCATACAACCAAGTAGCTCGAGCATGGTAGTAATGTCGTAAAGATGAGGCAAATTACAGATCTGCACAGTTTCGTGGGTTAGGAGAGTGGCAGCAAGAATCGGCAGCGCGGAATTTTTCGCACCGGCAATTCTAATCTCACCTTCGAGGCTGACCCCGCCGTTAATAATTAACTTATCCATAGCGATCTATGTCGGAAGATATCAATTATGATTCAGAGCTTTCCGCAGGAGTCTGCAATTTCATTGACACCGCATGAATTGCACCACTGGAAATATGTTCATTAAGGATTTTGTAGATGGTTTGCTGACGCTTAACAGCATTCAATCCTTCGAATACATTTCCTTTCGCCGATACTAGATACTTACCCTCTCCACCCTCGACGGTTATTTCACATTCAGGTAACGCAGCTGCTAGAAGTTGTTCAATTTCACTCGCCTGCAACATTCGAATCCGGTTCATTGCCAATTATCAAGAACCAAGTCGATGTCGTTGTTATACTGGGTCATTAGCGCTGAAAATTGAGTGAAGTATTGTCGTCCTAAATTGATGCCTGCAAGGCTTAAGTTTTTGAGTTTCCATTCGTCGTTTTCGTTTAAAAACATCTGATATTGCAATCGAAGATTGCTATCGGATCCCCTAAGCTCCATCGCTACAACGGTATCTGTCCGAGAAGCTGCAGTCTCATTATTCAATGGCAGAAATACCAATTCTTCATCATTGTAATTCACTAACGAGGCTCCATAAAAACGAGTTAGCGTATTTCTTAAAATACCAGCAAAGCGTTGCTTCTGTTCGGATGTCGCATCGACGGCATAGCGATTCATAACAACGTTTGCTACTTCATCAAAATCCACAAAAGTATTCAAAACATCTTCCACTTCCGTAAAGTAGCGGTCTCGGTCTGAGAGGAAGAAATCCTTAGAAGCTACTACAGTCTCCAGAAGCGTTTCCACACCCAGTTCAGCTGTTTCAACCGCCGTTAGCTGCTGTGCGCTTACCATACCTGAAAAGCCTAGCAAAAATCCCGAGAGTATTATGAATTTATTTAATATTTTCAAATGCTTATCCCTTAATTAAGCCTTTAGTACCTGAACTGGCACCGATGATAAGGAAATAATTCCATTCCGCTCTTGCTTAGATAATGAGCACTAAGACCTTAATGCTTATTGAACCTGTAAAACCAGCTCCCAGTGTACATGAATTGGCTACCTCAATAAATTATTACTTACAAACCACCGCAAACATCCTTCTTGTTGTGCGCTTTGCTGAAAGCACTATAATTCACCTTATATGTTCCTCGATATGGTCATTATAGTTCTCGGGTTTATTGGATTAATCTGGGGAGCGGATAGGTTTGTGGTTGGCGCCTCAGCGCTGGCCCGAAATTTAGGGGTTTCCCCCTTGATGATTGGTCTCACCGTTGTCGCGTTCGGCACATCTGCCCCTGAGATTTTTTCCTCTGCAGTTGCGGCTCTAGAAGACAAGCCTGAATTAGCAATAGGAAACGCTCTGGGTTCCAATTTATTTAACGTTGGCGTTGCGCTAGGCATCGCCGCTGTCATCAGTCCACTGAAACCTCCCGAAACTCTGATCGACAAAGAATTGCCTGCATTATTACTCGTAACGATTGTCGTTGGCGTGCTGTTAATCGATTTGAGTTTAGGAGTATTCGATGCCCTCGTGCTAATCAGTATTACCGGATTTTTTGGTTACAAACTTTTCTACAAACGAACTAAGTCAATCGTGATTCCTGAAATTGAAAAATCAACAGTCGCAGAAATAAATAGTATCCTGGCCATACTCTACCTGATCCTCGGCCTTGTACTATTATTATATAGCGCAAATGTATTAGTAGCAGCCGCATCATCAATCGCCGAGGGATTTGGTGTGTCTACCGCTATTATTGGTTTAACCATAGTGGCCTTAGGTACCAGCTTGCCAGAACTCGCAGCTTCGGTTGCCAGCGTATTAAAAGGACATCACGATTTAGCCATTGGCAACATCGTGGGTTCTAATATATTAAACCTACTAGCCGTACTTCCCTTCCCCGGTTTATTAAGTGCTGGCGCTATCGATTCTTTCTTATTCTATAGAGACTATATTGGAGTCTTAATTCTGACTCTTCTCCTTGCCTTCTTTTGCCATAGAGGAATAAAGAAGAACAAAATGATAAGTCGAATTAACGGAATCATTTTCTTGTCAATTTACGGGGGCTGGTTTACGTTAATGCTCATACAGACTCAGAGCTAATATAATTCCTCAAAAATATGTCAGCCGATAAACCCAAAAATAATTTATTTATAGAAAGCGCCTTAAGGGCTATCGAGGTCGAGGGCGCAGCAATTAACGCCTTGAAAGATAGAATCGGTACTGAGTTTGAACAAGCATGCTCCATTATCCTTAATTGTTCCGGCAGGGTAGTAGTAACTGGTATGGGCAAGTCGGGGCATATCGGCAAAAAAATCGCGGCAACCCTTGCCAGCACAGGCACCCCTGCAATGTACGTGCATCCAGGTGAAGCAAGTCATGGAGATATTGGAATGATTACCAATTCCGATGTGGTACTCGCACTTTCAAATTCCGGAACGACAGAAGAAATCACTACACTTCTTCCGATACTGAAAAGAAAAGATATTCCGTTAATCAGCATTACTGGTGATAAAAATTCAGCTTTGGCGGAAGCTGCATCAGCTAATATAGATGGCAAAGTCGAAGAAGAGGCTTGCCCTTTAGGTTTAGCACCAACTTCCAGCACGACGGCTGCATTAGTATTAGGTGACGCCCTAGCGATGGCTTTACTTGAAGCTCGAGGATTTACCAGAGACGATTTTGCTATTTCTCATCCCGGCGGCAATCTGGGTAGAAAACTACTAGTTAAGGTTAAAGATGTAATGCATAGCGGAACTGAGATTCCAAAAGTTACAGATCAAACACCCCTGGCGAGAGCTTTACGGGAAATGAGTGATAAAGGATTCGGCCTTACTACTGTCATTAATGGAGAAGGGTATATTCAAGGTGTATTTACTGACGGAGACCTGAGACGCTCACTTGATTCTGGCATCGACATTCAAAACACTCCTGTAAAAGATGTTATGTCATCGGACTACAAGTACATTTCGAGTAATGCATTGGCAGCTGAAGCCGCGCTTTTTATGCAAGAATCGAATATATATGTACTCATAGTCGCGCAAGAAGATGGATGCATAGAAGGCATTATAAAAATGCATGACTTGCTCGATGCAAACGTTGTCTAAGTAATTCATGAAATACAATCAAGAACAGATCGCTGTTACTAATGCCACTAAAAAAATCGAGTTGTTGCTATTGGATGTAGATGGCGTATTGACCGATGGGCGCCTTTACTTTTCTAACACAGGAGAAGAGTTAAAAACTTTTCACAGCTTGGATGGCCATGGCATCAAAATGCTAAAGAATACCAACGTGGAAGTCGGGATAATAACTGGGCGAATCTCAAAGATTGTTGAACATCGCGCAGAAAACCTAGGAATTGATCTGCTTCTTCAAGGGCGCGAAGACAAACTTAAAGCCACAATGGAGGTCGTTCTTGATAAGAGCTTAACCCTTGAGCAGGTAGCCTATGTTGGCGATGACTTACCAGATCTACCAGCTATCCAACAAGTCGGTCTAGGGTTCTCTGTTCCCAACGGACATGAAGATGTACAAAAAGCCGCAGCCGCAATTACAGAAAATATAGGTGGTAATGGGGCTGTTAGAGAAATCACCGATTTCATTCTTAAAAGTCAGAATAAATACTGAACTGCTATCTACCCCTAACTTTCTGTGTTTATTGACTACTCCCAAGGCCAAAGTCTGACCAGACTCCTCTATTTCCGGACATTCTGATAAGCTTTGCGTAAAGCGACAAGCGATTAGTGGAAATAATGCAAAGAATCATGCTCCTTTTAATCCCTGGTGCAATCGCTATTGCCATCTTTATTGCAATATCGACCTACGATAAAGCCAGTCAGAATCCTGCTGTTTCCGCCAATCTGAAGGCTCTGGATTACAACGCCTACTCAGAAAGGATTAATACCGTTCTATACAACTCAAATGGCGTGATTAATTACACGCTTCGCGCAGAAAGCCAAATTCACTTTATTGACGACCTTACAGAACTTGAAAAGCCTTTTATCAGGCTTTTTCAACAAGGCGAATCTCGCTGGAACATCGTTGCTAACAGCGGTCGCATTTTGGCCGACTTAAGAGAAGATGATTTGAAAAACAGAATGATTGAGCTAACCGGTGACGTTGAAGTCTTTAGCCTGGATGAGTATGGAAATCGAACAGTTATGTCTACCGATTTTTTAGAAGTAGATCCACAAAATGAAACATTGCAAACCGATCGGCCAGTTACTCTTGTAACATCTAATCTACAACAATCCTCTATTGGAATGTTCGCAGACTTAAAAACCGAGAAAATTGTTTTTCATCGCGACATACAAGGACACTATGAGCAGGCAACTAACTAGCATCCTAAAACTAGCTGCATGCCTTGGGATTATTCTTCAGCCTTCAATTTCTGCGCTTGAATCCGATGGAGATCAACAAGTGCTTTGGAGTTCAGAGGGTGACTCCACAATGAGCATACAAGGCAATATACGGATTTTAGAAATGAGCGCTAATGTGCGCGTAACTCAAGGCACATTGGAAATACTCGGCGATGAAGCAATCTTTGAATATGAAGCTAATTCCAATGAATTAAAGAAAGTTACTGTGAGTGGATCTCCAGTTCGCTATCAACAACAGTTGGACGAAGACGGCGCATTGGTAACCGGCACAAGTGATATGCTTCTTTTTTATACCGACGAGTTAGACGAAACAATATTGGAGTTATTAGGAAACGCCAATATTGAGTCGCCAGATTCAACAATGCGCTGTGAGGCGATTGTTTATATTTCTGATCGCGATTTGATTCGAGAAGCAACCGGGCCTTGCCAAGGAACCTTGAGCTCGCAGCCCAATTAAGCAACCTTAGAATAATTAAATGCTAAAAGCCGTAAGTCTCGCTAAAAGTTACAAAGGACGCAAAGTAGTAAGGGATGTTTCTCTTAGCATTGAGCAAGGGGAAATTGTCGGCTTGCTTGGACCAAACGGCGCTGGTAAAACCACCTGTTTCTATATAATAGTTGGTTTAATAAATGCCGATTCCGGCGATGTTTCAATTAACGAAAATTCTCTCACTTCGTTACCCATTCACAAGAGAGCCAGCTTCGGCCTTTCATACTTACCTCAAGATTCTTCAATTTTTCGCACTTTAAGTGTGGAGAATAATATTCTTGCCATTCTTGAAACTCGTCATGATTTAAGTGGCTCTGAAAAACAAAGGAAACTAGAAGCACTTCTGGATGAATTTAATATCAAGCATATTCGTCACAATAAAGGCATGAGTTTATCTGGCGGCGAACGACGCAGAACTGAAATTGCACGGACACTGGCAATGGACCCTAAATTTATTCTATTAGACGAGCCCTTCGCTGGCGTAGATCCAATTTCAGTCAGCGACATCAAAGAAATCATTCAGCATTTAAAGGCGCGAGACATAGGTATTTTACTGACAGACCACAACGTTAGAGAAACCTTGGATATTTGCGAGAAGGCTTATATCGTGAGTGAAGGCCAAATTATCGCCAAGGGAACAGCCGTCGATATTCTAAACAATGAAAAAGTTCGAGAAGTCTATTTAGGAGACCAATTCCAAATCTAAGCGCGCTTCAAAGTACTGTGCAATACAGGCATGGTTTTTGCTATAATACTGACTTGTTAAAATACTTACCTATACTGAAAATTGTCGCAGTTAGATCATACATTCTTTTAAATAGCCCAATCTATGAAACTTTCGCTACAGCTAAAGCTCGGTCAGCAGCTGACAATGACGCCACAGCTGCAGCAAGCGATTCGACTACTCCAACTTTCAACTCTAGATCTTCAGCAAGAAATTCATCAGGCATTGGAAACCAATCCGATGCTGGAGCTTATTGAAAGTAGCGACGAAGAAGAGTCTTCTATGAATCAAGAAGACGATACACAAACTCTAGAAAAAGAAAGCTCGAAACCGTCCGAAGTATCTAATGACGAACAAGTAATGAATGGAGACGATGGTAGTTGGCAAGAACAAATTCCTGGTGATCTAGCAGTGGATAGCAATTGGGATGATATCTATCCTAATACCTATTCATCTACGAGCTCCTATAATGCCGATTCCCCGGATTTCGAATCCAGAAATACGGCAGTCGATACATTACAAGATCACTTACTCTGGCAATTAAACCTAACCCCGATGTCCGAAAAAGACAAGAGCATCGGTTTTACCATTATCGATGCTATTGATGCCAATGGAATGCTAACGGTCGATATCGAATCGATACACGCCGGGTTTGAAGGCGAATTTGAAGTGGAATTAGATGAAATATTGGCAGTGCTTCACCGTATCCAGCAATTTGATCCTATTGGAGTAGGTTACCGCGATCTTTCAGAGTGTTTATTAATTCAACTAAATCAACTTGAAAATCCAAAAGAGCCAAAGCTAATTAGTAATGCTAATCTTATAGTTAAAGAGCATATAAGCTTGTTGGGTAACCGAGACTACGCGCAATTAATGCGCAAGACCAGACTTAAAGAAGCAGAACTTATAGAGACAATAGAGGTCATTGAAAGTCTGGATCCGCGACCAGGTGCAAACATCTCGCCGCCGTCCACCACCTACATCGTCCCCGATGTAATAGTTACAAAACAGATCGAGCCTGGTAAGTGGAAGGTAGAATTGAATCCAGATACCGCAGCAAAAATTCGAATCAATAGCGCTTATGCATCATTAGTAAAACGGGCAGACTCAAGCGAAGAAAACAACTATCTGCGTGACAATTTACAAGAGGCCCGCTGGTTTATAAAAAGCCTACAGAGTCGTAATGAAACTCTGATGAAAGTAGCGACAAGAATTGTCGAACATCAAAAAGGGTTTCTTGAGAATGGTGAAGAGTCTATGAAGCCTTTGGTACTACATGACATAGCTGAAGCAGTCAACATGCATGAATCCACTATATCCCGCGTGACAACGCAGAAATACATGCATACACCGAGAGGAATTTTCGAACTCAAATATTTCTTCTCCAGCCATGTTTCTACCAAAGGCGGCGGTGAATGTTCTTCCACCGCTATTCGAGCAATCATTAAGAAATTAATAGCAGCAGAGAATGCAAGAAAACCATTGAGCGATAGTAAAATCACTCAATTGCTCGAAGACAAAGGAATAAACGTAGCAAGACGCACTATCGCCAAGTATCGAGAATCTCTTTCCATTCCTCCATCGAATGAACGCAAGCGACTCGTAGAATAGCCCTCATATATCATGGAAGTGCCCCCTACTGTTTAAGTCATACAGTTAAAGAGATCATCAATGCAATTGGAAGATATCCTTACATCAGAACGCTGTTATTGTCAGCTTGAGGGGACAAGCAAGAAACAGATACTAATGAATATCAGCGAAAAGCTGGGACAGCAGTTCGCCACGCTCGACGAAAGTGAAGTATTTAACTCTATCATGGCTCGAGAGCAACTAGGTAGCACGGGACTGGGAAATGGCATTGCAATTCCGCATTGTAGGGTTCCCCATTGCCAGGGAATTATCGGTGCCTTGGTTACCCTAAAGAGCCCAATCGATTTCGATGCTATTGATAGCAAACCTGTGGATTTACTTTTTATACTAATCGTACCTGAAGAAAAAACTGACGAACACGTAAAAACCCTAGCTAGTCTTGCGGCGCTATTCAACGATCCTGATTTTTACCACACATTAAGACAAACCCAGGACAACGAAGAACTCTATAATATCGCTATAACTTTCTCAAACGGCGTACATTAGAAATTTCAGGAGTTAAGAGTTACAAAAGATGAAGTTGACCATTATCAGTGGTAGATCAGGCTCAGGAAAAAGTACTGTTCTTCATATTTTGGAAGATCGCGGTTATTACTGTATTGATAATCTTCCTGCGAGCCTACTCCATGCCCTG
>MDTE01031880.1_pt1 | contig 10516 bp, 9 predicted proteins | sample 811231 | NCBI WGS metagenome assembly MDTE01 (sample SAMN05326651, study PRJNA326480) | marine metagenome | isolation source: seawater | place: Indian Ocean: Red Sea | collected 2010 | reverse complement strand
TCCAGCGCTTTTGTAAATAGCGGAACCAGAAGTGTATTCAGTGAAATCGCGCGAATATCAGTCGGAATGGTAGTGGCTATTGAATTAATTAATTCGTAGTACTCGATGATGCGAATGCGATCGTCATCTGTAATGAAAAGTTGTTGCGCTTTGTCGCTGATATTCCCAATTAGTTCAGGGTCCCAATGAATTTCAATCAGCACTTGCGAGCCTGAAATATCTATTTTTTCTACGTTTACGATTAATTGGCGTATCTTCGAAAACTGGAGGTGAGCTAAACCTAGGTTAACCAGTCGATCTGGAATCTGCAATTTACCCACCGTCACTCTTTCTAGTTGCAAGTGGTTGTCTCCTTCAATAAATTCGCTATTAATATTGAGATAGAGTGGAACCCAACCAGGAAAAATCTCCATGCTGACTTCGGATTGAAGTAAACCTTCTTCCAACGAAAGTTGTATTGCCCATGCTGGGGATAAATCGAGCAAATTAAGCCCATAGTTCAACAATAGATTTAGTTCTTCAACGTTGAGAACTATCGATTGCGGCCCCGGTATGGCTGGAGAACTGGGAGCCGACTCTATCAGAAGTTGCTCGATTCGCGTTATTTCCTCAGCGGTAAGTGAGCCAGCTGAAGAAACTATGGGTCCTGTTTGAATTGAAAGTAGCAGCACTACGATAGGTGCGCTTGCGGCCAAAACTATTAATGGACGCAAAAGCAGTCGCAGTATTCTAGGTATGGGCATGCCCATGGTTCTTCGTTTTTTAGTCTGATATTGCAGAAAATGAACTCTAAATCGATGTTGCTGATATTTAGATAGATCGAGTTTTAATGTTGATTTTACTGACAAATAGTCACTTTATCGCTATAAAGTATGACAAATAGCATAATTTCTTCTTAAAGATGAAAAAATTACCATTTATCAAGACCTTGGAGATAATATCTGAAATTAATAGTCTTGTCGGGGAAAATCCCATCAAGGAGAGGGTCATGAAATTTAGCTCAAGCGCAAACGAAGCATTGACTCGATTGACACGTCTGTTCGTAATGCCAGTCTTGATTCTCGTTTTGGGGGCATGCACATCCCAGGCTAGCAGAGAGGCCGAGCTGGCTGCGATAGAAGCAGAACGAATTGCGGCGGAGCTGGAAGCTGCGAGAATTGTGCAAGAAGAAGAGCGTCTAAGAGCAAGGGAAGAGCAGCGTAGACAGGAGGCCGAAGCTGCGGAAAGAGCTCGTATTGCTGCCGAGCAACAGCGCCGGGAAGAAGAAGCGCGCGTGCGAGCTGAAGACGAGCGCCTGCGACGCGAAGAGGAAGAGCGTCGAGAACTGGAACGTCTTGCAGCAATTGCCGCTGCAGAAGCAGAGCAACAGGAAAAAGTTGAGCGTATCGAGGCTTTAGAACAGCAGATCGCAGCTATCGAAGCGGATACGCTACAGGATGAAGCGTCCATGTCTATATTGCAGGAAGCGATCTTGGTTGCTGAAGAATTACTAGAAGTTCTCACTGCGGAGCAGGCCAAGTATGAAAATACTGACGATCAAGGAAACACGGTTGAACCTCTTTCAAAAGATTTGATCGCAGAACTTGAGGCAAGAAAGGATAATTTGGTTAGACGGGCTCAGTCACAATAATCCTAGGTTCAAGATTTCTCCGATTGTAGAGAAACAAAGATGACTAAGATTTTAGATTTCGACTCGAAACGACAAGTGCATCTCTTCAAAAAGAAGGAAGAAAAGGTAGACGCCTTGCGAAAAGCCTTCCGTCAAGCCAGGGAAGAACCGGCTACTAATGCTCCCCGGCGCAAAGGCAAAAATCGTAGCAACACCAAGAAAAAATAACAGAAAAAACCGGTCTGTTTCTGATCGCTTTCTGGACACTCAAAGAATCCTCCGAAACCACAACGATACTGGCCCTCAGCTACTCTCACAGCTTTGTTTGTATGGCCTGTTGTGGTAAAGTGCGCGCCTTTGAAATCAACTAACCATTTCGGGAGACACACTTAGATGTCGGGGATAACAATTACAGTCACTACGATCTTATCGTTGATGGGGTTGGGGATCGCTTTCTTCTACATGAAGCGAGTGACCAGCATACCGATAGACATGGGTCTTGATCAAAAAGACGGGGAACGTTTGAAGTTTATTCATGGTGCGATCGCTAATGGCGCCATGGCCTTTTTGAAACAGGAATATAAATTCCTAACAATTTTTATGGTGGTATTCGCTGCCATAATCATGATTTTAATTGACGATTCCCACACTCCCGATACTCGTGAAGGGATTTATACTGCGCTCGCATTTCTTTTTGGCGGGGCTATCTCCATCGCTTCCGGTTACATCGGTATGACGGTTGCTACTCAGGGAAATGCTCGGACCACTGTATCTGCTAAGAAAGACATTTCTAATGCTTTTGATGTCGCCATTAACTCTGGCGCAGTAATGGGCTTCGCCTTAGTGGGGTTAGCATGTCTTGGGCTAGTGATTATCTATGTGGTAATGAGCGCGTTGTTAGCGGACTTGGGTCCAGGGAACAATCACATATTAATGGAAGTAATTGCCGGTTTCGGTTTGGGTGGGTCGACTATTGCACTGTTTGCCCGAGTTGGTGGCGGTATTTTTACTAAGGCCGCAGACGTTGGCGCAGACCTGGTGGGTAAAGTTGAACAAGGAATACCTGAAGATGATCCTCGAAATCCGGCGGTAATTGCGGACAATGTTGGTGATAACGTTGGTGACGTAGCAGGAATGGGAGCAGACTTATTCGGTTCCTGCGCAGAGAGTACTTGTGCAGCAATGGTTATTAGTGCTGTGGTATTCGCTGCTGATCCAAACGCCTTGCTTTATCCAATTCTTATTAGTGCCGTTGGTATTCCCATCAGCTTAATTACGAAACTGCTTATTAGTGTAAAAACCGAAGAGGATGTTGCTCCAGCGCTAATGAAACTGCTTATAGTCTCCTCGGGTTTGATGGCTGCGGTCATGTTCTTTTTTACCATGGCTTTGGTCCCAGAATTCTTCGAACTTAATGGTGAGCAATACACTAACCTGGGCGTTTATTGGTGCTTCCTTTCAGGATTGATTGCAGGCCTGGCAGTAGGATTGCTAACTGGTTACTACACATCAGAAAACTACGATCCGGTTAAAGAATTATCTAAGTCCTGTGAAACTGGTGTAGCAACAAACATCATTTATGGTCTAGCGCTTGGCTATAAGTCTACTGTACTGCCTTATCTAGCCATTGCTTTCAGTATTTTCCTTTCTTGGGGGCTGGCCGGTATGTATGGTGTCGCTATAGCCTCACTTGGCATGTTGGGTACATTGGTTATTGCACTGATGATCGATGCGTATGGCCCAGTTGCTGATAATGCTGGCGGTATTGCTGAGATGGTAGGGTTGGACAAAGAAGTTCGTCGCCGAACAGATATATTAGATTCTGCTGGAAATACAACTGCCGCAATTGGTAAAGGCTTTGCAATCGGTGCCGCAATTCTTACTTCTCTTGCTTTATTTGCCGCATTTATTACTGCAGCGGAAGCTTTAGCAGGTGAGCCAATCGATATGAGCTTATTGAATCCGTTGGTATACACCAGCTTATTCATCGGCGCGGTGCTTCCTTTCTTATTTACTGCGATGACTATGAAGTCGGTTGGTAAAGCTGCCTTCGACATGATCGAAGAAGTGCGACGCCAATTTAAGGAAATACCTGGCATCATGGAAGGTACAGGTCAGCCCGACTATGCGCAATGTGTTGAAATCTCAACTAAGGCCGCACTGAGAGAAATGATAGCACCGGGTGTGCTTATCATGGGAACACCACTGGTTGCTGGATTCATGTTTGGCGTTCAAGCAGTTGCCGGAATTCTCGCAGGATCCTTGGTAGCAGGTGGTGTGCTTGCGATCGCATCATCGAATAGTGGTGGTGCCTGGGATAACGCCAAGAAGTACATAGAGGCTGGACATCACGGCGGTAAAGGCTCAGAAGAACACAAAGCTGCTGTAGTAGGTGATACTGTGGGTGACCCATTGAAGGACACTTCCGGCCCATCTCTAAATATCTTGATTAAACTATCTGCTATTCTAAGTTTGGTATTCGCACCATTCTTTGTTCAGAATGGCGGTATCTTTTTATAGTCTTGATAGCTAGATTGATTAAAAACGGGGCCAATTGGCCCCTTTTTATTTTTGATCGTATTAATTCTCGCGACGAGTTTCGAAATGAAATAACACCCATTCGGTCACTTCGAATTGATTGTTAGTGACAATGTTGGTCCAGGTGGTCTTTACGTTTTCCACACATTGATAAATCCGAAACGATTCTGTGTTTTCGATTATAAGATTGCGCACAGAGGGATTCAGAGTGTAATTAGAAACCTCAGCGAGTCGCCAGTTTTCCTCGAGAGTTCTGTCGATGCACTCATTGCCTCGGAGCAAGTCGATATATTCGAATTCTTCTTCTGCATATCCCATGGGAGGAATAGAGAGATTAATTGCAATGGGGATTGGCTCTGCCTGTTGCTCATCTTTTAAAAATTCAATGGAATCCAATCTGAGTTCTTCTTCCGTTTGATTAAAGGCTATTAGTCGCATGCCATCGTCAGTGGGAGCTCCCCATTGAGAAGAGTAAAAAGCAAATTTTATGTCCGTTATCTCTTGTAACTCTGCGGCGTCGCTTAATGCTGAGTAATGAATAGCGAAGAAAAGCAATGCCAAACTGTAACCCAAAGAAATTTTACTACTTTCTGTTGTCATACAATAATTCTAGCGGGCTTGCTATCCTGCTGTCATGCCTATTTTCTTTTCCAAATGGATGCAAGATAATCCTTCACTACGCAGTGAACCGGAGTGTCATTCCCTTATATAGGTAGAAAATTGAATCAATCTGACAAATTCAAACATCTTATTTGTATCGCTTCAGGTAAGGGTGGGGTTGGTAAATCTACTACAGCTGTAAATTTGGCGTTGGCATTGGCTACCAATAAACAAGTTGGTTTACTAGATGCAGATATCTATGGGCCGAGTATTCCTCTGATGATGGGAGTTGAGCCAGGTACCCGACCAAAAATTCAACAACAGAAATACATAGTGCCTATTCAGGCTCATGGAATTGAATGCAACTCAATGGGATTTCTGGTTGATCAAAATACGGCGATGGTCTGGCGGGCCCCAATGATCATCTCCGCCTTTAATCAAATTCTAAATGATACCGCCTGGAATAAGCGGGATTATCTAGTGGTAGATATGCCACCTGGAACGGGAGATATCCAGCTAAGCCTTGCTCAATCGGTAAAAGTATCTGGGGCTGTAATCGTCACTACTCCTCAAGACGTTGCCTTACTAGACGCTCGAAAAGGAATAGAAATGTTTCGTAAAGTTGGGGTTCCTATTCTGGGGGTCGTGGAGAACATGAGTACCCACATTTGCTCCAGTTGCGGGCACGAAGAAGCTGTTTTTGGCAGCGGCGGCGGAGACCGACTTGCGGCCGAATACGGGGTGGAGGTAATTGGGCGGCTACCTTTGGACCTGGATATTAGAGAAAAAACCGATGCGGGAAATCCTGTGGTAGCATCAACTCCTGATGAGCCGCCGGCACAGGCATACTTCCAGCTGGCAAAGAATGTGGAGCGGAAGATAGAAGAGTTTGGAGAATCCGCTCAAAGCGGACCTACGATCACAGTAAGTGAAAATTAGAGTAGTCGAACTAGATTAGAATAAAATGTTGAAAGGGGAACGAGATTGGACGCAGTAAATGATTTTTTAATTTTTCTGGATGGCTATTTAGGTTCGGCTCTCTGGTTTCCAACATTTCTTCTTTTGACAGGTGTTTTCTTTACTCTTTATTTAGGGTTTCCTCAGATTCGCTATTTCAAACATGCAATAGGGGTAACCACGGGAAAATTCGATAAAGACGGTGCGAAAGGTGATACCACTCATTTCCAAGCGTTATCTACTGCCTTATCCGGTACCGTAGGTACCGGTAACATCGGTGGTGTTGCTTTAGCACTTCATCTCGGTGGCCCAGCTGCTCTGTTTTGGATGTGGATGACAGCATTCTTCGGCATGACTAGTAAGTTCGTCGAGGTAACTCTTTCTCATAAGTATCGAAACCAAACCGAAGATGGAACCATGGCGGGTGGACCCATGTATTACATGGAAAAGGGACTCAACATGAAATGGTTGGCAGTTATTTTTGCAATCGCCACTGTATTGAGCTCCTTTGGAACTGGAAATCTTCCACAAATTAATAGTATCGCTTCTGGTTTGGAAAGCACTTTCAATTTAGATCCGCTGATAACTGCCAGTGTATTGTCGGTGTTATTGGCATTGGTAATTATTGGAGGCATTACACGAATCGCGAAAGTGGCGGCAGCGATTGTTCCAACAATGGCAATTTTCTATTTGATTGGAGCCTTCGCAGTAATTATTCCCAATATCGCTAATATCGCCCCTTCTTTTCTTTCTATATTCGCTGACGCATTTACTGGTTCTGCTGCAGTAGGTGGATTTTTAGGAGCGACCTTTGCTTATGCTTTTGATAGAGGTGTGAATCGAGGTCTTTATTCAAATGAGGCTGGTCAGGGTTCGGCGCCAATCGCCCACGCAGCTGCAAAAACCGATGAACCGGCAGACGAAGGCATGGTGTCAATTCTCGAACCATTTATCGACACTATCGTTATCTGCACAATTACAGGATTAGTGATTCTTTCTTCCGGTGTCTGGATGGAGAAATTCGAGAATGAATTTCAACGTGCAGACATGAATTTTGTAACCGGAACATTCAGTGAGTCAGAAACTGAAGATCTTCAACAATTGTTCTCGTTTTTGAATAGTGATGAATCCAGTGTTACCAACTACAGTGGAAACATAAACCTAGTAAATGGTGAGGCCCAAAACACAAACGATTTTACTTTGTTAAATGCACGCTCGTTTGCTGAAAACATTATTTACAGTAATGAGCAAGGCATAATAACGGGATCGGTTGTCGTCATCGATGGTGCTTTAGATGACACCAGCATCGTTGTTACTGGTGACTCTTTATTACATTCCGTACCTTTGACGACTCAGGCGTTTACTCGGGGTTTCTTCGGTGATTACGGTCAATACATTGTTTCTCTGGGATTAATGCTATTCGCTTTTTCGACGGCAATTGCCTGGTCTTATTATGGGGACCGGGCCATGACCTATTTGTTTGGGCCTAGGTCTGTCTTGCCTTATCGTATTGTCTATGTGCTAGGATTTTTCTATGCCGCATTAGCCGATACAACAATTATTTGGAACTTATCTCTAATAACTATCGTATTAATGACCGTACCGAATCTAGTGGGCATTTTGTTAATGCGCAGAGAAATGAAGGCGACGGTTAACGATTATTGGGAAAAAATTGAACATGGAAAACATGGCGCTTAATTGGATTAAGGGCCATGTTTTGAATAGAAGAGTTAGCGTGCTACTGCACCACCTGGCAGACGAATGTCTTCAACGATCCTCTGAACTTCTTCCGGAGGTTCGGGCGTAAACTGAGATACACACCACGCAACTAACAAGTTGACCAGCGTGCCAAAGGTTCCAATTCCTTCCGGTGAAATACCCAATAACCAGCCATCGGCATTGTCCATAGCAGGATTTAGAGTCTTAAAGTAGATAATATAAAAAGAAGTAAATAAGAAACCTGCAATCATGCCGGCAATTGCACCGTGACTATTCATCCGTTTCTGGAAAATTCCTAAAACAATTGCCGGAAAAAATGACGCAGCCGCGAGTCCGAAAGCATAAGCCACCACCTGCGCTACGTAGGCAGGGGGGTTAATTCCCACATAACCTGCAATTAGCACTGCGATAAAGATTGCGATGCGAGCGTAGGTCAATTCTTGTTTCTCCGTTATGTTTGGCACAAAACTGCGTTTCATTAAATCATGGGCGACCGCGGTAGAAATTACCAACAACAACCCGGCAGCAGTTGATAGAGCTGCTGCCAAGGCACCGGCTGCAACTAGAGCTACTACCCAATTAGGTAATCCCGCAATCTCAGGATTTGCAAGAACCATGATGTCTCGATTAACTTCTAACTCATTGACCTCAGGGTCGCCGACATATTGGATGCGGCCATCATCATTTTTATCATCGAAGACAATTAGGTTGGTAGATTCCCATTTGGTAAACCATTCCGGTACTGCCGAATACTCTATGTTGTCGACGGTGTTTATTAGGTTGGTGCGAGCGAATGCAGCAACTGCTGGTGCGGTAGTATAGAGGATGGCTATAAAAATAAGTGCATAACCAGCAGAACGACGGGCGTCCCTAACATTCGGTACCGTGAAGAAACGAATAATCACATGAGGCAGGCCAGCGGTACCAAACATTAACGCGGCAGTTATAAAGAACACATCTTGGGTGCTGCGCTGACCTTCGGTGTAAGTGGCAAAGCCCAATTCTTCACTCATGCCGTCTAGTCGATCTAGCAAATACCCGCTGCCAAATGCTTCGGTAAGTTGCGCGCCAAATCCAATTTGTGGAATTGGAATTCCTGTCATTAGGATGGAAATAAAGATAGCAGGAACCATAAAAGCAAATATCAATACACAATATTGCGCCACCTGGGTATAGGTAATACCTTTCATTCCGCCCATTACCGCATAGAAGAAAACGATAGCCATACCAATGATGACGCCAGTAGTAATGTCTACTTCCAAAAATCGAGAAAATACGATTCCAGCTCCTTGCATCTGACCGCATACGTAAACAAACGAAATAGAAATCGCACAGAAGACAGCAATCAATCGAGCTGTCTTCGAGTAGTAACGGTCTCCAATAAAATCCGGAACGGTAAATTTTCCAAATTTTCTTAAATATGGTGCTAGCAGCAGGGCGAGTAGGACGTATCCGCCAGTCCAGCCCATTAAATAGAAAGTGCCGTCTCTGCCTAGGAAGGAAATTAACCCAGCCATAGAAATAAAGGAGGCGGCAGACATCCAGTCTGCAGCGGTGGCCATACCATTAGCTAATGGCGGTACACCACTTCCAGCTACATAAAAGTCACTTGTAGAGCCAGCACGTGACCAGATAGCTATCCCCACATAGAGTCCGAAAGTTAGAAAGACAAAAATAAATGTCCAGATTTGAACGCTCATTTTGCGCCCTCCTCTGAACTTGCTTCAATCTCCGATGACGAGGCCTGATCATTTTTAGAGGTTTCTAAGTTATATTTATCATCGAGTTTGTCCATGAGATGGATATAAACAAAGATGAGAACAACGAAGACAAAAATGGAACCCTGTTGAGCAATCCAAAAGCCCAACTTAAATCCACCAATGCGAAAATTGTCTAAGACATCGACTAATAATATGCCGCAACCGAATGAGATGAAAAACCAAACGGCTAAGAGAGAAAGAACGATGCGGATGTTAGATTTCCAGTAGGATTGAGCGCTATTATCAGACATTTCGACCCCTTTTATTATTACTTTCTTGGTGCTCCTTAGGAGGCCGATAAAAGGACCCACGTAGGATTTTTCGACGGAATCAATCCGTCATTTTTACGCGCTGGGATGGTATCACTTAATACAGAAACCGTACACCTGCCTAGATTCGAGGGCTGCAGCAGTTTAGTTGATTCCGAGCCAAGCTGGTTTATTGGATTCCTTTTTTGAACTAAACTTAGTTAATCTCCTTTTGTTTGGTCTTTTTTCGAACTTAGGCCAATGGATAACATGAAAAAGCCCGCTTGTGTTGAAAACTATGGCTCAACTGAAGGAGCCAAATTCAAATATCACTCAAATAGTTATAAAAGGAATTCTTAAATGCTTTGGTATCGTGTTGCTTAGTCTTTTAACTATCCATTTTGCTATAAATCTAGTACTTGAGTCTCGAAGTTAACGATTCTTCAGTTAGTGCCCGTCACTAATGGAGGAATTAGTAAAAAATTAGACCGAAGATTGGAGATAGATCTGTAACTTTTTCTCAAACTTTACCCTGTCTTTTCCTTTGGCTTTATGAATTTCTCGATATAGTTGTCTTAGCTTCTGTCTTTCCAGATTAGAATGGCTAGAAACTAATTCGCTAATTGCCATATCTCCTTTGTCTATAATCTGTTCTGCTAAACCCCGAGTAAAGTGCTCGGTTTGATTTATCTTAATAGGAGAAGAATTAAGTTTAGAAATTGCACTCTCTATTTTTTCTTTATCGCTTTCTCGCATCAGCTTGCCGATAAATTGCAGCTGTCTCCTTCTGGCGCCGTGAGCGTTAGGTAGGTTTTTAAACTCCTCAACTGCGGAACGTAACTGATCAGAAAGTGGCAAAAGTTCTAAGTCCGAAGTTTTAAATGAAGTGAGTTGTTGTCCAAGGCCCTGAAGTTCAGTGGCTAGCTTCTTCAGTTGCGTTTTGGATAGCTCTGATTCGTCAAACTGATCTTCTTCCATATTCAGCCACATACCAATTTAAAGATAGAAGACCTGGGCTAAGCCAAGAAAAGCAAAGAACCCAAAGGAATCTGTCACAGTTGTTAATGCAACAGTGCCGGCTAGAG
>MDTE01175574.1_pt1 | contig 10518 bp, 13 predicted proteins | sample 811231 | NCBI WGS metagenome assembly MDTE01 (sample SAMN05326651, study PRJNA326480) | marine metagenome | isolation source: seawater | place: Indian Ocean: Red Sea | collected 2010 | reverse complement strand
TGTATCTATTTTAGAAGGTGGTTATGATTTAAATGCTTTGAAAGAAAGCGTTGATTACCACGTAAAATCCTTAATGGAGCAAAAATAGAAATTAATAAACTGATATTGTCACTACTGGTTCCAGTGGTTCAAAAAAATAAAGTCAATATGTAATATTTTTCAAATATAGACCGCAAGCAGGTGCGGGAGGGGCACATTTGGAACGTTTTTTTGACTTGAATGCTTTTTGAAATGTATCAATGCTCCACTTTCCTTCTCCCAAATACTTAATGCACCCGACCATAGATCTAACTTGCTGTTGCAAAAATGACCTAGAGGTAAACCGCAAAGAAATTTTATCTTTGTTTTTTTTTATTAAAATTTTTTCCATAGTTCTAAGTGGAGATTTAGCTCCACAGGATGCTGCTCTATAAGTTGAAAAATCATGTGTGCCTAATAACAATTTTCCTCCTTTTTTCATAGCTTTTATGTCCAGCTTCTTTCTTATGTGCCATGCTTTATTCTTTTGAAGTGTTAAGGGCGACTGTCTGTTAACAATTAAATACTCGTAAGTTCTTTTTTGAGCATCATGCCTAGCATGAAAATTTTTATTTACTTTATTTATTTTTAAAACCGTTACTGATTTATTAGAAATATTTTGATTAATTGCAGGTAAAAGATTTTTTTTTTTAATTTTTTTTTTTAAATCGAAATGGGCAATTTGTGCCAAAGCATGAACTCCTGAGTCTGTTCTCCCGGCACCTGTAACGATTACATTTTCTTTTGAAAAATTAAATATTGCTTTCTGCAACACTTCTTGAACAGATTGACCATTTTTTTGGAATTGCCAACCCACAAATGAAGTGCCTTCATATTCTATTTGCATCTTGTATCTTTGCATTAATCTAAGATTACCCCTTTGTTAATTTTTTTACCTAGTAAGAATTCTTTAGTAGTTTGTTTATTTTTTCCCTGTCGCTGCAACTCCAAAATTTGAATAGCGTCTGACCCACATCCAACAGTTAAATTATCATCAAGAACATGGCCAGACTTTCCATTTTCTGAAGATATTTTTGCTTTTAAAACTTTAAATCTTTCTTTATCAAATTTAAACCAAGCTCCTGGACTTGGACTTAGACCATGGATATGCGCTAAAACTTTGTTAGCATCTTTATTCCAATTAATCTTTGTTTCATTTTTATCTATTTTCTTGGCGTAGGTTGCTTGAGAATGATTTTGGTCTATAAATTTTGAATTTCCATTTTCAATAGATTTTAAACTTTGAATTAACAAATTTGCACCCTCTGAAGAAAGCTTTTTTTCAATTTCACCATGAGTTGCATTTTTATCGAGATCAAATTTTTTCGAATCTAAAACAGGTCCACTATCCAATTTTTCTTGGATCCTCATAATGCTCACGCCTATTGTTTTATCTTCATTCATTATTGCCCTTTGAATTGGTGCTGCACCTCTCCATTTTGGTAACAGGGATGCGTGCAGATTAATAAAACCAAATTTTGGTTCATTTAAAAAACTTTTTGGAATAATTTGCCCATATGCAACAACAACAACTATGTCTGGTGATAATTCCTTAAAAAATTTTAGCTCCTCGTCATTATTTAAATTAATTGGATTTTTTAAATTTATTTTATTTTTTTTAGCAAATTCCTCTATGGGCGAAACATTAGTTTTTTGTCCTCTCTTTGATTTTGTGGGAGGCTGGGTGTAAGCACCAAGAATATCAAATTTATTTTTGATAAGAGCTTCAAGTGTTGGTACCGAGAACTCTGGGGTTCCCATAAAAACTACTTTGAGTGACATTAATTTATTACTGAATTTAAACTACAATTCTTTCTATTGCTTTCTTTTGTTTGGAAAGTTTTTTAATAATCATTGTTTTTTTTAATTTAGATAGATAATCAATAAAAAGTACGCCTTCCAGATGATCCATTTCATGTTGGATGCATGTGGCAAGCATACCTTCGGCTTTAAGTTCCTTTTGCTGACCATAGTAATCCAAATATTTTAAATAACATTTCTCAGGCCTTTCTATTTCAGCAAATTGACCTGGAACAGACAAACATCCTTCTTCGTAAGTTGCTTGTATTTCGGATTTCTCAATTATTTCTGGATTAATAAAGAACATTGGATTTTTTTGCCCTTCTTTTTGATCTATATCAATTACAATTACTCTTTTTGGTACCCCAACTTGAATTGCAGCAAGACCTATACCGGGAGCCGCATACATTGTCTCCAACATATCATCCATGAGTTTTTTTATATCTGAATCAACCTTATCAACCAGAGTTGATTTTTGTCTTAAAATTTTATTTGGTTCGGTTAAAATTTGTCTCAATGCCATAGGGATATGAATAAATTATAAGACTATTATAGTCAAGCAATTGAAATTTTCCCTGGGAGATCGCTAGGTTCTAATTGGTAGTGCTTCACTTAAAATATTATTTCTTATTTTTTTTAAATTTAGTTCATTTAATATTCTATTTAAAAAATACAAAGTTTCTGGATCCAAATCTCTAATTTCATCTTCTCCAATAATTTCAACGATTTTGAGCATAACTAAACCTATTTGGTTTTCCTTTGCCAAATCCTCTAAATTTTCTGGGACCGTTAATTCAGAAGAAAGTTTATCAAAATCTAAATCTTTGGGAAGAGAAATGCCATCGGCCACAAGGGACTCTAAAACAACAATGTCTTTGATAGAAATAAAATACTTCTTATTTTTTTTTATTTTTTTGTAGACTGACTTAAAATCTTTTTCGGTTTTGGGAAGTTTTTGATTATTTTCCAAAAAATGTTTTATAACTTTAGATCTGTGTAAAATATCATTGTCAAACTTTATCTTTGTTTGTAATTTATTGTCCAAGTTATTTTCAATTAACTCTGCGTAATCTTGGGTAATTTTTTCACGATCTACTGATTTTAAAATATTAGATAATTCATTAGAATAAACCGCAAATAGCTTATCTTTGATGAATAAATCTTTTAATAAAAAAGCTAAATCAATTTTCTTTTCATCGTTATCACTCAATAAAATGCTTTGGTAAATTAAAGCTCTTGCTTTGTAATTAGGCAAATTTTTATAAATTTCTTGTGCATTGGCTAATTGGTTAAAATTAAAATTTATTTTTAAGTAAATTTTAAAAATTTCATCATTATCAAACGAGTTTTGTGCTGCTGCTTGCTCGTAGGTTAATATTACATTCTCCTCTTCAAAATTATTTACTTGGATTAGGTTGGCAGATGAAAGATACCTCCATATATATTTGTCAGTTTTATCATTTGGTTCATAAGCAAAATCGCTGTTTGTAATATGAGATAGATAAAAATTTAGGAGATTATTATCTAAAATTTTTTTACTTGTGTTATCTGTTATGCCCAACAAAAAATTAATTTTTTCTTCAAAAAAATTATCTTTAAAACCTTTTTCTAACATCAAATCCATGTGTAGTTGAGCTTCTTCCTTTTGGTCATTATTTACCAAACAATAAACTTTAAATTTTTCTAAATAATTATTTTCAACCATTTTATCCATAAAATTTATTTTATCACAAGCTGACTTTATATCTGCCGATGAGAGATATTCGTCGATTAGAAATTTTACTGCTTTTGAATTCATTCCTACTTCAGGATTATTTTTCAAAAATGTTTCTAGATCTTTAACCCTTTTCTTTTTTATCAACCAATCTATTTTTATTTTTAAAAATTCTTCAGGATTTAAATTTGCTTTAGGAGGATAAGCATTGGTAAATAAAACTTGAAACATCAAATCTTCTGAAAGTTTTGATAATTTTAACTTTTTAATTCTTTTTAAAATTTTTTTTATATCTTCGCCATCAGATTGCGACCACATATCTAAATTAAAATTATTTTCTTCTGGATCGAATATTCCAATTATAGATTCTTTGGAATTGTCAATTTTATCTTCGTTTATCTTTATTTCTATTTTATTTATGTCCTCTGAAATAATTGGACTTTCTATTGTTATTTTTTTTTCTTCACTTGCTTCACTTTTTGAATTTTCTTTATTTTCTTTTTTTTCCCATATATCTACCGCAGCAATACTTAAGCCAAAATTAAAAACCAAACCATATACGAGAATTATTGAAAGTATTAATTTATTTAAGTGTAATAATCTTATCATGACTAATTTCTTGCTTGATAAGTTTTTTTGGAGCTGGAAAATCGATTCTATCAAGTAAAAAAACTACTAGAAAGAAAACAAAAGTAATTAAGACAATTTTAATTACTAAATTTCTATTTATTATATTTCTGCTAGTTCTTGGTTTTAATCTAAGTTGCATAATTGTAAAATTGTATTTAAACTCGAAAAATAAGACATAATTGTGGAAAATCAAATTTAAAATATTAAAAATTGTGAAAAAAAACCTTATTTTGTTAGGAATGATGGGTGTTGGCAAATCCACTGTGGGCAAATTAGTAGCAAAAAAACAAAAAATGGAGTTCGTAGATACTGACCAAGCTATTGAAAAAAAATTTTCAATGACAATTGCTGAAATTTTTAAAAAAAATGGAGAAAGTTTTTTTAGACTAAAAGAAGAAGAAGAAGTATTGAAATCACTAAAAAAAAAAAATTGTGTTATAGCCCTTGGAGGGGGCGCTTTTATTAATAAAGCAGTAAGGAATTATATCCTAAAAAACGCTGTGTCAGTCTGGCTGGATACTGATCCAAAAATTTTATATGACAGAATAAAATGGAATAAAAAAAGACCACTTTTAAATGAAAACAATAGCGCTAAAAAAATTAATGAATTATATTTAAAAAGAAAAAATATTTACAAACTTGCAAATTGTAAAATCAATTGTGATGAATCAAGCAAAGCAAGCTTGGCTAAAAAAATTATAACATTTTATGAAGAACAATAAATTAATCGTTAAAACTATTAGTAAGTCTTACCCGATTTATTTTAAAAATAATATCTTAAGTTCAGCGGGAAAAATAATTAAAAAAGAACTCCCTGATGTTAAAAAAATTTGCATTATAAGTGACAATAGATTGCCGAACTTATTGGTAAAAAAGCTTAATAGATCGCTAAAAAAATACGATCTAAAATATTATAAGTTAAATACAAATGAACAAACAAAAAGTCTTAAAATTGCAAATAAAATTATTGAGCAACTTTTAAAATATAATTTTAATAGATCTGATTGTGTCGTTGCTTTTGGTGGTGGAGTAATAGGAGACTTGTCTGCCTTTATTGCTAATTTAACTAAAAGAGGAATAAAATTTGTAAATATTCCAACTACTCTTTTGGCTCAAGTTGATGCCTCCATCGGAGGAAAAACAGGAATTAATACAAACCAAGGAAAAAATCTTGTAGGAACTTTCTATCAGCCTGATCTTATCTTAAACGACATGTCTCTACTTAAAAGCTTACCTCATAGAGAAATGATTTCTGGTTATGGTGAAATTTTGAAACATTCTTTAATTTCAGACAAGAAATTTTTTCTATGGCTTTATAAAAATGGAAAAGAAATAATAAATAGAAAAAATAATGACAAGCTCAAAAAAGCTATTATTAAAAGTTGTAAAATAAAAGTTCACGTTGTAAATAAAGATGAAAGAGAAAAAAATTTAAGAATGATCTTGAATTTTGGCCATACTTTTGCTCATGGATTTGAGAGGGCTAAAAACTTTTCAAAAAAAATAAACCACGGAGAAGCGGTACTTCTTGGCATGATGGTTGCTAGCGAATTATCTACAAGAAAAAAAATGCTTTCTACGAAGGAATTATTACAAATAAAAAGGCATTACTTTAATTTAAACTTGCCTTCAAATATAAATAAAATATTCAAAAAAAATGAAATTAAAAAGATTATTCATTTTATGAAGAAAGATAAAAAAAATATAGATGAAAAAATTAATTTGATATTACTTGAAAAAATAGGCAAAACCACAAAACCAAAAACAACTGCCATGAAAAGTAATGCAATAAAAAAATTTTTGTATTCTTATTATAAATAAGATTTAATTTATCAATATTTCTAAAGCATGGATTTTGCTTTTCATTTCGTCCTTTAAAATTGAAAAAATTTGTTTATGTGCTTCGATTTTACTCATGCTTTTTAGTTTTTTCGATTTAATTATAATTTTAAGATGTAGTTTACTTGAATCGAAAGATTTATGTCCGGCGTGAAGATTAGAATTGTCAATTAATATAATATTTTCTGGTTTAATTTTATTGTTAATTTTTTCTTTTACTTCTTCCAGAAAATTTATCATTTCGCTTCATAAATTTTAAAACATATAATAGTGTTAAACAATGAAAAATATTTGTGATTGGGAAAATTGCAGTGAAAATGGTAAATTCAAAGCACCATTAGAAAAAGACAATAGCAAGAACTATAGGTGGTTGTGCAAAGAACACATTAAATTATTCAATAGCAAATGGAATTATTTTGAAGGAATGTCGCAAAACCAAATTGAAAAATTCATAAAATCTGATGTCACATGGCACCGACCAACTCAAAAATTTGATTCTTCTGATAATTTTTTTAATATTTTATGGAATAATGCTTTGGATGATAAATTTAGTTTTTTTAAAGAAAAAAAAATGAATCATGGTTCAGTAAATAGAAAATTTAATGAAAAGGACAAAGATGCTTTTAGAATTATGGGCTTGGAATTAAACGCAGACTGGTCAATTATACAGAAAAAATTTAAAACTCTTGTAAAAAAATTTCACCCTGATAGAAATTCAGGTAATAAAGAATTTGAAAACAAGTTAAAAAAGATAACTTTGGCTTACAGCCATTTGAAATTAATAATGATAAGAAAATAAAGATATATGGCAAATTTAAACGAAATGATCCCGGACATAAAAATATCCGTAAATCAGATTTTTGGAATAGATACCGAAATGAAAGTTGATGGATTTTCAAAAAAAAGTGAATTTGTTCCTGAAATTGATAGTAGTTATAAATTTGATAGAGATACTACTTTAGCTATTGTTTCAGGATTCGCTTTTAATAAACGTGTTTTAATCCAAGGCTACCATGGAACAGGCAAATCAACTCACGTTGAACAGGTTGCCGCAAGATTAAATTGGCCTTGCGTTAGAGTAAATTTGGATAGTCACATAAGTCGTATAGACTTAATTGGAAAAGATGCGATCGTTATTAAAGATAATAAACAAATTACTGAATTCAAAGAAGGTATACTCCCTTGGTCAATACAAAATCCTATAGCTTTAGTATTGGATGAATATGATGCTGGACGGCCTGATGTAATGTTTGTAATTCAAAGAGTTCTTGAAAAAGAAGGAAGTTTTACTTTATTAGACCAAAATAAAGTTTTAAAACAACATCCTCTTTTTAGATTATTTGCTACAACTAATACAGTTGGATTGGGTGACACCACAGGACTTTATCAAGGAACACAACAAATTAACCAAGGTCAATTAGATAGGTGGAATATCATAACAACTTTGAATTACCTTAAGTTTGATAAAGAATTAGAGATTGTTCTTGCAAAATCTAAAAGTTTTAATACTAAAAACGGAAAAGAGATTGTTTCAAACATGATTAAAGTTGCAGACTTAACAAGAAAGGGGTTTGTTAACGGGGATATTTCTACCGTAATGAGTCCTAGAACAGTTCTACATTGGGCTGAAAATGCTGAAATATTTAAAGATGTGGGTTATGGATTTAGAGTTACGTTTTTAAACAAATGTGATGATTTAGAAAAAAATATAATCGCAGAATACTATCAAAGATGCTTTGGTGAAGATTTGCCAGAATCTTCTGTTAATATAAAAATTTAGAACAGACATAAATGGATGAACAAGAAATTTTAAAAGAAAGATTTAAGTCAGCGGTTTCTTCTGCGGTTAAAGCTATTTCAGAAAATTTTGATATTGAAGTTAAATTTGGTAGCAGTATAAATTCAAAAAAAAACTCACTTAATCTACCCGAGATAGTAAATTTAAAAAAAATACAAGATTTTACTAATTTAAGAGCTTTCGCGGATTCCGAAGCTTTAAAAATAAAATACACTGATACGAAAATTTATCTTAAAAATGAGCCTGGGGGCGCTACGGGAAAAGCTTTATACGCTATTGCTGAGAAAATTAGATATGAAAAAATAGGATCCGATAGATTAAAAGGTGTAAAAAATAATCTCACCCAGTGCTATGAAAATAAATTTAAAGAAAAAAAGATTGAAGAAATTAAAACAGAATCAGATGTTCCTATAACAGAGGCCTTTGAATTATATTTAAGAAGCCATTTTTTCAAAATAAAACAAAATGATGTTACAAAAAAGGTATTAAGTCACTGGAAAGATTTATTTGACAATAACCTAAGAAAAAAATTAAAAGAATTAGATAGTTGTGTTAAAGATCAGAGTAAATTTAGCCGTTTAGTTACTGAGCTCATTGATGATCTTGATTTTGAAGATTCTGATTTAAAAGAAAAAGAAGAAGAAAAACAAGATGCGAAGGATAACTCTTCAAATCCAAATAGCGATGAAAACAAAGACCCGCTTCAAAAAGAAGAGGAGCAAAATAATAGTGCTGAATTAGATGCTGTTCAACAAACATCTGAATCTATTGAGGAAGGTAATGATTCTGACGAAAAAGAAGCAACAGAAGTTGTGGGAGATCCAAGCAGAAGAAAAGAAAATGATAAAAATCTACAAAAAGATAGGTATAAAGTATTTACAAAAGAATTTGATGAAGAAAAAAATGCTGAAGAACTTGAAAAACCAAACGAAATTATAAGACTTAGAAAAAATCTTGATCAACAATTAACCAATTTACAAAGCTTGATAGCTAAACTTGCTAACAAACTTCAAAGACAATTATTAGCAAAACAAAATAGGTCGTGGGAATTTGATTTAGAAGAAGGTTTGTTAGATACTTCAAAATTGCCTAGAGTAATTATTGATCCCTTTCAATCGAATTCATACAAAGTTGAAAAAAAAACTGATTTTAAAGATACAGTAGTTTCTCTTCTTATTGATAACTCTGGCTCCATGCGAGGAAGACCAATTTCTGTTGCTGCAATTTGTGCAGATATATTATCTAGAACTTTAGAAAGATGTTCTGTTAAAGTTGAAATTTTAGGATTTACAACAAAAAATTGGAAAGGTGGGAAAAGCAGAGAAAAATGGAACGCAGATAATAAACCGCCAAATCCAGGAAGGTTAAATGATTTAAGACATATTGTTTATAAATCTGCAGATGTACCATGGAGACAGGCGAAAAAAAATCTCGGCTTAATGCTAAAAGAAGGTTTGCTAAAAGAAAATATTGATGGTGAAGCTCTTTTATGGGCTTTCAAAAGACTTGTTGTAAGAAAAGAAGAAAGAAAAATATTAATGGTTATTTCAGATGGAGCGCCCGTAGATGATTCGACTCTATCGGTAAATGCTGGCAATTATTTAGAAAAACATTTAAATCAGACCGTAAAATGGATTGAGGAAAGTTCAAATATAGAAATCCTTGCAGTTGGCATAGGGCATGACGTAAAGAGATACTATAAAAAAGCAGTCAAAATTACAGATGTTCAAGAGCTTGGGGATGTAATGATCAATCAATTAACTAATCTTTTTTCAGAAAAAAATAAAAAAACTATACATTAATTTTTTTCTCAGTAATTGAATTTTCCTGAACATGCGAAAGTAATAATCTAAAAGGAATCAACATTACTAATGCAACAAATATTTTAACGGACAAATCACCAAACGATAAAGTTACCCAATTTATTTCTGTTCCGTAAAATGAAATAGAAAAAAATAATAAAGTATCAATAGTGGATCCTATTAATGATGATGCTAAAGGAGCAGCAAACCAAATTTTTTTTCTTAATCTATCAAAAATATTTACATCAACTAACTGCGCAATAAGAAATGCAGATCCAGAGCCAATTGCAATTCTAATTGAAATTAAATCTGAATAGTTTGTTGAAAAGCAGAGAGTTAAAAAAATTCCTAATCCAAACCCTAAATAAACAATTTTTTTTGCATTATTTTTTCCGTACCTTCTATTAGCTAAATCTGTTATCAAAAATGCTACTGGGTAACTGAAAGCACCATAGGTTAGCAAATTTTGAAGACCAAAATAATTTATAGGGAATTGAACAAGATAATTAGAAATAACAACTATCAAAGCCATAAGAAATGCTAAGACAAAAAATAATCGATTTTCTATCTTGATCATCAGCAGCTAAGCTTTTGCTATTATTTTATTTTTTATTTTTTTTGCTTTTGGAGACAACTTGTAGGGTTTAACGCTTTTTAAATAAAAATCTAATCCACCTTTATAGTCTACTGTTCTTAATGCTGAATTGCTTACGCTAAGTCTTATATTACGTTTTAATATATCGCTCTTAAAAGTCACATTTTTTAAATTAGGAAAAAATTTTCTTTTAGCTTTGTTGTTAGCATGACTCACTTTATGACCTTTTAAAGGAGATTTACCTGTAAGTTCGCATTTTTTTGACATATTAAATTTCCTATGCAGTATATAGATCCAGTAGTAAATGGAATCAAGAGAATAT
>MDTE01123724.1_pt1 | contig 10518 bp, 14 predicted proteins | sample 811231 | NCBI WGS metagenome assembly MDTE01 (sample SAMN05326651, study PRJNA326480) | marine metagenome | isolation source: seawater | place: Indian Ocean: Red Sea | collected 2010 | reverse complement strand
GAAACTTTCTTTTAAATCTTTTGGAGCAGTTGGGTCAACATTTTCAGCACCCATTACACTGTAACCTAAATTTGTATCTCCTTCGTATGGATACTTCATTTTGGTTTCCAAGTCCATTTCAAAGAACTGTTTCATCGTATCAAACCATAGATTGTAAACACTGGTTTCTTTTTCATTGAAATGATTTTTGAATACTGCAAATCCAATAGTTGTGTATGCTTCTTCAATCTGCCTTAGTGCAGTATCGTCTTTTAAGTCTATAATTGGTATCATTTAAATTCCTTGTATCTGTGTGCTTTAAAACACGAGTTTTGCCTTCCTGTAATGAATTCGTTCAATGGGCTTGGGTATTCATTAAAAAACGGTATAACATATTCCCATACTATTTCACCTTGTTGTGTTACCTCAAACAATCTACCAAATGCACTTTCACAAATAAATGTATTACCATTCCATAATCTTTGAACACTTCCCATATAAGGACTAAAGAAAGCAGGAGGCATATCATCAACATAACTCCATACCATTTCTTTTGTCTCTAAATCAAACTCCACAATTCTACTATGATGTACTCCAGGCGGTCTAATATTTCCGTTACAAAATGCAACAAGTGTTCCTTCATCGGTAACAACAGGACAATGTTGTTGTGCTACGTCTGGCCATTTTACAGACCAAACAACTTCATTACTGTTTACATCAACGCCAATTATACCACTAGTATTTCTCAAACTCATGTATACAATATTGTTATGTAGATGAACACCATTAATCATGGGCCAATGATTATCCGGAAAACCTACATGAGTAGGAAACTCTTGTTCAGTGATGTGTTCCCATGCACACCATTCCCAAATTACTTCACCTTTTCTGTTGACCATACGCACAATATCACTGTATCTGCCCATTTCATATTCTGCGGCGGCAACATACAACAATCCATTATCCAGCCATTGTGCATCGTGATGTGCATATGGATCTTCATATTCCCAAATTATATCACTATCTCTTGTAGCTTCCATAAAATGTCCACCATGCCAAATATCCCAAGGAGGATAAAGATCAACACTAGTATTATGACAACCGTTATATCCTAAGTTACCATTTGGTAATATTACTGCATCTCTACCCGGTCTTACTGGCATTTGCCATTCATGCACTGTGTCACCTTTTATATCTATAAGTGGTACACGACCGCCTCCTGTTTGTGGTGCATATAGTGTGTAACCACCTGCATTGTGAACAGTTGTAAAAGTTACACCTAGCTTTCTACGAGCTACTGTGGTCATTTAACTTCCTTTCATTTCTGATTCATGCCATTTACGCATTAAGAACCACCCAATAGTTTGTACTGTAATAAAAAATGCAAATCCTAAACAAGTTGCAGTCAATATTAAAGCCATGACTAATGCTGTTTCTAAGTTTGCTTGTGCATATATTATTTGAACACCAAGTCCACCTTGTTCACTACCCGATCCTATAATAAACTCTCCAACGATAGCACCAATTACACTTAGTCCTGCACTAATTTTTAGACCTGCAATAATATTAGGAATGGCGGCAGGAAATCTAAGTTTTAAAAAAGTTGTTACTCTATTTGTTTTGTGATAATCAAATAGTTCAACTAGTGTTTTACTTGTACTTTTTAATCCTAGAAGTGTATTGTTTATGATAGGAAACAATGCAATGATAACACTAATTATTATAATGCTTTTTATTTCAAATCCAAACCATAGTACAATTAGTGGTGCTACTGCAACAACTGGCACTGTTTGTAGTAGTATCGCATATGGATATAAACTACGTTCAAGTATCTTGCTAAGGCTCATAATTGTAGCAACGATAATACCTATTACAATAGCAATGATATATCCAGTAAATGCGGCTTGAAATGTTTGAGCTAGTCCAATCATTATAATATTAAAATCTTGTACAAATATTTGTGCGACAGCATAAGGTGTAGGCAATAAAAATGCCATATTGTAAATTAATGCACCAACATGCCAACTACCTAAAAACAATGCTAGTATTAATATTGGTGGTAATATCTTTTTTATTTCCATGTTCTTAACTTTCCAGCGATGTCATTCACCAGTTTGCTAAATTGTGGTTTTGTTCTTATATCTGGTGTTCGTTTTTTAAATGGTATATCTACAATGTCTGTAATTTTACCCGGACGTGGACTCATAATACAAACTCTATTGCTAAGATAAACTGCTTCTGCAATGTTGTGTGTTACAAGTATTGCAGTAAACTTATCTCTGGTCCACATGTCATATAATTCTTCTTGCAGTACTTCTCTGGTTAGTTCGTCTACTGCACTTAACGGTTCATCTAGCAAAATATATTTAGGATCTAACACTAAACTTCTTGCTAGGCTCAATCTCATTTTCATCCCTCCTGATAATTGATGTGGGTATGAACGTTCAAAGCCATTTAATCCTACTTGTCTCAGAGCTACTGCGGCTTTGGCTCTTTTGTTATCTGTGTGTTCTAATTCCATAAGCAATTCAACATTGCCTTGTACAGTACGCCATGGTAACAATGCACTGTCTTGAAACACAAAAGCACCCTTGTTGGGTTTTTTAACAGTACCTGGAGAATCAACTAGATCAGCAATTATTCGAAGTAGGGTAGACTTGCCACAGCCTGAAGGTCCAACAATACTGATGAACTCGCCTGTGGCAATATCTAAATTTACTTCTGCTAATGCTTGAACTTCATCAAAGTGTTTTGTAACTTTGGAAATTGCAATCATTGGCTTACCTATTATTCACAGTTGCCAAGGAATGATAGATTGTATGATGATGATGCATCAAAGTCTGCAGGCACCATATCAACTTCTTTCAACTGTCCTGAAAGTTCTTCCCATCTAGCACTGGTCATACAACCAAGTTTGCTATAGTCTGATGGTAGAAAGTCTGCTTTCATAAGTTCAATAGCATTCATATGAATGTCTCTTGTTACTTTCTTAGACTTAGAAAGAATAAGATCCGCAGTAGGATCTGGATTGTTTAGTGATTTAGCAAAAGCCGCTCTTAGTCTATCAACAACCTGTTGTACTAATTCTGGGTTTTCATCAATCATTTTTTGTGTAGTAAACAATACACTGTAAGGTCTATAACCCAAAGACTCTAGTGTAATTTGATCTGTTTCTACACCCTTGGCGGCAAGTCTAGCAGGTAAGAAAAGTGAATAGCCCTGTTGGAACATTTCTTTTTCTCTGGCAAACAATCCTAAGTCGCCTTTAAGTGGGAATTCATCAGCACTTACGCCGTACTCTTTCTTTACCCACTTCCAATATGTAACACCCATTTTAACTGCAAAACGTCTGCCGTCTAGGTCTTTAATTGTTTTAATACCTTGATCCGGGTGAAATACTAGTGTATATGGAACGTGATCCAAGTTTGCAAATACTGCAACTAGACCAGCACCTTTTGCATTGGCTGACATTACTGAGTCTGATCCTTGTAGACCAAATTCAACTGAACCAGCGGCAGTTTGGGCGGCTGTGTTAACACCAGGACCACCTGGCTTTACGATAATTTTTAGATCATGTTCGTCGTTATCTAACATAGCTTGCCAGAAAACACTTTGGTTACCTTGGGGGAACCAGTCCATAAGAAGTGTTACTTCTTTTGCGTGTACAGTTGTTGCGAATAGTAATGCTACTACACTTACTGCCAAAGATTTTAATAGTTTCATTTATTTTATCTCCTCTAAGGTTTATGGGTGTTCTTTAACTAAAAAATGTTTCACCCGTTTGTATTAAAAAAGGGCCTATTGACCCTTTTGATTAATTTGGTACGACTGCGTCTATGCCTTCTACATAGTATGACATACTATCTAGATGAGCTCTATCAGCAATTTCACCTGCAGGTATTTGTAACTTGCCTGTGGTATCTTTGATAGGACCAGTAAATGCAAAATATTCACCAGCAGTAATAGCCGCTTTAATCTCTTCAGCTTTTGCTTTTACATCATCTGGCATATTTGTAAATGGTGCCATTTCAACAGACCCGTCGTTCATATGTCCAAAGTAACAACCGTCAGGACCATCACAGCCGGGTGTCCATGTACCGTCAAGTACTTGACCTACCTTTTCAATATAGTAAGGTCCCCAATTATCAATAGTTGCTGTCAACTGTGCCTTGGGAGCAAATCTATATTGGTCACTTGCTTGTCCAAAACCAATATGTCCTTGTTGTTCTGCAACCTGTAATGGAGCAGGTGAGTCTGTATGTTGTGCAATAACATCACAACCTTGGCTAAACAATGCTTTGGCGGCATCTGCTTCTTTACCTGGATCATACCATGTCATAACCCATACTACGTCGATGTCAACTTTTGGATTCATCTTTTTGGCACCCAAGTAGAATGTATTAATCTCTCTGATAACTTCAGGAATTGGATAGGCGGCAACATAACAAATTTTATTTGTTTTTGTCATCATACCAGCAATAATGCCTTGTACATGTCTTGCTTGATATAACCTTAATCCGTAGTTTGCCATATTAGTGCCATTTGTTTTATAGCCTGTTGCATGTTCAAATTTCACATCTGGATATTCTTCAGCAACTTTTAACATACTATCCATATATCCAAAAGAGGTTGCAAAAATAATGTCTACACCTTGCATAGCCATTTGACGCATAACTCTTTCTGCATCTGGTCCGTATTTGACACTTTCAACATACATGGTTTCAACTTTGTCACCGTATGCTTCTTCAACTTGTTTTCGACCAATATCATGTCTGTAAGTCCAACCATGGTCGCCTGTTGGTCCTACATAGATAAAGCCAACTTTAACTTTATCTTTTGCCTCTCCTGCATAGACTGGAAAAGACAACATCACTGCTAAAAATGAAGCAGTAAGTAGTTTTAGTATATTCATACCCTTTACCTTTCTAGTGTGTTCTACACTACTAAAAAAAGGGCCTAGTGACCCTTTTTTCTTTGATATGCTATTGTGCATACTCCTGCTGAAGTTTCACATTATCTATAAATTCCTTCCTTACGTCAGGTTCATTTTTAAATGCGCCTCTCAGCACTGTTGTTTGTGTTAAGCTACTATGAGCTTTGATGCCTCTGTTTTCACAACAACCATGTGTTGCCTGAACATAAACACCAACATGTTCACTACCTGTGATTTCTTGAATTTGATTTGCAATCATAACATTCAAGTCTTCTTGTAGTGTTCCACGTCTTGCACACCATTGTGCAATACGAGAATATTTGCTAAGTCCTAGTAATTTAGGTCCTGCAATAATACCAATGTATGCTACACCTTTTACTGTTTGGTGATGATGCGAACACAAACTTGTAAGTTCGCTACGCACAACCAACATGCCTTCATAACCACCTTCAATGTAGTTGGGAAAAGCACTAGGGTTAGGCATTGGGTCATAACGACCAGACATAATCTCATTGATGTACATCTTAGCCATTCGCCTTGCAGTATCCATACTGTTAGGATCTGTTTCTGTATCAATTACTAGACTTTTTAAAACGTTTTCAAAAGCCGGCATTGCCTCGTCGATAAGTTTTTGTTTGTCACCTTCTTCGAGGTATTGGCTAATATTATCATTAGCCCAAGAACGTCCGCCTGCGGCGTCAATACGCTCTTTAATTTTTTGGGAAATTTTCATTTATTGCTCCGAGTTATAGTGGTGTGTCACTTTTAATTGAATCATACATCTTACTGCCACTAAAGAAATTGGCAGTCAATTTTGCTGACTCTGTATTTAACTGATTGTGATAATTATTGTGATAAACCATATAATTTTTTAACTTTTCAATCAGCTTGGACTTGTGCTTTGTGTAACTGTCAAAACTTTCAGTCCATTCACTAGGGTACTTGAAATCATCATCATACATCTCTGTGTAACTCAAACGATCTGGTACCATAGGTATTGCTCCTACCAATGCTCCTTCGTATGCACTGATACCTAGTGTCTCTTGCAAGTTTGCACTAAACACTATTTTAGCTTCTCCAAGTATATTGTGATATTCATCTTTTGTCAACTCTTGTTCTTGACAAACTATAAATTCATATTCGGGTAATTCTTTTTGTAGGTCTTTGAATATATCCAACTGTTTTTCAGGTGCTAGTCTATGAGGAAAAATAATGGTATCCTTTTTGTCCATATTCTTGTATGGAGTAAGTATATCGTTCATATACTCCATGGGCCAACCTGTAATAACAATATTGTCATTTGCATCTTTGAGTGTCTCTGCTGGAGTCATTCCAAACATGCCTTTGTACTTTAAAAGTTCTTTAGCAAACAAGTTTAGGTGAAACTCTGTTGCAAAGTAGTTGTGATCATAACACCAGAACATACTTTTTTCTGCATGTCTTACCCATGCTTTTTCGCCGATGAGTCTACCCAAGAAGTCATGTGGGTCATAACTACCAGCATGCCACATGCCACCAATGCGAATGTTAACACCCAATAGTTCTGCCATATAGCGTAATTGAATAACTGTAGGATTCCAGGCATCGGTGTAGATAAAATAATCGCCGTCTTGTACTTTTCCATTGCAGAACATTTCCCCTATCTGTTCGAGTTGCTTACTCTTATATATGTTCGTTCCGCCAAAGTTGAGAAAAGCCCCAGGCGTTGTTGCCTGAGGTGTTTCTCCGCCACTGATGACTACTATCTCTTCATCAGTGTTATTGCTTAATTGCAATGGTAAATGTTTTTTCCACTGTGCAGTGTAACGTGTATCAACTGCTTCGAGGTCAACTACATAAACGGTCATGCCGCCTCCTTAGGAGTAACCCAAGGATGTTGAAAGATACCAACATGTATCTTTAGTTTCTTAGGACTACGATCGGCACTAATTTTAATTGCCACATCATAAGTTATAGCAGTATCGCGGATACTACCAACAATAGTAAAGTCTTGGATTTTACGTTGTTTTACAAGATCACCCAAGTAGCTCTTGAACAGTTTGAGAACGACTTGCTCGCTCTCAGGTTTATTTTCAAGTCGACCATCCCACGGTTCAATTATACGGATAAGGTCCCACTTGATATCGTTAATGCTAATACGATTCTGTCGCATTTTATTAAATCCCATATTGAATTGTTGCACCATTTTCTCCATCTTCGCTTACTGTAATTTCCATTCTGCGATTAGGATATTTTTTGTTAATTGTTTCTGCTAATTCATCGCAAATCATTTCACATGATTTGTAATCTAAAACCAGCACTCCGCCAGTTTCACTACCACTGTATAGTTTTTCAAGCCATCTTTTGAATTGGATAAACTCGATGTCCCTATCGTCGTGGAACACTTCAATGCACACCCTGAAGTGAAAGATATGCCTATGAGGATAACCAAGAAACGATACATCATATTCATCGCCAGTAGCTAGCTTTGGATCATCCAATGCCGCAGGATATTTATGTATACCTTCTCTTTGAAAGGTTACCCAAATCATTGATTTGCCTTTTTTTAATCTATTGTCTTCTTGTCGCATTTTCCATAGCATCCAATCATAATAACGTTCTGGCTCTTTATCAAAGTCAGAGCCGTCCATTATTTTTTCTTTTTAGAAGTTGTTGAAACTTCTTCAACTTCTACTTCTTCGTCTTTTAAGCTAATATCAATTTTACCCGTCTTCATAGCTTTTTCTAGTCTTTGCATGATTTGTAAAATCTCCCATAGTTTCCAGTCCATGGTCTTTGCCATTTCCATGAAGTCTCTGTCACCACCAGTTGGTACTTCTTCTGGTGTATCATCAATGACTCTTATTTTCTTTACCATTGCTTTCTCCTTCTAACTTGTTGATAGCATCTTTAAGTTTGAGTTTTTTAACTTTAAGTTCTTTCAGTGTTCTCTCACTGTTTGTAGTATTGTATAATGTTTTGACTTGTTCGTCAAGTGCTTTGTGTTCTTTCTTCAACTTGTCCAGTCGGTTTTGATTTGCTTGGGGCATTGTTTACTCTCTCCCTAAGATCCGTAGTACTGAATCTGTGTTCCCTTTTGTTAAAGTGTAGTTCTATACCTCTTTTTCTACACACATCTTTGCCTGTAAAATCTCTTTCTCTGTACTCCTCACCAAGAACTCTTACATTGATATGATACATTTCAAGTATATCAACCAAGTCTTGTTCGGTTTGATAAGGCACAATCTCATCTACATAACTTACTGCTTTCAGTTGTGTATATCTTTCTACAAGTGTTTGTACAGGTGGATTTTTACTTTCGGGTCTATCAATAGTAGGATCAGTTTGTAACCCTACTATCAAATAATCGCAATGCTCTTTTGCTTCTCTGAGCATGGCAATGTGTCCTGCATGTAGTAAGTCAAATGTACTACATGTAAAACCTATGTGTTTATTACCGTTCATTCTATTGGCTCGTCGCCTTTATAATCTTTCCAGTCGGTGTAAACTGATCTGTCTTTGAGTGAATGTAAACTGTGACACCATACACCAGGATTGCTATATCCCCAAGTGGTGTCATCAATCTTCAATGTTGCATTGTAGTTAAAACCTCTAATGTGTGGAAGTTTAACACTTATCATACTAATGTAGTTATCATAATCATCAAACCCAAGTTTGAGAACTTCTTCTGCGTGTTCTACACCATAGTCTAGTGTACACCAAAACTTTTTTTCCAGTAATGGAATAATCATGCTTTTCCATTCACTATACTCAATTACATCTTTGGGCTTAAAACTTTGGCTTGTACCAAAGTACAAGTGTCTAATACCATGTGCAAGAGCACGTTCAACAATATCATTTACGGGCTTGATACCGACAACAAACAATGTTCGTTCACCAAGCATTGCAGTATGTTCAATCTCAGTACCGATAAAATAATCTGTTTGTTGTCTTTGTTCTGTATTCAATCCCATTCTATATATCCTCTACCATATCCTTGTGGACGGTTTTGTGCATCAATGAATGCTTGTTGCCAGTTTGTTTCTCTACTATAACTTTGTGTCCATACATTGTCAAGTTCTATTTTACTTTGTGCAACCATGCTCACTGCTCTATTCATACTACTATGAAAACATTCTGCTCTTGGACTTGGCATTTTTATAGTTGCACTTTTCCATAACCAATTGCTAAGATCAGTTGTTATAGGTTCTGTTTTTTGCGAGCATAATATAATCAGCGGATTATCATTTACTTCTACTTCTAACACTTGTTTTGTATCTTTGAGATCCACTATAATATCATATGAACCATTTGGCTTGGATACCAAATGTTCTCCCCAATAATCAGGATCTGCACTACCCCAAACATCAATGTCCCAATCATATGTGTCTACTGTTTGATGAAATACTTTTGCAAGAAAACCTGTACCAATAATTAGCATACGTCTTTGATCATTGTGATGTTTTGTGACCAATTCATCTCTACAAAATGTTTCAATGTTTACACCACAAGCTACAGGTTCAATTATATAATCAGGATCAGCGGCTGGTACTTTTACCCATGTCATGGGCTTGCAGTTGTAGTAGTCTGCATATGCAGGTTCACCTCTAGTAGCTACATAGTCTCCAACTTTTACATCATAATCATGTACACCTGAACCACGAGCTACAACTTGTCCTAGTCCTTCATGTCCGTGCATTGACATAGGTAGTAAAGGAAACTTGCCGTTCATCATATCTATATCGCTACGACATACGCCAGTGAATACACTTTCTACTCTAATTTCCAATGGTTCAAGTGGAGGAACAAAATAATCACATTCTATAAATTCACCTTTGCCTAGTGTGGTGAGTATTTTTACAAATTGTCCAGAATCTGGTGAATCCATAAATCCATCTCCATTTGTTGTTGCCAAAATTTATCGTTACTTTTTTCCCATAATGCAGTTGTTATCATATTATGGTATGCTAGTTCTGGACATAGTCCTAGTTGAAAACTTTTTGTTTGTGTATGTACTGCTATGTCGTCTGTATCTAAACTACGCCAATCTGTTTGTAGTTGAAAGTCTCCGAAGTCAATATATGCAAAATCATCTACATCATAAACTCCATTGGGATCTACTTCTCCATAGTCACTATCAGTCAAATCTTCTAAGTTCCAACGTCTTTCTTTCTTTGCCCATTTTGGTTTACTGTTACGCCAGTCTGGTTCAAACATTTGATACAAGCTCAACAAGTGTGGCATCAAATCTCTGCTTACACCGCCAAAAGCTAGTTCTTTGTTTGTAAACCAACTGCCTGGCTTTGGTACTCTATTATCGTTGATCCAGTTGATTCTAGTTACACCTTTTTTAGGATCAGCCGCTTCAGCCATCTCTGCAATATTTTCTCTGTACTGATTGTTCTTGGTCATCATTATTCTTGTGTCATGATGATCGACCAAAAGTTGACTCCAAAGTGTAGTACTACCAACACCTGGCTTTTCAACAAACACAATGTCACTGTACATTGCACACAAGTCTGCTAGTTCATAATGTGTATGATTTGGAGTAGTAATATGACAAGTGTCCCAATAACTTCCGTTATGTCCACTGCCACTTTCTATTGCACTTGATACTGTCTTGAAGT
>MDTE01053768.1_pt1 | contig 10518 bp, 10 predicted proteins | sample 811231 | NCBI WGS metagenome assembly MDTE01 (sample SAMN05326651, study PRJNA326480) | marine metagenome | isolation source: seawater | place: Indian Ocean: Red Sea | collected 2010 | reverse complement strand
TGAAATGCAGAAGATCGCAATACAATGATGCCTTTATAACGATTAATAGATTATATATTAACGAATTAATACTATCTTTGGCGAATTTCGTTAAATCCAAGTAGGGAAATTTCTTGCGAAGATGGGTGGTTTCATCTTGACCTTAGAATCATGGACTGCTAGCCTAAACTCTGTAGTTTGAGCGAGCCTAAGGGGGCATTTATGGTAACGGTTACGGATCTAGCAGCAGAGAAATTGGCTGAAATTCTAGCAGAAGAAGGGCAGCCAGAAGCTGCGCTACGTGTAATCGTAGTTCCTAATGGACACGGGGCACAGTACATGCTTTCACTTGAAGACGGCATGAATGATGATGATACTGTTTTACATGACGCAGGTGTACGGGTAATCACGGATTCCGAAAGTGCTCCTTTACTAGAAGGTGCTTCCATAGACTACTCTGATGGATTGATGCGCAGTGGATTTATTATTGAGAATCCCAATATAGCTCCTAGTGCAGGTGGCTGTGGTTGTGGGGCCGGAGGCTGCGGTAGTGGCGGTGGTTGTGGCGGCGGTGGCTGCGGCTGCGGCGGGCACTAGATTTTTTAATTAACTAATTAAGCAAAGAGGGCACACGAAGGTGCCCTCTTTGCTTGTAAGATTAATTCTGCAAAGCTACATAGATCATAGGTAGCAAAATGCTCTTAATTGCTGATCTCGACTCCCCTCATCGTTTTTGCAGATTCTAGCATTGCCAGAGTTAGTTCAACGGTTCTAAGCCCATCGAATCCTGTGGCTAAAGGCTGGCTATTCGTTTGCAGTGCCCTTTGGAAGGCCTCAACTTGTAGCGTGTATAGTTTAATTGGATCGTAGTCATAGTTGACATTGAAGTTAATGAGATCAGTTGACGCACATAAACTTCCGGTTTGATTCATGTCAATCGTTGAATTGGTGTATGCACTACCATTTGTTCCATATATTCCTATTTCATTTCTGAAGTAATCAGGGGTTTTTCTCCCAGTCATAATGGTAGCGATGGCGCCTTTTGAAAATTGAAGTGTTAGATGCGCAAATTCTTCCAAAGGCTTTTTCTTGGTTGCATCAGTTGTTGCACTGACAGAGGTAACTTCATCGTTTAGCGTAAAGCGCAACAGATCCACGCAGTGCACGCCAGTAGCCATAAAGGCTCCAGCACCGATTTTATTAGGATCATCCCACCAAGCTTGTAATCCAGAACGCAAAGGAGGATTTTCTTGCCCTCGAACTCCTCTTCCCCAATTAGCCTCAGCAAAATTTATTTTTCCGAGGTCTCCGTTACTCACTAGTTTTCTGATTTGCTGATGAGCTTCGTGTGCGCGTAAGTGGAAGCCTACTCCGAGTGTCACAGAAAATTTTAAACAAGCTTCGATCATATTTTCGGCATCACGGAGGGAAAGAGCCATTGGCTTTTCAACCAATACATGTTTACCAGCCTTCGCTGCTTTAATTGTTTGCTCAGCGTGGAGAAAATTTGGTGATGCTATATATACGATATCAACGTTGGGATCGTGAATGAGAGCATCAACGCTATCAAAGGAAGATGTTGCATTATGCTTCGAGGCAAATGCCTGTGCGCGATTAGAGTCTTGGCTCGCTACAGCGGCGATATAAGAGTCTCCGGAAGCGTTAATTGCTGGCGCCATTTTTGAATCTGGGTGGCGTCCAGTGCTGATTATGCCCCAACCTATTGGCATGGCACTCTCAATTACTCATCTTCATTAATGTACCGATATGCAGCTAGAGCAGCTGCAACACCATCACCCACTGCATTAGCAAGTTGCTTGTCTGAGAACTGCCGAACGTCTCCTGCTGCAAAAACCCCTGGTACATTGGTCTCCATTTGAATGTTTGTAATTACATGTCCAGCACTATCTAAATCAATCACCCCTTGCATGAATTCATTGATAGGGTGAAAACCAATAAATATGAATATCCCTTCCGTAGCGTACTCAGAAACCTCATTGGTTTTGAGGTTTCGTAAAGTCATACTATCGACGATACCATTGCCTTTAATTTCTTCCACTACGGTATCCCATATGAATTTTATTTTTGGGTTTTCGAACGCTCGCTGCTGTAAGATTTTGCTAGCTCTTAACGAATTTCTACGGTGTATAACGGTGACGCTTTTTGTCATTCTAGTGAGATAAAGACCTTCATCCATTGCGGCATCGCCACCTCCAATTACAGTAACATCCATATCTCGGAAAAAGTTACCGTCACATGTGGCACAATAGGAAACCCCTTTACCTGAGAAATAATCTTCACCAGGTACATCAAGCTTGTTATGTTCGCCTCCGCTAGTAATGATTATTGTTTTTGTTAAAAATACATTTCCTTGGCAAATTACACGTTTTATTGGTCCTGAGACATCTAGTTGAGTCACAGTGTCATATTCAAACTGAACTCCAAACCGTTGGGCTTGTTTTTCGTAAAGCATAGCCAACTCAGGCCCGTCTATAGGCTCAGGGAAACCAGGGTAATTTTCAATTTCCCCTGTTAATAAAATTTGTCCACCTAAGGCTTGTCGTTCAATTACTAAAGTCTTAAGCATCGCACGAACGGAATATATTGATGCAGCTAACCCTGCAGCTCCGCCCCCGATTATGATCACGTCATATTGTTCGTTAGTTGCCATAAACCTGTACCTTAAGAAGGATGCTTATATTCTATTCGAAAATAGTTCAGATATTAACTCCATGTGGCAAAGGCCATTGCACAGCCGGTACCTGCTAGAGTTCTATAGCAGGGTTGGTAATCTATGAGATCCATAGTTTTGTCTTCCATGGCTCCACCTAACGTAACCCAGTTGCGGATTTCTGTAGTTCCTAAAATCAGACGTTCATCGGAAATGGTACGTAGAGTATTAGCATCCTTGGATGCCAATGCTGCCAATGTTTTCCGATCAATTTCTTCATCAATGATGAAATGGCTTAAACCTCCAGATGCCATTATCGCAATACGAGCATCACTATCCCAAGAATCGATCGCATTACGCAGCTCTTTCCCAACATCGTAACATCGGCCTACGGTAGGTTGATTAGGTGGATAGAAACAGTTAACCATGAAAGGAATGATGGGGACATTACCTTCGGGTAAAATTTGGCGGTACAAGAATGCAAAAGCATGCCCGGCTCCAATATCTTCCCGAAGCTTGTTAGTGACAGAGATATCGATATTTTGAGAGACAAAATGTTTAATAATATGCTTTGCGAGAGCAGGATAACCTGGCTGAGAAGATTCGTTTATAGGATCCTGTGCATCCCTCCATTCACGTGCACCACTAGCCCATGCCTTTTGTAGCGCTGCATCGCGACCAGGACCTTGCCGTTCTCTAATAGGTAATTCGTTTCCATAGTAGATAGAGAACATTGGCATATTGTCCTCCATAAATTGTTCATGTTGGTCATCACCAATTACTACGATTGCATCGGGGCGAATCTCAGCGACGGTATTTTTCAGTACTTGTAAGGCTTTTTGACATGCTTCGTAACGTTCAATAAATTTCTCAGGAGTGATTTCCTCTTCGATTCCAGGAAGATTACGATTTAATAACGCTTGGTAGTCGAATCGGGGATCGTGGATATCTTTTTCCCTCAATAGCCCCCATTTATCAGGGCTCATTCTTAGTTGCGGTCCATGCGAAGTGGCAAATCCTAGGACAGTTTGCGCCATGACATTTCTCCTTGATAGGCGAAGATTGCGGAATTATTTAATCTTCCGAAAGCCTTCCTTTTTCTAAAAGATATTTCACAAAACCTAACCGTGCCTCATCTAAAATTGGTTGCCTTGATTTAAGTGGGGGGCGTGGCACGGGAATTGGTTGCCCATTTTCCAGCATTTCTTGAATCATGATTACTCTAAGGTGATCTAGTTCTTCGATGATGCTAACGACCGAATCTCCAATTACAGTACATCCGGGTAGTTCCGGATAAGAAGCACGCCGCCTCCATTCCCCGTCACTATCTTCGAATGATTCCATGACTAATCGGTAAGGAATCGCAAGATGTTCTTCCAGTGATAGTTCCATAGGCATATATTACGCTACATTGATGTATATTTCTCTTAAAGGTTGGGGGGACTATGGAATTACTTCGCGTGGAGCACATAGGAAGTTTGGCTCGCCCAATTAAGCTTCTAGATACTCAGGCAAAATACGATGCCGGGTTAATTGAGCGAGAGGATCTCATTAAGTTAGAGGACCAGCTAATATTAGCGGTCATTAAGAGCCAAGAGAAAATAGGATTTCCGATTTTAAGCGATGGTGAATTTCGGCGAAGGAATTTTCAGGATAGCTTTGGAGATGCTGTTGCTGGCTATGATGCCCCTTTAACAAATAAGACTTATTCCCAATGGCAAAAAAACAATAAGTCTGATTTTACCCAGCGAGTCGAGTCAGGGCCGCAAATACCTGGGCCTCCTGTGGTTACACGACGACCGGTACTACAGCGGCTTTCATTGAAGCGTAATATCCCTCTAGAAGAGTATAAATACGTTTCTGCAATGGCAAATATGCCTGCCAAAGTGACCCTCATCGGACCCGATCGCGTGGCACAGAGATTTGATTGGGAGTCCTCAAAGGGTATCTACGATGGATTAGAGGATTTCATAAGTCACGTGGCTCTGATTCAACATGAAATGATTATGGAATTGCTAGAGGCAGGCTGTCCATATATACATATTGATGCTCCAGGTTATACGGCTTACGTTGACCAGCCATCACTTCAAAAAATGCGCTCTCGCGGGGAAGACCCTGCTGCAAATCTCACAATGTCCATTGAAGCAGATAATAAAGTAATAGAAGGTATAAAAAATGTAGCCACAGGTATTCATTTTTGTAAAGGGAATGAACGAGCAGTAGATCCTATTACCGGGGAAATAGTGCCACAATGGCACCGTGAAGGATTTTATGACGCTATTGCAGAGCAAATTTTCACACAGTTAAATCATGATCGCTTTATGCTTGAGTACGACGATGAGAGATCGGGCTCATTTGAAGCACTGAGATTTGTACCTAAGGGTAAAATTGTTGTCCTAGGCTTGGTTACGACAAAAAGTCTTAGAGTTGAATCTGTGGATGAGTTATTATTACGCATAGAAGATGCATCGAGGTATATTGATGTTGATCAATTAGCTATAAGCCCTCAATGTGGTTTCGCAAGTGGGGTGGGAAATTCACTTCCCGAGGATATTCAGTGGAAAAAACTCGAAGTGCTCCTAGAGACAGCAGAAAAAGTTTGGGGAGCTAAATGAGGTTTTAGTCTTGACGAATTTACTTTGGGGAGCGAAAGTCGGACTAGCTAATTGGAAAAGGAGAAAAATATGGCAGACGATAAACCGGCTAAATTAATTAGTGATTTGAAGATTGATACGGATGCTCGGTCCACACTCCCATACGATCAATGGGTGCAAGGTTTAGGGCTTCCTCTTCACACAGGATATTTCATAGAAGATTGCAGGACCATTGAAACAGCACCTTGGGACTTCCTTGGTTGCAATGCTGCATTTATTCAACTTGCGGGGATGGAAGGCATTGTAGACGCAAGGGTTACAGAGATTGCGCCAGGTGGGACTGTCGCTCCGTATAGATTTGCTTTAGACGAAGCTGTTTATGTAGTGGATGGACAGGGAATGACAACGATATGGGCGGATGGTGTCGGTAAGAAAACCTTTGAATGGGGTCCACGAAGCCTATTTCTTATACCACGTGGTTCGATTCGACAATTCAGTAATGCTAGGGGAGATAAGCCAGCAAGACTGATTAGTAATACGCACTTACCTGTCGGAATGTCTTTGGTCCCTGACCCAAGCTATTTTTTCAATAACGATTATCAGGACACTCAGTTGCTTGAAACTAGTGAAGATGAACTTTACTCAGTTGCAAAAAGAGCCCCTGGTGGTCGTGGTGCCAGTTGGCACGGTAATTTTTTCACTGATCTTGCTGCCTGGAATGGACTCGTTCCACATCGACAGAGAGGTGGTGGTGGGCATGTAGTAGACATCCGTTTCCCTCACTCAGAAATGGGGGGACATATGTCGGTATTCCCTCCAGGGACTTACAAAAAGGCCCACCGACATGGACCTGGGGTGTTCATTATGATCCCTGCAGGTGAAGGATACTCAATCATGTGGCCTGAAGGAGAAGAGAAGGTAATTGTTCCATGGCATGAAGCCAGTATGTTTGTCCCGCCAAATAATTGGTTCCATCAGCACTTTAACGTTAGCGTTGAACCTGCAAGATACTTAGCTCTTTCACCAATTAAACAAATGCGTGCTGAAAGAAATAATCGTTTACTAGATCAAATAGAATATCCCGTTGAGGAGCCATGGGTCCGAAAAATGTATGAAGAGGAAATTGGTAAACGTGGGCTAGAGAGCCTTATGCCTGAAGAGGTATACCAGGATCCTCATTATAAATGGACTTATGATGAGAATGAGGAACAAGGTGCGGTACTAGATGCTAGTGCTGGCCGCGGGCTCTAGGTTTTAATACTTTGCCACAGAAATCTGTTAATGATCGTATGACCACCGGTGAACGCCAAATTGTGGCGTTCACCGGTGTCGCACATGGATTAAACCATGCCGTCGAACTAGTGTACGGGGCTATTTTGGCAGTAGTTGCCATTGAGTTCGGTGTTACTATTGCCGCGCTCGGAGTTTTGGGGACTATCTCTTCGCTTGCATATGCGGGAGCTGCTTTGCCAGCTGGTGCAACTGCCGATCGGTTTGGCTCTAAAAATACAGTCGCGATTTCGATGGGAGGTGCAGGTGTTGCTGCATTGATTGCCGCAATTTCACCTAACATCCAAGTATTAGGATTTGCTCTGGTTTTGATGGGAATTTTTGGAGGGATGTATCATCCCGCGGGGCTTTCATTTATTAGTAGAACTGTTCGACAGCGTGCAAGAGCCTTGGGTATTCATGGAGCTGGAGGAAATTTAGGAACTGCACTGGCACCATTTATTGCAGCAGCAATTGCTGGAGTATGGAGCTGGCGTGGTGCATTTTTAGTATTTGCATTACTTTCATTTATTATTACCTTAATTGCACTGCGATCTTCGATAGGTCCCGATGCAAATCAAGCCGATTCTTTAAAGCCTCAGCATAGGGCGCAAAGTTTTTTAATTCCTCTAATATTAATATTTGTTATTAACGCTAGCTTCGGTTTTATATTTCGCGGACTCACACTATTTTTGCCACTGCACTTGTCTACAAATTTAGGTTTAGACGTTTTTGGGCTCAAGCCGGTTGTAGTTGGAGGAACTGTTGCAACTGTTGCGCTTTTGTTTGGGGTAGTGGGACAATATATTGGAGGCGAGCTTGGAGAGCGATTCAAAAGAGAACGCCTCATAGTTCCTGTTGTGGCTCTTACTATTCCCCCTTTAATTTTGATGTCGTTCGGTGCAGGCTGGTTACTTCTAATGGCGTCTTCTGTGTTTGTCTTCTTTAATTTCATGGCTCAGCCAACTTCAGTAGCAATGATTTCGGATTACACTTCTGAACGGCTACAAGGAAGAGCCTATGGCCTCACTGCGTTAACCGGATTTGGGTTAGGGTCTTTGGCTGGGGTGAGCGGAGGGATCCTAGCAGATGGTCCTGGTGTCCAATGGGTATTTATCATGCTCGCCGGTTCAGCTTCCCTTACCCTGATGTGCACGTTAGGTATCAATACTTATATTTTGGCAAAAGGAGACCCTGAGGCTTTACCAGAAGGTTGACTTTACTCAATATTCAAAGTTATTTTCTTCTTAGAGGCGCTTAAAATTTCAAATGCTTACTAAAGAAACAAATGAGCTATTAACTCATGTTGGCCCCGGTACTCCAATGGGAGACCTTTTGCGTAGGTACTGGATTCCTGCATTGCTAGATTGGGAACTACCAGAGCCTGACTGTGCTCCAGTCAGGCTTCGCTTGCTTGGGGAAGATCTAGTTGCCTTTCGTAATACTAGTGGGCAGATCGGGATACTTGATGAATATTGCCCTCATAGGCTCACCTCTCTCTGGTTGGGAAGAAACGAAGAAAATGGGCTCAGATGCGTTTACCATGGATGGAAATTTGATATTTCTGGACAGTGTGTCGACCAAATGAATGAGCCGAAACAATTCGCAGAAAAAATAAAAGCTAAATCATACTCAGCCTTAGAACTTGGAGGTGTGATTTGGGTCTATATGGGACCGATTAGCGAGAAGCCTGCTGCACCTAATTTTGAATGGACGCGGGCTGCTACCCACCAGCGTTCCGTGACAAAAGTTGTAGAGGAATGTAATTGGCTACAAGCTTTGGAAGGTGGTATAGATACCTCGCATGCTCCAATTTTGCATCGTGCTCTGAAGGAAAACCCTGCTCAGCCAGGGATTCCAATTAACGATGTCTTTGTTCAAGGAGAGGCTCCAACTTTGGAGGTTGATGAAACAGAATATGGGTATAGATACTATGGAATTCGCCGCTTGGGTTCAGATGAGCAATATGCGCGCGGATATCACTATGTGATGCCATGGACACAACTGAGACCTGCAGGTAGAGGAGTTTCTAATCAGACGCATGGGCATCACTGGGTGCCGATTGATGATGAACGCTGCATAGTTTGGAATTGGTATTACACCTGGGAAGAACGATTGGTCAGTGACGGAGAAGCTGGTCTAAAGGCATCTGGAAATGGTTATGGTGAAGATATTAATGTCGAAAATGGCTTCACCTCTGTTAGGAATAGGTCTAATTGGTGGGAAATTGATCGCTCTGTACAAAAAACAGAAACCTTCTCAGGCATACGTGGAATTAATACGCAAGATCGTGCGATACAGGAAATGATGGGCACTATTGTCGATCGCTCTAAAGAGCACTTAGGTCCTGCTGATAAGGCTATTATCGTTGCCCGTAAATTACTTGCTGATGCTGTTAAGACTGTCCAAGATGGTGGTAATCCTCCCGGGGCTGATTCCAGTTATTACAACTTGCGGGCTATAGATACGGTATTACCTTCCGATGTTAATTGGAGAGATCATTTATTGCCAGAAATGAACCCTGGTCGATGAACCTCTTCATTAAGCATTTGACGAGTTGGTTTTAGGTTTATACCCTTTATATGAAGTGGCCCGCTAGCTCAATCGGCAGAGCAGCTGACTCTTAATCAGCGTGTTCTCGGTTCAAGTCCGAGGCGGGTCACCAACTCTCTAGCACATAACGACCATGTAGAACGAAGATCTGCTATTCCTAGGCTGGATCACATCACCAGATTTGACCCCCATTTTGACCCCCATTTCTAAAAAAATTATATTTTTCTAATTCGCGGGCGCGTGCATATAACCACCAGATTGGATTCCAGACTCTGTTCTGTACCTAGTCTCAGAACGGAGTCCCGAATAGTTTGACGTTTATCTTTTTTAGTTGCATGTGGGCACGGATATACACTGGATCAAGCAACAGGTGAAAGATCATCGGGATAGTAAAGGTAATGGTGGGACAGAGACCAAGCTATTTGAACCTGATCCGCATCTAGCCTTGAATACTCTATTTATCGCGGGAATTGCTTCAATAAGGAAATCCGTGACTTCTTTCATTTCTTCTAATTCGGTGCCTGTGGCTGTTTGTTTATAGCCGTCATATTCTTCTTCGCGGTGATAACCCAATGGCGCTGTATAGTTGGGTAAAATGACCCCAAACGCTCGAACAGCAATCTCAAGATGGCCCTTATTTATGGTTGATAACTCAGCCTTGTAATAGTTAACCTCCACCAAGTCCATTACTTCTTTTTGTTGTTCTAGAGTCACATTGTCTCTGATCCATATCAGGATTGTTCGGAAAGGATTATCTTCCGCGCTCACAACGGAATAGTAAGTTGTATAAATTTGCTCCGCGTGGTACTGCGTTGTATTGCCTTGCTCATAAGCGTCAATTGCCAAAATGTGATCTGCCGCAACTTTGCTATAGTCGCGAACCCTGGAGCAACGCTCGGTTATAAATTGGTCAGTATTCTCCGAGTCAATAGCAGCTAGTTTAGAATATTCTGCGGCCTTGTCCTCAATCATTTTGTTAAATGCACGCGCAAGTTTTTCTTCTTCACTTTCATTGGCATGAAGATCCCCGTTCGAACCACACCCAATAACTGCCACCATCAAAAGCATTAGGAAAAATATGAGTTTCAAGTAGTTGAACGTCAAGCTGATCATTCCCCTATCAATAATCCTGCAATAGATAGAAGTATAAAAACCCCAACAACTGAAATCACTGGCCATTTTATTTTTTGTGCCATCTGGGGTTTGCCTTGTAGATAGAAATAGCTGCCTAGTCCAGAAGCAATGCCCGAAAATATCCCTATTCCAGTAGGCAGAAAGTTCACCATTACCGCAAGCATTGCACCCGTGAAGAAAAATATAACCCCGATTCCTACTGCACTTAAGGCGATGTCATTGACTCGAATACGATGCACATCTTCACTAGTCTTTTGCATCCCAGCGATCAAATCGGGCTTAATCTCTACCAATTCTTGATGAGTGTGTTGAGTTTGG
>MDTE01171251.1_pt1 | contig 10519 bp, 8 predicted proteins | sample 811231 | NCBI WGS metagenome assembly MDTE01 (sample SAMN05326651, study PRJNA326480) | marine metagenome | isolation source: seawater | place: Indian Ocean: Red Sea | collected 2010 | reverse complement strand
TTTTTGGTTTGCGACCCATGTGGCCGTAAGCAGCTGTCTCCGAATAAATGGGGGTTCGTAATTTAAGTCGTTGTTCAATACCATAAGGGGTTAAATCAAAAAGTGTTTCTAATTTTTTTGCGATTTCGCTGTCAGACAAGTCAATATGGGACGTTCCGTAGGTATCTACAAAAATTGAAGTGGGTGCAGCTACACCAATGGCATAACTCAGCTGTATTAGGATTTCATCCGCGATTCCTGCAGCTACAGCATTTTTAGCAATATGCCGAGCCGCATAAGCTGCACTTCTGTCAACTTTGCTTGGGTCTTTCCCGCTGAACGCGCCTCCGCCATGTGCCCCTTTACCGCCATAGGTGTCAACGATGATTTTTCTACCAGTGAGTCCGGTATCTCCATGAGGACCTCCAATAACAAATTTACCAGTTGGATTGATATGATAAATCACATCGCTAGAAAACAAAGACTGTATATGTGGAGAAAATGAGCCAATTACTTCTGGCATGACCTTTTCAATAATGTCCTGTCGAATTTGGGCAGCCATATTTTGTTCCGAATCAAAATCATCATGCTGAGTAGATACAACTACTGTTTCGATGCGTATGGGTTTGTGGTCTTCACTATACTCGACAGTGACTTGGGACTTGGCATCAGGGCGCAAATAGGTAATGTCCGATTTGGCACGGCGAAATTCGGCCAACACCTCTAATATTTTGTGAGAAACAGCAAGAGCTAGAGGCATGTAGTTATCTGTTTCATTGGATGCGTAACCGAACATGATTCCTTGGTCACCAGCACCCTGCTCCTCTTTTTTCTCTCGTTCAACACCCTGATTAATGTCTGATGATTGCTCGTGAATTAAAGAAATTACTCCACACGAATTTCCAGAAAATTGATAAGCATCATCTGTATAGCCAATGTCATTAATGGTTTTACGAGCAATTTGTTGAACATCTAAATAAGTTTTACTTTTTACCTCTCCAGAAAGGATTACCTGACCAGTAGTAACGAGAGTTTCACAAGCGACTTTACTCTGAGGGTCAAAAGCAATGAAATTATCAAGTAAAGCATCACTGATTTGATCAGCAACTTTGTCAGGGTGTCCCTCACTGACAGATTCGGAAGTAAAAAAGTATGGCATATATTTGCTTTTTAGATAAGAAGATATGTGACAAGTCTCTAAAAAGCAAAGCTGTTTTAGCACTTTTTTTGAGAGGTTGCAATCAGTCAAATCCTTCCTCTTATGCGTGGCAAATATACAACGCAAATGTAAAAACCAAAATATTTTTTTTAATTATCGAAAATTAAATGAAATTCCCGCTGTTAAAGTATTGTATTCTTGAATTGTGTAATTAGCAAAAATCTTTATAAATAACAGATTTAGTCGAGCCCCGACAATCCCCATTACACCTGAAGCATCTGAATCGATGCTTATTGGGTCTTCAAGAACTCGTGAAATATTGACACCACTTACCGTATATGGAATACTATAATCACCGCTTACATCAAATTGAGAATCTCCAGAATTATAACCCAATCCTGCAAACGCACTTATGATAGGCAAGTCAATTGAGGCGAGTGCTTGAATAGTAAATGTATCTGCCTCAAAAGCCATTTTCCTGTTAGAACTATTTCCGCCAAAATTAGAGTCTGACAAATCATATTCAAAGCTCGCTTTGGATATCGCAGCCAGTACAGACACATTTAGAGGAAGCTTATCAAAAGGGCCAAAGTACTGCATGATATTGTGCTTTAAACCAAAGCCCGTCAAACTGAATGTGCTACCTTGGATTTGCATTGTGGGAATAAAGCGAACCAACAAATCGGTATCAAAAACCACCCCAACACTCGCTTGAACAAAAGGCGCGGGAATAGTTCCAAGAAGAAGATCATCTTTTAAACCCCCCGGAAAAGAAAGCTTGCCTTCATATTCAATTTCATTTCCGAGAACAATTTCACTAAAAGAGAAATTTAATTCCTGATCTCCCCCCTCGCCAAAAACAGTTGGTAATGACCCAGAGGGTAAGATTAAGGAGGTAAGTCCTTTTGGAGTGAATACTTGATCTACATCTGGCACAAAAGGAGCAGCTCCACCAATATTCAAGCCAAAGCCCAATTTTTTATGTGTTTTCGCACTCGTTGCCCATCCAGAATTTAAGGCATATGTTAAGGTTTTACCAAGTGGAGCAGTGTAGCCCTCAGCTAAAATACGGGCATCTTCAGTTGAGGTCAATAAAATGTTTTCAATGCCATCAAACAACTGGGCATTTGCACTTGTTATACTCAATAAAAGAGTGAGTATGGATAAAATTAAATTTTTCATGGTTTAAAGATTTAATTCAAAAATAAAAAATTTAAGATCAAGATATATTCAACATACTGAATAAATCTATTATCAACAATTTAATCAGATGGATAAAAACTATCTACAAATTCGCATCTTGGATTGAGTTTATTTTATATTTTTATGCGACTTAAAACGTATGGTATGCATATTGCGATTGCAGGAAATATTGGAGCAGGAAAAACAACATTAACAGAACTGTTGGCAAAACATTATCGATGGGAACCGCAATTCGAAGATGTTGTAGAAAATCCTTACCTAGATGATTTTTATTCTGAAATGGAACGTTGGTCTTTTAACCTCCAAGTTTACTTTCTAAACAGTCGTTTTCGTCAAATACTAGAAATTCATAAAAGTGAAAGCACGGTGGTTCAAGATCGTACAATTTACGAAGACGCTCATATTTTTGCACCCAATCTTCATGCTATGGGATTGATGACACATCGTGATTTTGAAAATTACAGCTCATTATTTCAATTAATGGAATCACTAGTAAAAGGCCCAGATTTATTGATCTATCTTCGGAGCTCAATTCCGAACCTTGTCAATCAGATTCACAAACGTGGGCGTGTTTATGAGAACTCTATCAGCATAGAATACCTCAGTAGATTAAACGAACGATATGAAGCATGGATTCATAACTACAATAAAAATAATTTAATCATCTTAGAGGTTGATGATCTCAATTTTGTTGATAACCCTGAAGACTTACAAAAAGTAGTTGAGGTTATTGATAACAAACTTGGGGAAATGAAAACGGACGCCAGATAGAAGTCCATTCATTAATTTAAAAAAAATACTTTTTCGCTTATTGTTTCTTTAGACCTTTGAGTTCATTGAGTGTAGAGTCGATCATTTCTTGACTCCCAACAATCTCTCGAATGGTTTCAGAAGTTTCTTCATTTTTGGTCGTAATTGTGGTAATTGTGGCTATGGTTTCGCCTTCTGTTGAGTTGGTGACTTCCACGCGAATTTCTTTTTGTTGTTCTTCAACATGATGTGCTTTTGCGTCATGACCATCCCCAAGAATGGGCGCAATGACTAAGCCAACCAAGCAAGTCAGTTTGATCAAGATGTTCATCGACGGTCCTGAAGTATCTTTAAATGGATCTCCAACCGTATCACCTGTTACGGCAGCTTTGTGAGCGTCGGAACCTTTTTTCTCTACTTTACCATTGATTTCTACACCTGCTTCAAATGATTTTTTGGCATTGTCCCATGCACCACCAGCATTGTTTTGGAAAATCGCCCACAATACACCTGATACAGCTACACCAGCCATATAACTCCCCAGAGCCTCAGGCCCCATAAACAAACCAATAATGACTGGCGTTGCAATTGTGATTAAGCCAGGAAGTAACATTTCTTTAAGTGCGGCTTTGGTTGATATCTCAACACATTTGGCATAGTCAGGAGTGCCTTTTCCTTCCAAAATCCCAGGGATTTCTTTAAACTGGCGACGAACTTCCTGTACCATTTCCATTGCAGCTTTTCCGACCGATTGCATTGCAAGGGCAGAGAAAACAACTGGGATCATTCCCCCAATGAACAAGGCCGCTAATACATCTGCCTTAAAGATATTGATACCATCGATTCCTGTAAACGTTACGTAAGCGGCAAACAAAGCTAATGCGGTTAGTGCGGCGGAGGCAATCGCAAATCCTTTTCCAATCGCGGCAGTTGTATTTCCAACAGAATCAAGGATGTCGGTACGCTCCCGAACCTCACCTGGCAATTCGCTCATTTCAGCAACACCGCCTGCATTGTCTGCAATCGGGCCAAAAGCGTCAATGGCCAACTGCATAGCTGTTGTAGCCATCATAGCAGAAGCAGCTATTGCTACTCCATAGAAACCGGCAAGAGCGTATGATCCCCAAATGGCAACTGCAAAGAGAAGAACAGAAGATGCCGTTGAGATCATTCCGACAGAAAGACCTGCAATAATGTTTGTAGCTGCACCAGTAGATGAGTTTTGTACGATACTCATGACCGGCTTTTTACCAATAGCGGTGTAGTATTCTGTAAAAAGAGAAATTAAATAACCCACTCCCAATCCAACGATTGTCGCATAAAATACATTTGTCGCTGCCACGTCACGAGATGCTTCGCCAAAAAACTTCATACCACTTATGGTTTCAGGTAAGAGGTAATCGATCAAAAACCAAGAGGCGATTAGCGTAATTAATATTGAAAAAATATTCCCTTTATTCAACGCGCGCTGTACTTCAGCTTCTTTGGCTGAGTTGTCTTTGATTCGAATAAACAATGTACCTGCAATTGATGCAATAATCCCAACTCCTGCTAATACAAGTGGAAGAAGAATCGGACCCATTCCTTGGAAAGTATCAAGGGTCTGCCCTGCTTCAGACATGTCCTTAATAATATAATTCCCCAATACCATAGATGCAAGTACAGTTGCTACGTAACTTCCAAACAAATCTGCACCCATACCGGCTACATCTCCGACATTATCCCCAACATTGTCGGCAATAGTCGCAGGGTTACGAGGATCGTCTTCAGGAATGCCTGCCTCTACTTTTCCAACGAGGTCAGCCCCTACATCTGCTGCTTTGGTGTAAATTCCACCACCCACACGTGCAAATAGTGCGATTGACTCTGCACCGAGTGAAAATCCTGCCAAAGACTCTAATACAATAGTCATATTGGTATAAAAGTCTGACCCATCGATAAACTGTCCGACTAGAAACAAAAACCAAAGTGCAAGCCCAAAAACGGCTAAACCAGCTACACCCAGACCCATAACCGTACCTCCACCAAATGATACTTTCAGTGCTTTTGGTAAGCTGGTTTTTGCAGCTTCAGCAGTACGTGCATTGGCCTCTGTTGCAATCCGCATCCCAATATTTCCAGCCAAAGCTGAAAATATTGCTCCAACAACAAATGCTGGTACAATCAACCAGCTTGTCGTTTCGACCATGGTCGATATACCATAAAGGGCCACTGAAGCAACAATCACAAAAATCAATAATAAACGATATTCTGCGTTTAAAAATGCAAGTGCACCTTCTTTAATACTTTTTGAAATAGACTGCATCTTATCTGTACCTGCTGGTTGTTTTCGTACCCAAACAGATTGGATGTACATGACTAAGAGTCCTACAATTGCTAATAGAATAGGGGTGTATTGAATAAAATTTTCCATATTGGTTTTCAGTTGGAATTGAATTAAAGCATCACCTTTTTGACTGCACGAACCACATCGTCCCGGTTAGGTAGCCATTCAGCTAATAGAACGGGAGAGTACGGCGCAGGTGTGTCTGCTGTATTAATTTTAATTATTGGCGCATCGAGATAATCAAAGATTTGACTTTGAACTTGATAAGTGATTTCAGTAGAGATATTACCAAAGGGCCAAGACTCCTCTAGGATTACCAATCGATTCGTTTTCTTAACTGATTCGAGGATGGTATTGATGTCGAGTGGGCGGATTGTACGCAAGTCAATTAACTCGACGGAAATGTTTTCTTTTTCAAGCATTTCTGCAGCAGCACTAGCTTCTTTAAAAATTTTGCCAAAAGAAACGAGCGTAACGTCTGTTCCTGTACGTGTGATATCGGCAACACCAATAGGGAGTACATATTCTCCATCGGGAACTTCACCCTTATCCCCATACATTTGCTCCGATTCCATAAAAATCACAGGATCGTCGTCGCGTATGGCAGACTTGAGCAAGCCCTTGGCATCGTAGGGATTTGACGGTACTATAACTTTAAGACCTGGGCAGTTGGCATACCAACTTTCAAAGGCCTGGGAGTGAGTCGCTGCAAGCTGTCCCGCAGAGGCCGTTGGCCCACGGAATACAATGGGACAAGGAAACTGACCACCTGACATTTGACGAATTTTTGCTGCGTTATTGATGATTTGATCAATCCCTACTAAAGCAAAATTGAATGTCATAAATTCAATAATCGGACGATTTCCCGTCATAGTAGATCCAACTCCAATTCCTGCGAAACCAAGTTCGGAGATTGGTGTATCAATCACACGCTTTTCCCCAAACTCATCTAACATGCCCTTGGAAGCTTTATAGGCGCCGTTATATTCAGCTACCTCCTCACCCATCAGATATATGCTTTCATCACGACGCATTTCTTCCGACATCGCTTCGCATATTGCTTCTCTGAATTGGATTGTCCTCATGCTTTTTTTTGACTGCGCAAAAATAGCAATATTTACAAGAATGAACCAACTTATTTTGACTTCAATAAATTATTATGCGTGCATAATAATTTCAATTATTTTTTTATCTTTGTTTTATATCTGTAAATCATGAAAATATTAGTTTGCCTCAGTTGTGTGCCCGATACAACTTCAAAAATTAATTTTAAAGACAACAACAAATTCTTCGACGAACAAGGGGTTCAATTTGTCATTAATCCAAATGATGAGTTTGGTTTGACTCGCGCCATTTGGTTGAAAGAAAAAATAGGTGCAACTGTAGATGTTTTACATGTTGGTGAGGCAAGTGCCGACCCGACTTTGAGAAAAGCACTTGCCATTGGTGCCGACAAAGCCATACGTATTGATACCCCTGCAACAGATGCATTTGTTGTGGCAGACCAAATTTCGAACTTTATTCAATCCAACCCCTACAATTTGATTATTGCGGGGCGAGAATCTATCGACTACAATGGCTCTATGGTCCCTGGAATGATTGCGGCCAATTGTGATTTGGCTTTTGTCAACAATTGTGTCAAATTGGAGATCGATGGCTCATCTGCCTCATGCACTCGCGAAATGGATGGAGGAATGGAAGTCCTAAGCGCTGACCTACCATTAATAATTGGAAGTCAAAAAGGACTTGTTGAAGAAACCGATCTACGCATTCCAAACATGAGAGGAATTATGCAAGCAAGACAAAAGCCCTTTGAGGTTGTACCTGCTAAAGAATCATCCCCCAAAACAGCAATAAGCAGTTTTGAAAAGCCAGCTCCGAAAGCTGCAGTTAAACTGGTTCCTGCTGATGATATCGATCAACTCATAGACCTTTTACAAAACGAAGCTAAAGTATTATAATTCATGTCTATTCTTCTATTTGCCGAATCCCAACAAGGGAAACTTAAAAAAGGGTCATACGAACTTTGCTCATATGGATTTGCTCTTGCCCAACAACAAAACACGTCACTCACTATTGTTACTATAAATTGTGAAGAAACAGATCAACTTGCCCAATATGGTGCATCAAAATTGATCAACCTTAAAGCGAATGTCGGCTATTTTGAGGCCAACACCTACGCATCTGCCCTAGTCGATATTGCCAAATCAGAACAATCTAAAATTATCGTGATTAGCAGCAGTGCGGATGCAAAGTATATGGGTGGCATTCTCGCTGGCAAACTTCAAGCGGGCTATGTTACCAATGTTGTAGAATTGCCGAGCACTAGCGAACCCCTAACGGTGAAGCATTCGGTGTTTAGCAACAAAGCATTTGCCAACACTACGCTGACTGGCAAGATTCATATCATAGGTCTAGCTAATAATGTTTTGGAGGAAACCACACAAAGCTCATCAACTACCGTAGAACAGCAAGACACACAAGTAGCGATTAAATGTACCCAATCCAGTGTAGAACAAATCCAAGGGAAGGCAACCATAGCTGATGCCGATATTGTTGTTTCTGGAGGGCGCGGCCTAAAAGGACCTGAAAACTGGGGTCTGATTGAAGATCTTGCCGATGTGCTAGGTGCTGCAACTGCTTGCTCAAAACCTGTTTCGGATATGGGCTGGCGACCACATAGTGAGCACGTTGGGCAGACTGGAAAACCAGTTGCAACAAACCTTTATATCGCTGTTGGCATTTCGGGTGCAATCCAGCACATAGCTGGAGTAAACGCATCTAAAGTAAAAGTAGTGATCAACACTGACCCAGAAGCCCCTTTCTTTAAGGCAGCAGATTACGGAATCGTAGGAGATGCGTTTGAAGTTCTACCAAAATTAACAGAAAAGTTAAAAGCAAGAAGCTAGACGAGGTTTAATCGCCTTTTTTCCATAAATTCGTTATAATTGTCATTCAAGTTATAATGAGTTTAGTCAAACTTCAGGTCAATCGTATATCCTATAGCCAAAATCAAAGTGGTGCTTACGCGCTCATTCTTGATGAAGTGGATGGTGAGCGTAAACTCCCAGTCATTATTGGTGAATTTGAGGCCCAATCAATTGCTGTCGCACTGGACGATGACATCCAACTTCAACGCCCATTTACACATGATTTGTTTCGCAATTTTTCGACGCGTTTTGAGATTCACATTAAACGGATTATTATACAAAAACTTGTTGATGGCGTATTTTATTCTAGCTTGATCTGTGAGCGTGATCAGATTGAAGAAATCATTGATTCTCGTACTTCTGATGCAATCTCTTTAGCTTTACGGTTTCATGCGCCTATATTTGCGCACGAAAATGTTCTTGAAAAAGCTGCTGTGGTCATTGATGATAAAAGCTTGGACAAGCAAACTGTAAATGAAACAAAAGACATGGATGATCTTCATCACTTAAGCGTAGATGAACTGCAAGCACGTATTCAAAAAGCTCTTAAAAAAGAAGAATATGAGCTCGCAGTTAAACTACGTGATGAAATCGCCAAACGAGAATCTGACCAATAAAACTACCCTTTGATTTTAGCAAGCATTCAAACAGAAGTCATTCCCAACGCTGGATTGGGGCTGCATAGTATTTTACGTGGACTCTTGGGTCTTTTTGTTTTATTGGCAATCGCATTTGCCTGTAGTGCAAACCGCAAAAATATCGCTTGGAAAACCATTGGAATAGGTTTGTTTATTCAAATAATTCTCGCCATAGGTATCTTGCGTGTCGGATGGATTCAAGGGGTTTTTGAGGCCTTGGGTAAACTTTTTGTGAGCATACTCGATTTTACCAATGCTGGAAGTGTTTTTCTTTTTGGAGACCTGATGAATGCCGATTCTTACGGCTTTATTTTTGTTTTTCAAATTTTGCCGACCATTGTCTTTTTTGCTTCATTAACCTCACTGCTGTTTTATTTGGGTGTGATTCAAGTTGTCGTTAAATTTCTGGCACTTGTCCTGACAAAAATCCTCAAAATTTCTGGGGCTGAAAGTTTATCTGTCATTGGGAATATCTTTCTCGGTCAAACCGAAGCGCCACTTATGATCAAAGCCTATTTGGAGCGGATGAATAAGTCTGAAATCCTACTGGTTATGATTGGTGGAATGGCAACTGTAGCTGGGGGTGTCCTTGCAGCATATATTGGCTTTTTGGGAGGAGATGATCCCCTGATGCGCTTAGAGTTTGCCAAGCACCTATTGGCTGCTTCAGTCATGGCTGCACCGGGTGCAATCGTGATTGCTAAAATCCTTTATCCACAAACCGAATTGATAAACAACGAAGTCAGCGTTTCAATTGACAATATTGGATCCAACGCCCTAGATGCCATTTCCAACGGTACTGTTGAGGGGATCAAGCTTGCCACCACAATTGGCGGCATGCTTCTCGTATTTGTGGCATTGATTGCAATGTGTAACGGAATTTTGGAATGGGTTGGTGACTGGACGACTCTCAATGAATGGTTTGCTACTAACACAATCTATAACGGCTTTTCATTGGAAGCCATACTAGGGCTCATTTTTGCTCCTCTGATGTGGATTATGGGGGTTCCGACACCTGATATTATGCCGATGGGGCAGCTGCTGGGTATTAAGCTTGCCGCAAGCGAATTTGTTGGGTATATCCAACTTGCCGAACTCAAAGACACAGCCAATATCATTCATCTGCAATATCAAAAATCGATTATCATGGCAACCTATATGCTCTGTGGATTTGCCAACTTTGCTTCTATAGGAATTCAAATCGGCGGCATTGGCTCGCTCGCTCCTGGTCAGCGTAAGGTGCTTTCGCAATTTGGTATTCGGGCTCTGATTGGAGGAACACTTGCATCATTGATCTCTGCAGTAATTGCAGGCGCCATTATTGGATAAGATAGTGGATAACCCTGTGAAAAAAAGTAAATTGCAGTTGAGAATCTGTCGCCAAAGCACACTATTTTTATCAAAACTTTTGGGATGAAACAATACCTTGATTTGGTTCGCCATGTCCTAGATTATGGAGTGGAAAAGTCAGACCGGACAGGAACTGGAACTAAAAGCGTTTTTGGCTATCAAATGCGTTTTGACCTTAGCAAGG
>MDTE01185098.1_pt1 | contig 10520 bp, 4 predicted proteins | sample 811231 | NCBI WGS metagenome assembly MDTE01 (sample SAMN05326651, study PRJNA326480) | marine metagenome | isolation source: seawater | place: Indian Ocean: Red Sea | collected 2010 | reverse complement strand
TTATACCTCTCGCCGGAACCGTCGCCAGCAGAGGAAGCTGCATTGGAAGTAGCGGTCAGCATGGCAGCAACCGTAATCCAAGATCTTGGTCGGCAGACAGGTATCCAACTAATGCTGGCTTGTTCGGGAGCCGCGATGAACTGCTGGGCCGCCTCTTCTTCTCACTTAATTGCCCGTGAAATAGTTCGTTCTCTGGCTACTGTTGAAGGAGGGCCTGGTGCCCATCTGTCAGATTGTATTGCAAGAATGAAAGAAGAGTTGCGATTCGGCAGCCAGGTTGTTGTGATTAGCACGCGATCTGAAAACCCTCAGGTCGCTAGTCCGTTGGCTGTAAAGCCCATTTGGATCGATTGTAGTAGCCAACAACTTGGGGATTATTTCCAGTTGTCTGCACCCTCGAGGCACGGAAGTGCTGATCCAGTGCACTCGGTTGTATCACAGAGGGAAGAGACGGCATCTGCTGAAATGGTAACCAGTCATCAGGATAAGGGGTGATCCAGGCTGTGGTAATTGAACGCTGGTTACAGATTTCGATGGCGATCATGGTTACGCTAAGCGCGTCCTTGCTTGGCTTTGCGCAGCATGATGTAGTTTTGCCAGTCATCATGACTGTGGTTGCGATTACTTCGGTCATTTTTACGGATGTCTTGCGCTGGTTTCGCTTGCATCGGGTACTGGCCAATGTTGCTATGTTGCTGGCTACGTTCTTCTCCTTACGAGGGTTTATCGGTGTCGATAGTCACCAAAAGTTATTAGCGATTGCGAATCTAATGGTCTATGTACAGATCATTATGCTTTACCAGGAAAAGAAGGTCCGTCTCTATGGACACTTGATCATCTTTAGCCTGCTGCAAATCGTAGTTGGCACCCTGCTTAGCCAGCGTTTTGAGTTTGTTGCAATCTTATCAATCTACATGGTTGCAGCACTTTTTGCGCTCTCGCTGCTATCCCTGGTCCGGCAACTGGCCTGGATTGAAAAACAGAATCGGCAACTTCAGCGACCTGGCAATGCCAAGGGTAGCGCTGGCAGCGGCCAAGCTCAATTCCAATTGTTGATAGCGGAACCGCTGGTTTACTACGGAGAGTCTGTTGGCGAATTGGGACGCAAAGTGGTGGGGTGGAGTTATGCCAGACATTTACTGACAACTTGTTTTTGTACCCTGTTGTTTGCCGGTATTTTTTTCCTGACAGTACCACGTTCTCTCGAATCATCGTGGCATCAGCCCCGCTTGGGAATGGCCCGAACCGTGGGATTTGCTAATGAAATCTCGCTAGGCCAGATGGGAAAGGTCTTGAAAAATCATGAAGTGGTGATGCGGGTTGCCTTTACTGACAGGGAGACAGGTTTACCCTACGAGGTCTTTGGAACTCCTTACTTTCGAGGGTCAGCACTCGCTCGTTACCAACGGGATCGACGGAATCCAAATCGCACCGGTTGGACTACTCAGCGAATGACATTCCGCTGGCGTGATCGGTTGCCGGAAGATGTCGGCCTCTTGCCAGATCGAGATCGTGTTCAACAGGATGTCCTGTATCAGTTGAGTCGGGATCCTATCTTGATGGCAGTGGGGCCGGCATTTCAACTCGACGAGACTCCAGGAAACGTGCGTTACGACTGGCTGAGACAACGAGTCTTGCTCCGACACCGTGACGAAGGCTTGCCTCGTCAGCAGTTTCGCTACAAGGTGGGAACGTCAGCGTTTCGCGCCGGAAGCCAACAGGCGATCCAGCCTATTTTACTGACGGAGGAATACCAACGGTCGATGTTTTATGGGGAGTTGAAGTATGCCAGTTCTTACCCTTCTCGACTGGTTGAATTGAAGCAAGTTGCGGCGGAAATCTTGCAAGCGAGTGCGATTGAATCAGATAACCGTGTCGGAAAAGTGCGAGAATTGGAACGGCATTTACGCTCTGAAGAACGGTTTACCTATTCATTAGACTTGGAACGAATTCGATTGAGACGCGAGTTTCAACGCGATCCAGTGGAAGATTTTGTTGTGAACCACCATACGGGGCACTGCGAGTATTTTGCCAGTGCACTGGCACTGATGTGTCGTAGCCAGGGGATCCCCGCAAGAGTGGTCGTGGGTTACAAGGGAGGGGAATATAACCCAACAGGACAGTTTTACAGTGTTCGCCAGTCCGATGCACACGCCTGGGTTGAGGTGTTTTTGGAACCACGCCATCTCTCTTATGACTTGAGAGCAGCTTTGCCAGAAGACCTGGTGGGTGCCTGGTTGAGAACCGATCCTACGATCCCTCGCGAAGATCAGCAGATCAAGACGTTGCGACGAAGCCTGTTTGACACGATTAGTGACTCGTTTGATTACATGCAGTTATTGTGGGACAACTACGTTCTTCATCTCGGTCCAGAACAGCAGCAGAAAGCAGTCTATGACCCACTTAGACTTGATCCGTCTAACAGTTTTGCAGGGCATTGGTCGGTTTCCTGGATGAAGAAGTACGGTATTGATCTGCAAGGTAATTCACCCGTTCAATGGTTTGACTGGCGTGGAGCAGTGACGGTGATGTTAGTAGTTCTGGGTGCGCTTGTTGGTTACCAGTTACTATCACGTTTTCCTTACTTCTGGTTCTACAAGCTGGCGGCCGGACGCCTTGAATCCTGGCAGCGGAAAAGATCCCGGATTGATTTTTATGTCCGACTGGAGCGTTTATTGCGCCGTCACCGTTGGCGACGAGCACCCGGCCAGACCCCTCGGGAATTCTCAGCGCAAGTGTCACATTGGATTGAAACTCAACTAGACCGACCGACAGTCAAAAACCTGCCAGGAAAGATTACCGAAGCCTATTATCAGCTTCGATTTGGTGGTCGAGAATTGACAGTGTCAGAGGAGGATTCGATCAACCAGGCGCTGGCTCAACTGGAACAGGCCTTGGCGCAAGCCGCGAAACATTGAATGATGCTTTGCTTGCAGAGTATGACACCCATTGACTTCGGAGAGACGATGCTTTCGTCGCAAAACTGATGAAAATTGGACTGGTAGGATATCAGGGGAGCGGTAAGAGTACGCTGTTCCATTGGCTAACAGAGATAGAGCCCGATCCCTCGGCGTCTCACACGGGTCAGAACGCTATGGCGACGATCCAGGATGAACGTATCGAGCAGCTCTCCGAGATTTACGAGCCTAAGAAGATCACGCGCGCTGCGTTGGAGATTTTTGATACCCCCGGGTTGAGTCGGAACCACGAAGGGAGTGCGGCTCGGCTGGCATCCATTCGCGAAGCTGGTTGCCTCGCAATCGTGGTAGCAGGTTTTGGAGACCATGATCCAGCTACAGATCTCAGCAGCTTTGAAGACGATTTGCTGATTGCTGATCTGGAGATCATGACTGGACGACTAGAACGATTACGCGAGTCGGTCAAGAAACCACGGCCAAACCGGGATGAGCAGCTTAAGGAACTGGCTGCTCTCGAACCACTGCATGCGTTGCTGGAGGAAGGGAAGCGGCTGCATGACGTGGAGTTGACACCAGAACAGGAAAAAGCAACTCGCTCGTTTCAACTGCTAACAGAAAAGCCGCGGTTATTGATCATTAATACCAATGACGAAGAGCAGGAAGCAGATCGTTATGCGAAACTGGCTCCGGAAGGAATCCCCCTGGTGGCAGTCAACATCGCCCTGGAACTGGAACTGGAGCAAATGGATGAGGCTGAGCGACAAGAATTTTGCGAAGAAATGGGGATCGTTCGTGAAGACAGGGATGCCCTGGTTCGGCGCCTGATGGAAGCTTCTGGCCAGATGCTCTTTTTTACTGCGGGAGAAAAGGAAGTACGCAGTTGGATTCACCGGCGCGGTGGTACTGCTGTTGAAGCAGCCGGGATGATTCATACCGACCTGGCGCGTGGTTTTATCCGCGCCGAGACGATGCAATGTGATGACCTGTTTCGACTCGGAAGCGAACGCGAAGTTAAGGCTCAGAACCTAATGCGACGCGAGCACAAGGAGTACGTCATCCAGGATGGAGACGTGATCACGATTCAACACAATGCCTGAGTGGTGGCAGGCTATTCAATGAATCGCCGTAACATGATTGCCCGGTCAACGTTGTGGTTTTCGCCCGGTTCAAAGGCCACTGGGACCGATCGATCGACCATGTAGAAGCTGCGGTGGCGACGAATCTCACCCCGCTCCCAACCCAATTCCTGGCCCAATCGATAACCGTCCGGGTAGACCAATGGTTGGCCGGGCCCGACATGTTCCACCTCGAAGTAACCGACGGTGATCCAAATGGCATAGACATTGGATCGTGTGGTGGTCAGGTTGCTCAGCCGCTGCAAGGGCTGGTAGCGGAAATGGGGGCTCCAAACAGCAGACGTACTGGCGTTGGTAGAATTGCTGGAGAACAAGGGGCGGTTGGAGGGTGCTCCCCCTGTTGCATCACTTCGCATGATTGTTGATTCAATAGGATTACGGCTTAGCCCCTGAATGTCTCGGGCAGCAGCGTCTCGAAATGGATTGCTGAAATAAGAAGGCCTGGCATTATTGTTGGTCCAGATGACTCCGTTATTGTTAGCGCCGTAACCTCTTCGACTGGCCACAAAGTGCGCCCAAGGAACAGTCGTACCAGCAAAATTTCTCGGAGCGAGAGCACCAGAGGAATTAATCACTTGTAACTCGTTGTTGACATCTCGACCCCAGAGACCGTTCCAAACTCGCTGGTCAAAGATCGTATTCAAATTAATCTTTCCAGGATTCCGGAAACTTGAAATCTGGTTGAAGGGAGGATGACGCAGGTCCGTGCTGCGGTCCTGCTTGATGCCACTAAATTCCTGGGGATTGAGAATGGTTTCAGCCCGTACATAGGGAGAAGGCGTTTGCATGAACTCAAAGGCCTTGTAGAGCCCTGTCCTGGTATCGAAGAAGTTCAACAGGTGACCAAAGTTCCCTGGGTTACCGGCCTGGTAGAGTGGTTGACCCGCACTGGTTAAATCAAAGTCGTGCGTTAGGCGAAACTGGCTACTAAACGGGACCAGCATCATTTCATGCGGATTGACGAATGGACGGTTATTCCATGTCAGCCAGGAAAATGCAGGACGGCCAGCGCTCGTATTGGGTGCGCCCAAGTAAAAGTTAGCTGGTTTTCCATAGGGAGCGGGGGGAAGGTTATTGGCATTAAAGGCAGGTTGATAGGGTCGGTTTAACCATCCCAGTGTATTGGGAAGATGATAACTGAAGTAATGCGTGGCAGCGTTATCCGGTGCTACCGCAGGTTGACCCTGGTTCCAGGCATACCTCTCATGCTTCCAAAGATTACGTGGATGATTATTGCGATTGTTAGCTTGTTCCCGACCTCGCTCGTGAGTAAAAAACTTTAGGTTTGGATTAGCTGCCTGTTCGGGGTTTATGGCACCGGTAACCCCATTAAAGGTCGACAGGTCGACAGACATGCTGTCAATGGTTCGGTACGGATTGCCTGTCGCATGCCAGGGTAGCAACGGGTTCGCCAATCGTTGCAGGTAGATGGTGCGATAGTTGATATGTGCATTGTTATCTCGCAGGCTATCATCATCGAGTGGTTCGTCGATCGCGGTTGCGTAGGCTCCTTCTCCGCCAGCCAGGGTTGGATCCCAATCTCCAGCAACGTAGCCTGCGGCTGGTTCTGAAATACTCAGTGAACGTGGATGATTGATAGGAATCGCGACGACGGGTTGAGCCTGGGTGGCCAGCGGTGAGGCGGCCGCCCCGCTATTGTTGCGGACCTGAAACTGGTTGCCATTGGCACTTGGATTCATACGGATGTGCCGTGTTGTGTCATACAGAAGCGTATTGGCATCATCTTCGGTGGCATCGGTGCGTCGGCCGATTGTTGAAATGTAGGATTGGGTATTGGCCACGTATTGGCCGGCCGATCCAACGACGGCATAGTGGCCCGGTTGGATGGGTGCGATAGCAGGGTTATTGGCGGCAGGTCGATAAGGTTGCCCATCGGAATCCGCTGGTAAGGCTGCGCCGTTTGGCTTGGTGAAGTAGATGCTTCGTTCCACGTTGGTGCTGGTGTCAGCGAGTCTCCAATAGTCAGGATCAGTTCCTCGCAGATTTCCCTTAACAATCAGCATTCGCCAGGTAGGAGAGCCGCCAGGAGCTCCACCGAGGACGATGCCCCCCGTGTTGCCGTACAGCTCACGTGGTTGGGGAGTTGCCCCAGTCCAAGGGTTGTAGAGTTCGATAAACACTCTTCCCTGTGGCCGTAGTCGCTGGTCAAAGTCATTGTCGTCATGGTCGTTGGGGTCGTTGGGATCGGAATGGTACTTACCTCCGCCCGCGTCGAGGTCTTGGGTTCGACGGTCATGCCACGCGACGGTTTCAGTGATCAGCAGTTCAGGGCGCTCGCATCCCCAAACGATGGGACTGGATGCATCCACGTTCCAGCCATCGAGTGGATTGGGATCGTATTGGAAACGGGTCATGATGGAGTCAGGGTCGCGGAAATCGACGACATTGACGGCCCATTGTGCCAGTCGCTGAGCGGTTTCTGCCGGGGTTGGACGGTTATCCCCGTTTATATCCCATAAGACATTTGGATCCTTGATCGCCATCATCAGGCTGTAGAGCCGCATTGCATATTGCTGGCGGGCTTGGTAGCCGGCCAAGGCGTCGTTCTTTCCAGTTAATCCATCGTTGTCATGGTCAAAAGGAATCTTGGTATTGGCCCAGGTTTCGACAGGGGCTTCCAGCGGATCGTCGATAACACCGTTATTGTTGTCGTCACGACCGTTGCCAAATGGTTGGTTAATGTTCCAACGCAGTCCTAGTTGCAACTCGGGTGGCAGCTTGATGCCACGAGCTTGGAGCAGGCTGCGGAGCATGGCCAGATTTTCGTTACTGCTGTTGGCGACCGGTATATCGTAACTGTCGGTTGTGACCAAGTGCTGGTTGTGCCGGATTCGTCGCAGTCGTCCTGGTAGTGCAGCCTGGTCGGCGTCATTAGAACGGAGTATGCGTTCCAGTTCACTGACCGAGTAAGGAGTATCTCCTACCGTAGGGATGGTCGACCAGCCACGTTGATGAGGTTGCGATAGATTCAGTTCGTAGGGTGTGTTAGTCACGATTTGCCGAAGGCTGGCAGGTGCGATTTTTCCACCAATATTGCGAGCCGGCGTTTCGTAAACCGGTTGACCGTAATGATCAATTCCGAAAGCGACTTCACCAGACAGATCTTGTGGGGTAAAGAGGTAGTCAAATAACTTAAGTTCGGCCAGTGGATCAAGGCCGGGTCTTCCTGGTACACCATCGCGTCCATAACGATTCTTGAGCAGGAAGTCATAATCAGCTCGGTTCGCACAGATGCCTCGGAAACTGATTTCACCCGGTCCAAATCCCTGGGCCGGAGCTAATTGTCGTGAGAGAGTGCCCCCAGCCAGTACGGCTTCCCGCGGTGGTGCCTGTTGACCAGCCAACACATGAGAGTAATTACCATGGGCATTCAAGTTTAATTTGCCGTCCATGTCGACGCATAACATGGCAAACAACGGTTTGTATTTGCGTCCACTGGCGTCGGTTTGGACCGGCATTCCATAATCCGCCCAGATGCTATCAGGAATTCCGTCATTGTCGTTGTCGACATCCCAGGTTGTCGAGTTGAGTGGGTCAAAGGCTGGGTTGCTGCCAGTAAAATTTGGATGATCACCGGGTTGTGGTGGATCGGCTTGGTAAACTCGGTTCATGGGGCGAAGGATTGCCTGGCGTTGCAAGGCCAGGTTCCATGATCCCTGGTTGAGCCAGTATCGAATTAGTGCTGGACGGTGAAAGGAAGGAATGACTCTCCTTTCCTGGGGAATGACTGCAGCTAGCGCCATGTTCTGGTGATCGACCGCATCGTAACTTTCATTAGCCCCACCAGTGATGTAACTGGCTGCTCGACCAAAATTTCCGAACAGGTTCGGTCGCAAAGCCTGGTTTCCCAGCGCGGCCTGGCCTGCCTGGTGTCCGGCACCTGCGCCGCTAAACGGATGTCCGTTGACAACGAATTCAGTGCCGCGTGTTGGCAACTGGTTGATTTGCGGGAGAACTACGTCAAAGAAGACGTTTGCTCCCTGAGCCTGGTAGCCTACGACGCGGGTACTGGTTCCTTTAAGAGGGCCGCTGGTAAAGGTAAGCACGCAACCGGCGTAATACTGAGGAGCGGGATTCCAGCGTCCGTTCCAGGGCGTGGCCCGCGCTTGTTGAATGGCGACACCTTGGAAACGCAGGAACTGCTTGTTTTGGAGGATGACAGGATTAGCGGCACCGCCCGCTGCGTTATTAACTTTACCGCGGACGCTGATTCCATACATGTCCCTGAGCAGACTGTGTCCGCGAACGACTGAAGCGGCACTGCGCGTATCACGTAAGACCTGGTAGAGAGCACTATCAAGGTGTTGTTCTGGCTCCATTCCCAGTTGTTTCTGGCGGGAGACGATGCGAGCCGAACGTCGATATTGGCTACTGACAATGGCGTAGGTTACACCAATCAAGACAAACAGCACCAGCATGCTGACGACTACTAGCAACACGGCGCCACGCTGTTTACGTCGTTGAATTGTCATCGTTGAGGCTCCTTTCACCTGTCGACAGACTTGCCTTCAAGAGGCCGGGAGTTTGTCGTCAGCACTCGTTTCCGCTTACTTGCCCCAGTGAAGCGAAATGGATCTTCTTGTCTAGGTGTTGATTTGTTTTCCAGGTTCTTTTCCGGTGGTTACCAGAGAGAACTATGTTGCAGGCGAATCTTTCGTTCAAAGACACCGACCACGCCCTCCATGATGGTGGCTTGGGTGTTATTGTTGGCCAGTTCCCAATCAGCGCCTTGTAGCATTACGTTTCGTATTGCGACACCGTTGTTTACGATCGCTGGACTAACGTTAAGAACACGATACCAACGGTAATAACGTTTTCGCTGATTTGAATTGTTGTTGGCTACATTTCCAGATAGCATGATCCAGCTACTGGTTTGGACTTTCAGCACGTTTTCAGCGTACTGCAGTCGGTCCGTTACATTCTTGTGGATGGGATGTCGCAGTTGAACTTCTCCACCCGAGATACCACCACTAAGCAGGCGAACATTAGTTGTGCGTTCGGGAACATCGGCAACATCGGCATCGACCGCGTTCGCTCGTTCGATTGCCAGGTTGCGTGCTGAGAAGACAACAACGGATAGCAGGTACTCGTCATCGTATTGCCGGTTCGCCTGGTTTCCCACGTTGACGTTGAGTGGCACCACGGTTGCGAGCCAGGAAAGTTCACCACGATATTGTCTTTTGCGTGCCGGTGCTCCAAAGCTGGGTTGCGAAAGAAGCGTCCGGTCATCGGGAAAGAGTAGTATCAAGTCATCACGTGCCATGAAAAGTTGGTCGGCTGCGATGGGAGTGAGCGGGAGATACCTTGGGTTGCCGTTATCGAGTATTTGCGTTGGATGCTTAGTTCTCAGGGAGATTCGTGGCATGGTCCATTTCGCATTGTGCGAATAAGGGAAGGGAATTTCGCCAAGCCCTGCGTGACGCGAAACAAACCGGGGATCGATTGCGTAGGCCTGTGGTTGAGGCCGGAAGCTGGCATTGTTATTCGCAATTCCGGCAAACCAACCTGTGTTGCCGGGAGTTGCATCAACAAATACATCATTCCCGTTAAAGCGACACCACTGGTTCGGGTTTCGCATGCCTCGAATATCGAATTCTTTGACCGCATTGCGGCCCAAGGCCGCCATTCGATCTGTTTGCAGTCCAACGCGAACTTCGTTACCAGCCAGGGGGACCAGGGCTACGACGACCAGTAGACCAAAAAGGGCAATCCCAGCAGAGAACATGACTTCGACGAGCGTGATGCCCCGGTGATGACGTTGATGTTGCTTTTGCATGGCCCTTAGCGTCCTCCCACGGTAATGCCTTCAATGGCATCGGCCCGTGTTTGTTGAAGCTTGATTCCCGCCACATCCGAGTTCTTGATCAGGTCGGGACGGTTGATTGAATTGCGAATCAGCCCCGTTTTTGGATTGATTGACATCCAGTAGTTAGCAGGATCTCGTAGGTTCGCCGTTTCGTTGCTGTTGTTTCCCTGTTGAAATGGATTGGTTGGGTTGATCTGATTGATGCGCCCGATCATCAGGTAGATTCTCGTCGTCTGAGGGAGTGGCTGACCTCCGACGTAAACACGTTCGATGCTTCCATTTGGGTTAAACATGATCGTGATATTGCCCGCACCCAGCTTGCTGGTTGGATTGAACTCAGTTCCCCGGAACCCCATTCCGGAAACTGAGAGATCGAGTCCTATGCCATTGGGCAACTGGAGAGGGGCTGCTGTCGAACGTGTGGGTGATCGCATGATCTGGAAAGGTACAGAACGTTTGGCCGATCCATCTGCATTAACGAGTTGACGCGGTGGTCCACTAAGATCAAGCGAGCTGTTGTCGATAACTGCTTGCTGATCGCCGCTGCGACGACAGTGGTAGAGGGGCTCTTTATAGTCAAGCTTGAGAGCAAACAACTCCTTGGGGCTGAGCAGCGTATTGAAGAAAGGATTATTCGGG
>MDTE01134986.1_pt1 | contig 10520 bp, 7 predicted proteins | sample 811231 | NCBI WGS metagenome assembly MDTE01 (sample SAMN05326651, study PRJNA326480) | marine metagenome | isolation source: seawater | place: Indian Ocean: Red Sea | collected 2010 | reverse complement strand
GCGATGATCGCACACGACACCTTGCGCATCGCATTCGAGCCACGCTCCGAGGCCATGTTCGATTTCGTCCCCGGCCAGTACCTATCGCTGGTCCTCCAGGCCGACGAAGAACAGGGACTGCGGCGAGAGCTGAGGCCCTACTCCTTATGGAGTCACCCAGCAGAAGGCGGACCTGCCGTCACCGTCGTTCGACTCATCGAAGGAGGCCGGGCCAGCTCCTTGCTGCGGTCCTTGGAGCCTGGAGATGATGTGGACTTTGTGGCACCGCTCGGCAGCTTCTACCTGCGGCGGCCGCTTCACCCCCACCTGCACTTCGTCGCTACGGGCACGGGCCTGGTGCCGCTTCGTTCCATGTTGCTGGAGATGGCTGACAAGGGGGAACTGGAGGGGCGCGAGACGACACTCTGGTTCGGTGTACGCCACGAGGCCGACCTCTTTGCCATGGACGAACTACGTGACCTCGAATCCCGCTTCTCGGGATTCCGGTTCGTGCCGACCCTCTCTCAGCCCGGTCCAGAATGGACAGGCGCCACAGGTCGGGTCACCGATCATCTCCGCGATGCCACATTCCCCATTGAGACCATGCAAGTGTACCTCTGCGGAAACGGCGCAATGATTGACGAAGTGGTCACAATCTTCGAGGCTCTCGGTTTGCACCGGCAGACTCGCCGAATTGTTTACGAGAAGTATTTCGACTGATGCGCTGGCTCCTACCCATCCTGTGCCTGCTCGCCGGCTCGGCTTGCAGCCCCTGCTCCCAATCCTGCCGTCAGGAGGCCGCCGCTTTTGACGAGTGTCTGGACGGCTGGGGCCTGGGCTGGGCCGATCTCGGTGCCCGGGACCGCAACGACTTCCGAGATCAGTGCATTGTCGACAACAAATCCTACGTCCGGTCGCTGGACACCGAACTCCGGCGGGCGGAAGAGGGGCTGTGCGCCGACCTGGCTCACTCACTGCGCATCGCTAACGACTGCGACAGCGCCTGGGCTGCTCTGACCGAATACGGCCTGGCTCCCTAGCCTGGCCACACAGGCTTAGGAACTCGTCAGGCCGAAGAGCCTCTTCAGGAGGGGCGACGAGAGAGCAGCGGGGCGCGGCGCAACCTACGGAAGGCCCCCACAAGCACCAGAGCGAGCCAACCGACCCCAGCCGCAGCTCCCGAACCGACTACGGCACATCCGCCGGCACCCCCCTTTTGGGTTGCCAGGACGGGTGCATAGGCCGTTGTGACCTGCTGGGAAATGAGCACATTGCCGAAGGCGGTCGCACTCTGACCGAGACTGTCCGTCACCGTCACCATCAAGGAGGGGAACTCGCCGTAGTACAGCGTTCGGTTCTCGTCGCTGTCCTCCGGTGCGTTCCAGAAGACCAGGGAACCTGTTGCCGGTTCGTCGTACCAGCCCCCCATGTCTCCCTCCCAGGTGTAGGTCAGATTGTCGTCTGGAGAGACAACGAGGACCTGAGCCTGCACCCGGCTGCCCAACTCAACCTGGAAGCGGTCGACAATGACGCCACCAATGATTCGAGGTGGCGCCGTCTGATCGATGCAGTCGTTGTCGACGGCGCCGTCACAGTCATTGTCCAGCTCATCACACCACTCAATCGCCCCAGCAAAGACCTGATCTGTCGAGTCGTCACAGTCACCGACAGCCTCGGTCTGCCCGTCGCCATCGTCGTCGAAAAAGGTCGTGCCCTCGTCCGTAGTGCCGTCGCAGTCATCGTCCAAGAAGTTGAGGGCCTCCTCAGCGTTGGGATGGATTGTGGCTCCATCGGCCACATCGTCTCCGTTGAGGTCGGACGGCGAGTCATTACAGTCGAGGTACGGCGTGTCCGCCAAGCCCAGGCACTCGGTCACGCCATCGGGCGAAGGTCCCTGGCCCACGCAGAGCGTGTCGTGCTCGCAGTACCCATCGCAGTCATCGTCCCAGACCTCCGTGCCCTCATCCACCGAGCCGTCGCAGTCATTGTCGAAACCGTCGAAAACCTCCTGCGCCTGGGGAAAGATGTCGGCGTTGTTCTCGTCGCAATCGCCCTGGTTGGAGTCGAAGCCGTCACCGTCCACATCCGTGGCCGAGAGTGGGAAGTCAATGGCCGCCACGAAGGAGTCGAAGCCCCAGAGCCGACAGCCGTCAGTCCCCCTCACCGTGAAGGGCTGCAGACCCGTCGGAATGGATGGCGTGTGGTCATCGATGTCGAGAACGAACGTGGCAAAGCCATTCTCATCGGGGATCTCGTCCTCAATGAGGAGCGTGCCCAGGAACAACTCCACATAGATCGATCCCGGAGGCTGCTCTTGGTCAAAGACGCGGACCGTAACCTCTAGGTCCTGCCACTGGTGATAGAAGGTCGCCTCCGGTGGGCTCACGACCTGGACAGTCGGAGGCGTACAGTTCAGCGCACTCTCACCGTTGCCCAGCAAGAACACCGTGAACTCCGGCCGAACCGGATCGCTCGTCTGGATCTTCAGCTGGGCGGAGACGCTCTGGAGATTGGCGGGAATAAACACCAACTCCAAGAGGGCACCGGACCCAGGAACGATGGGCGCGTCGAGAAGAGCCGGTAGGCTCTGCGAACCCCAGTCGCATTGGTCCAGAGGCTCTCCGGGACAGGCCAACTGAAACGCAGCCTGGGTTTCACTCTGGATCAACTCGATGCCAGTGACTCGGAGATCTTCATCCCCGTCGTTACGAATGCCCAGGATCTTGCGGCTCTCTACACCCCGGAACTGGAACCCCCAGTCCAGGATGTTGGCGTCGATTCCCGCCACTGGGCCGCCAGTTGCCTGCCGTCCGATAAAGGCAACTGTCTTCTCCGCTTCGTCAGGATCATCGGAGTAGATGTCCAGGGCAGCAAAGGTATCCCCCCCTTCCACGGCCGTGTAGCTGACCTGCACTACGGCGTGCTGGTGGGGAGCAATCGTCTCGGGCACCGTCGACTCGATGAGAACCCAGTTGTCATCGGACTGGTAATTGAGAGACATCTCATCAATGAAGAGATCCCGGTCGCCGGCGTTGTGCACATAGATCTCATTGAGCCGCTGAGTTCCCGCTGGCATGACGGGGAGCTCGACCAGTCGCTCCGGCACGAAGATGTCTTGAAGCTCGATGCTGGTGCCGCTGTCGTAGCCAGTCGGAGCGCTGGCTGGCCCCTCGCTCTCTGCTTCACAACCAGCAAGGGCCAACAGCATCGCGGCGACGCACAAGGGCAACAATGAAAACCGCAACATAGGACTCCTTGGGCTACAGACCCCTAGGCTCGACCGGGAGCGGCGCCCAATGTAACAACGCCGCTGGGCAGCGTCCACCGGCAGTTCTAGCCCGATGGCGACCAGCATGCCACTTGAGCCATGCCGGCTGGCACCAGGGCGAGGCCGTTCGGTCACGGGGTCCTGAGCTCGAGAGTGAGTGAGTAGCTGGTGGGAAGACCGTGGTGACAACCCACAGCCACCGCAAGAGACTCTCCAGCTGGAATGGGCTGTCCCGCCCACAGTTGCTGGGGATAGTCCAACGACACGCCGGCGTCGGCGACCACTCTATCTAGCTGCCCCTCAACGACGGACAGCAGGACAAAGTCCAGATCGGACTCAGTGGCCCAGGGAGCAGTCGAATCGTCAGGGATCATGGGCGCATTGGACCCACCCGAGGGGCTGTTCTCCCACTCCAGCACAACAAAGAGTTCCGCGTCCGTAGAGACAGCGACCTGGAAGACATCGACCTCAGCGGCGTACCAACCTTGATGGGAAGCCGTTGAGCCATCGGACACCCCGTCGCCATCAAAGTCCACCGGATGCTCGGGCCAGTTCGGCCAACTGGCAGCGTTGTCGTAGCCGCAAGAGCCTAGTTCCCCGTGGACGAGCGTAATGGAGGGCACCAGGGTGGCCGGCACAGGCACTAGCTCATCCTCCGGATCGCTGTCAGCGGTATCCAGGGCTTCCTCCTCGAGCTCCACGAGCTCGGGCGCGACCGCCTCATCAGGAGCAGGCAGTTCGTCCTCCATGTAGACATAGAGTGGCCAGCCGTCGCAGCCGCTGAGACACAGGGCAAGTCCGCACAACAGCGAGAACGCAGCTAGGCCTTCTGTAGGGGTGCAGTTCCGAGAGACCTGGAGCATCGCTACGGGCGAGCATAGCGCCAACGACGTTGCCATGCCCGGGCGACAATCTGCGGGCTGCCGGCCACCTGTCGAGGGCCAGACACCGCAGTACGCACTTGAGACTGATAAAGTTCACCGGATGAAGCAGCGCACGTCCCCAGGAACCGCTTCATGAGCAAGTTCAAGAAGTCCCTACAGGACCTCTTCTCGTCCGTCTTCGGGCGCGCCGACTACAAAGCGGTGCTGGAGGACCAATGGGAGTACGCGGAATCCTTCGACGGCAATCTGCTCGCGGCCCAGCCCGACGAGGAAGACACCGGCGTCCCCGCAACGGTCTCAATGGATGACGGTGTCCCAGCACCAGAGCCGGAAGAGAAGGCAAATCTGCACGACCTCGTGGCAGCGCCAGAGGAGGACGCGGAGACTGCTGCGACACTCCATGATGGCGAAGGCCAACAGGCCCTAGAGCGTGCCAGTCCCCCCATTGGCGCACCTGCAGGTGGAACGGCCAGCGACGACAAAGGCTCGTCCCAGCCCCCAGCCGACCCGCCGTCACTAATCCCGACAGACGGTATCCCCCACGCCGCTGAGACGTCCGATCTATTCGCCGCTCTGGCTTTCAACAAGCCGGATGCCCCCTATCCCGATGACGTGCCCGTTTCGACTCTGGTCTCGGGAAAGCACGCAACTCTGGACGAGACCGAGCTGTTTCCGCCCGAATCAGACACCGTCGCCGCTCTAGACCCTGGCGCAACGCAACGAAAGACAAGCGGAGCGAGGCTCCCCGAAACCAGCTCTCAAGAGCACAAGACCGCGCCAGCCCCACTGGTGCTTAGTAACCCCATTGGCAAGAAGATCAGCGAGAAGGCCGAGGAGACTTCTTCGCCGAAGACACAGGCCCAAGGCAAAGAGCCCAAGGCAAGCCAGGAGACAGCCTCAGCAGCTCCGTCAGCGAAGCCATCTCCGCCCCCGGCTGCGCAGCCCGCCACAGATGGGAGTGTCGATCCGAGCAACGAAGCCGGATCAAGAGCGACAACCAGCAGCGACGAGCCCAAAGCTGCACCGGCTCGAAAGAGTACCGCGGCGAAGACCAGCACAGCCAAGGCGCCCGCGCGCGCCAGAGTCGGTACGAAGGCCCGAAAGGGTCCGGCAAAGAAGGAACCACAGGACCTGACCGAAGAAGAGTTGAGAGCCTCTCAGGTCATGGCCGCAAAGCTCCGAACCGATGCCCGAAAGAGTCGTCGCGTCGAACGAACAGCCAGCGTCATCTCCCCCGTCAAGCTACCCGACGAGGATCCCACCACCGCCTCGGGAGTCGGGCCTCAGGCCATGAAGACGCTAGACGACGCCACAGCCTCCTTCGCCACTCAAGACGGTGACGACTCCGGGATGACGGTCTTCGACTGGGGCGTCGGGCTGCCTCCGACCTCGATCAGTGACGAAGACGCCATCCGGGAGGAGCTCACCCTGCGCTTGGAGACCTTGTTCGATCACCTAGAGGATTCCCTCGAGGAGGACATCCTGGACCTCCTCATCGACTCCTTGGAGGAGCACACGGTCGATCTACCTCCGTTCCCTCCCACGGCATCAAAGCTCGTGGGCAAGGGCGGCAAGGCTCCCGATGACGAGGAGGTACTGGAGATCGTCAAGACGGACCCCGCGCTCGCCGGCAACGTCGTGAAGGTCGCCAACTCCCCCTTCTACATGGCAGCGGCACAGGTCTCGTCACTGGACTCCGCGATCATGCGCATCGGAGTCAATCAGGTCCGGCGAGTCGCTCTCGCCACGGTCATGGGCTCGTCATTCGAGGTGGAGGGCTTCGAGACGGTCATCAACTCCGCCCGCCTGCACAGCCTAGCCACAGCTCTCTGTGCCGAGTGGCTCGCCGAAGCCTTCGAGGTGGACCCGGCGCAGGCTTTCCTAGCAGGCCTGCTGCACGACGCCGGAGAGTTGGCCGTGTACCGCCTGCTGCGCCACGCGTACGAGATCTCCGGCAACAAGAGCGAGCCATGGAAGCGCAATCTGCCCTTCGTCCAGGGACTCGCGCGTCGCTACCATCCCCATCTCGGGGCACTCTTCGTCTTCAGCTGGGAGCTGCCTGCCAGCGTCGCCAACAGCCTCGTCTACCATCATCATCCCGACGCGTTTGAGGTGGAGCACTCCAACCTGGTTCGCCTCATCCATGCGGCGAATGGTCTCGGTGAGATCTCCTTACGTCACGGGCGATCACGCACATGGCAGAACAGCCTGGAGGGCTGGCGCGACTGCACCCCACTGACCGGAAATATGCCGACAACGGGCAGCGATGGCGTCGAAGAGTTGCCCATTGGACCCATCCGCCGCCTCCTTCCCGCCAACTATCCATCGGCTCGGGTCCAGAAGGTGATCCGCTCGGTGCTCCTACGCATGGATGCATCGGAGCTGAGCACTCTCAAGGAAGACGAGATTGCAACTCTCCCTCCCGACCAATAGCGTCCGGTGGGATCAGAGCCTCGCACGGGGCCACACCGAGTCCTACTTCCTCAAGGCCAATGACCCCCAGTGCCCGGGCCGGGCCCTCTGGATCAAGTTCACTCTGCTCGTCCCCGAGGATGGTACCGAGGGCCTGGGGGAACTCTGGGCCATTCGATTCGACGGAGAGACCGGCCGACATCAGGGAGCAAAGGCAAGCTTTCCCCTGTCCAGCTGCTCACTCCAGGAGGTTGGACTGGGGCTCGTGATCGGGCCTGGTCGACTCGAACCGGGACACACGCGCGGCGAAGCAGGCGACGGCGACCAAAACATCCGCTGGGACCTGCGCTTTGACGTGGACGACCAGAGCACCATGTTCGGACTACCCCACGCGTGGATGTACGAGGCGTCCTTCCCGAAGAACAAGGTCTACTCTCCCTGTCCACGCACCCGCTTCCGAGGCAGCCTCAGCGTCGCAGGTGACCTCTGGAAGATTGAGGACTGGGTTGGAATGCTGGGACACAATTGGGGTCGGTCCCACAATCCCCGTTACCACTGGGCCCAGTGCAACATGTTCGGTGACGATGACTGCGTCTTCGAGGGCTATTCCGCCCGCATCGCCCTCGGCCCCTGGCTGAGCCCTTGGCTGACGGGCGCCGTCGTCCGATACCAGGGCGAAGACCTCAAGTTCAACAGCGTGACAGGTGCCCTGAACTCCAGCGTCGAGGCCGAGTTGTTCCGCTGGTCATTCCGCTCCCGACAAGGTGGCTGGCAAATGCACTGGGAGGTCGAGGCGCCGGTGGGTGACTTTGCCGGACTGGTGTATCGCAACCCTGACGGAACAGAGAACCAGTGCCTGAACTCCAAGATCGCCAGCTGTCGACTCCGCCTATCGCGCAAGACCGGGCGAAGCTGGGAACCTGTTGCCGACCTGAAAGGGAAGAGGACCTGCGCCTACGAGATCCTGCAAGTGGACACTGAGCATGGAGTGGTCATGCTGGCCTGAAGCTCTTATTTCGGCGGAAGAGGCTCCAACAGTTGGTAGGGGAGCCCACAGCAAAACGAAGGGCCCACGTGTGGCCAAGAGCGAGGATCTTGCGCCGGTGGCTGCTCCAGAGCATCAGCCCCCAATTCCTGCGCGACGACCTGCGCTTCCGAGATGATCTGACCAATCTGGTCCGCCGCTCCACGCCACCGAGAAGCCTCGACGACTGTACAGCCCAAAGTAGCGGTCACCAGGACGACGGCGATCCCCTGCTTCGTTCGAGTCTTGGCCCAACTCCCCCAGACCAGAGAAGCACCCAAGCTTGGTAGAAGCAGGTACCACTGCCCCCCGTCATTCCCCAACACATGGATCACCGGAGCCATGCCCAAGACACAGAAGACGAGCCCAAGACGCATGGTCTCATCCCGAGATCGCCACGCGGCCCACACGAAGACAGAGGCCACCGGCACCGCAAACACCATCCCAACTAAGTCGGGCAGAGACCAGGGAACTGCGAGAGGGCGGAACCAAGGAACGAGGACCTCCAGGAGGTAGGGCACAGCGAGCATCGCCAGGCCTGTCAGCACGTTCTCGGTGCCCGGCCAATAACCGGGCGAGACCTCGGCAATGCTGATCGTGACGGCGAAGGCAATGGCCACGGTCGCGCCACTAAGGCACAGGGCACGCCCCTGGCTCCGAGTGGCGGTCTCGACCCCCGACGGCCAACGACTGGCCAAGAAGAGCAACAAGGGCACCACCACCGCGGTCTCTTTGAACAGAACCGCCGCCGCACAGCTCAGCGAGCAGAGCAACCACCGACCCCGATCCAGCGCCAAGAGCGCCAGGACCACGCACGTGACCATCGCAAGATCCGCTCGACCTGCCACCCACCCAGCAGTCGCCACGTGCGATCCGTGAACGGCAAAGAAGCAGGCCCCAAGAAACGCACCCGAGGTCGACAACCGGCGCTCCAGCCAGACAAAGACGAGCACCGAGAGGCCTGCATGCAGCGCAAGGTTGAGGAGGTGGGACAACCAGGTAGGAGACCCCGAGTCGAGCCAATAGACATAGAGAAGAAGCGGGCGCCAGGTGCCGCTGCCTCCCAGGGGGAGACTGAACGGAGCGAGTGGATCCAAGCCAATCCACTTGCGCGCCTCGAAAAAGAGAACCCGCTCATCCACGAGCAGCGGCGCGTGCAACAGAACGAGAAAAGGCAGCACCGCCAAAAGCGCCACAATGACCTTCAGTCCCGGGACCCAACGTAAAAAAAGGATCTCGGGAGCACTGGATGGCTCTTGCTCCATGGACTGACTGGTACGATACTTCGCCGCGCGGCCGCGAGCCGCACGATCTTGTTTCGCTCCTGGAGTCCTCATGGCCACCGTACCCCGCGTACGCGACACCCTTCAGATCACCCGCATCGAAGCCGGCGACGGCAGCGATGATCAATTCGCGGTGCTGAACCGCGAGGGCGTCGAACTGGGGCGGGTCACCGAAGAAGGCTATTTCTTGCTGCTCCAGATGGACGGCTTGAGTGATGTCTCTGACGTCTGCAGTCGTATCAGCGAGACGTTCGGCAAGAAGACGAGTGATGCCGAACTCGTGGCCTGGTTTGAAGAGCTGCAACGAGCGGGCGTTCTCAACACTGACGACAGAGCTATCCGAATCCTGACCTACCTATCCGACCAGGGGGTCCAGTATCGCAGTGGGCGAGCGGATAGACGCCGAGCCGGCGGCAGCGAATACCGCGGCGACGAAGACACTCGGCGTGATGACGCTGATCCTGTGGGCCAATGGTTCGACTACGGCATCTTCTTGCTCAACGACGGCATGCTGGATCGTGGCCTAGAGGTCTTCAAGCGGATGGTGGACATGGCACCCAACGATGTGCGGATCCGCGAGATCACAAAGCATCTGGAGTTCCTGGCCGCATCCGAGAAGCTCCCCGACCTGGACGAGGAACGCCGTGACGTGTCCTGGGAGGCCTTTGACGATGCGCTCAGCCGCATGCTTGCCTCCGGTGAGTGTCCTCGCTGCGAGAAGCCGTTCGAGGTCGAATTGGGAGGAATGAATCGCTGTGGCTATTGCGGGGCATCATTCAGCTCGTATGTCCTGGACGCAGCCCAAGACGATCGACGCTCGGTCACCGCACGAGACACCGCCTGAGTGTCCCCGAATACAGCGTCCTCGCGGCTTATCTAGACTCCCATCGTGCACTCCCTGACCCACAACGAGCAGGTACAACTCCGAGACCTGGGCTTCCAAGCGGATGTCTTCGAGGGGCTCGTTCGAGAATTTATCGCCGGACGCTTCCCCTCCAACTCAGTAGAAGGCACCGTCGAGGCGCCGGAGGAAGGCACCATCCTGCCGCCGCCCCCCATCGGCACCATGCAAGGGGATGGCATTCACGACGGCGGGTACCAGCTCCTGTCCCAGGGGCGGGTGGGCCTTGTCTTGCTCAATGGCGGTATGGCCACACGCTTCGGCGGACGGGTCAAGGGGGTGGTAGACGCACTCCCCGGGCGCTCGTTCCTCTCGCTTCAAGCGGAGCGCCTCGTCACCAGCTTGCGCGAGCTCGGTACGGCCCCGGCGCTCCTGGTCATGAACTCGAACGCCACCGACCAGGCGACCCGCCAACACTTCGAGGACCACGATTATTTTGGGCTCCCCAGCGATGGTGTGCGCTTCTTTACTCAGTCGGGTGCTCCGCGCCTACGCCCCGACGGCACTCTGTACCGCGACCAGGAAGGGGCCATCTCCATCTATGGTCCTGGACACGGGGACCTGCTGCCCGCCCTACGCCGCACCGGCTCGATCACCTGGGCCCGAGAGCGAGGGGTCGAGGTGCTGCTCGTCGCTAACGTGGACAATCTGGGCGCCACCCTAGACCCCCAACTTCTGGGCATGTTCGCCGCTTCAGGCGACGAGATGATGGTGGAGGTTGTGCGGAAGGACAAAGGCGACGTCGGTGGATGTCCGGCGCAAGTCAACG
>MDTE01108464.1_pt1 | contig 10520 bp, 11 predicted proteins | sample 811231 | NCBI WGS metagenome assembly MDTE01 (sample SAMN05326651, study PRJNA326480) | marine metagenome | isolation source: seawater | place: Indian Ocean: Red Sea | collected 2010 | reverse complement strand
CCTTTCGTAAGTACTGGAAAAGCTGAGGAACATTTGAAGATAGCACCTCAACCATTTCATTTTGAAGGGTTTAACTGAGTTTTCCAAGAGACTTTTTATCAAAAAAGGCCTATTGAAGTGAGTTTCTTGGGGAATAAAACGACGAACGCCAAGCAATACCTGAGTGTTGAAGACCAGCGACACTTGCGCAAAGTCCGTTTCGAATGACAGACTTGTACCCGCGACGACAGCGATTGTCTGTTTTGACGTATCTAAAACGGTGGGAATTTTGGAGGAACTCGCGGCTCTTCGAAAACCCACCAGCACGCTAGGAGTTACACTGGGATTCAGTGAACGGGTGAGTTCTCCATCCTGTTTGACGAATTGATTTCGTTCATCATTTGAGTTCTCCACCGTCGTTGCGATCTTCAATTTTCCTTTGAGAACTACGGTATTGCAAATCCCCTGGTGTCATTTCGCTACGAAGAATTCACTCCACTTCATCGAGCAGCGCAAGCAGATTTCCACCCGTAATCATTGCCACATCAGATTCTGTCAGGAACGGCATCTTGTCGAAAAGATCCATCGTCTGCGGAAAGGTAATCCAGTCCAGGCACGGACTAAAATCTGAACCCCAAAGCAAACGTTGACATGAAAAGGATTCTGTCAGTTGCTCCACATACGGCCAGGCGGCTTCGTGGGGGTAGTCGTGTCCAGGTAAGGTGAGGGCGTAGAAACCGCTCAGTTTCACACGGACGCCAGGAAACTTGGCAAGCTCCGTAACCGATCGCATAGCACGAGCTGTCTGCTGAGACTCGGGCGGTGTCGCTGTTGCAGGAGGTAGTCCCAAATGTGAAACAAGCAAACGTAATTGCGGGAACTGTTCCAGGATCGGTTGCCAGGCGGTCCACGCGTCCCCTGCCGAATTGGCACTAACGATCCATCGGCGCTGGTCGACCCAACTCCAAAAGCTGGTTGGTATCTGCCCAAGTCGCTCAGCGTTATCGCCAAAGACGAACAGACTGACCCCAACAAATCCTTTTCTCTGTAGGTTGTGCAGATCCTGGACGGTGGGAGTCGAATCGATGTCGACGTAAGCTACCGGCTGGATCCAATCGTATTGCGGAGATTGCTTCGCCAGGTATTCGTTGTTTTCAACGCACCAGTCCTCGCCCCCGTAACCGACGACTAACGCTGCAGCCACATCGTGCTCACGAGTGAGCGAATCATAACAGGAGACTTCGTCGATCGAGACTCCAGGCCTCGATGCAAAAGATTTGTCCTGATAGCCTCTAGCGAATAAGTGAATATGTGCATCTGCACGCCTCGTCATAGAATGTCTCCCAAAATCCATTGGCCGGTTCTCGCGGACTGTAATGCCGCTTCCACCAAACGCACGGCTTCATATCCGTCTTCTATGGTACTGATTTTCGGCTGAGTTCGTCGTTGCACACACGCGACCATGTACTCAAATGCTGAACGCAGAACGCCGAAATCCACCTCATAGACGTTCCATTCATACTGTTGGTTTAAAACCCTGAGCCCACGCAAGTAAAACCCTGATTGGGCAACGCGATTTCAAAGGTGCCCTCTTCAGAAGGGAGAGCATTACTCATTGGGATGGACACAAAATATTGAAAAAACAATACCGTATACATGGCCCTATTTTGGATCAGCCGGTAGCAGGATTATTAGCGAACACGAAACAGCGAGGCCTCCTGCAAAACACACTTGTCCTATGGTGTACCGAATTCGGCCATGTACCGACATTTCAAAAAGAGGCTACTGACCGTGGCCCCAACCTATCAGACTTTACAACCTGGATGGCTAGGGTCGGAGTCAAAGCACCATACAGCTACGGGGCAACCAACGAATTCGGCTACAAAGCTTCTGACAAAATCACGACAGTGTACGATCTCCATGCAACCATTCTGCATCTGCTGGGGCTAGATCATCGCCGTTTGACCTTCTACCATAACGGCATCGAAGGTAGGCTCACCGACGTGTACGGAAAGGTCCTTGATAAGGTGTTAAACTAACGTCACTTGGTCGCTTAGGATTTTCCGTCGAGCCTGGTAGTCGATCGAGGTCACCTCAATTGCTCCCGAAACGGTGGTGACGGATATAAGATGGCAGATCGCTGATTCTGAATGCGAGAAGAAGGTGGACAAGCGATGTCGGATGCTCGATGCAGGACTGGACAACTCTGAATCCTGAATCGCGAACCAAAAAACTCAATCATTTGAGCACTACGGACCATAAGTCCCGAGAGACATTCATCTAACCAATATGTTTGAGACACACTTTTCTCAGATTGACGCAGCCATTGTGATCGCTTATCTGATCGGCACCGTGCTGCTGGGCATCTACGTTAACCGGCACATTCACAATTCGGCCGGATATCTAATAGGAGGACGAGCTGCTGGAACCGCATTGAACGCGGCGACGTACATTGGTACCGAACTGGGTCTGGTCACGGTGATGTACGCGGCAGCCGAAGGGTTTCAGGCTGGCTTTGCATTCCTGATAACACCATTGCTATGGAGTGTCATTGCAATCTTGATCGGTGTGTCCGGCATCGGAGTTGTGCGTTTACGTCGCATGAAGTTGACAACACTTTCAGAATACTTCGAAATCCGCTTTGGACGGAATGTTCGGATCACAGCAGGCGTTATTTGCTTTGTCGCAGGTGTGGTGAACATGAGCCCGTTCCCCAAGATGGGTGCCACATTCCTCACCTACGCGACAGGCTATGGTGGTGTAGAAGATGTCGAACTGATCATTAAAGTCATCACAACACTGCTCGTGGTGCTAGTCTTGGCCTACACGATTTTGGGCGGCATGGTAGCCGTCATCGTCACGGATTACATTCAGTTCATCGTCATCGGCCTGGGCATGACGTTGGGATTGGGATATTGTTTCAACCACCCCGAACTCAGCTGGGAAAGCGTGACTCAAGGCTGGTTCGCTGTCAGAGGCGAAGCTGCATTTAATCCAACGTTGTCTCAAAATTACGGTTGGGCCTATGTCCTTTCACAAGTCTTTGTGGCGTCGGCGGCAATTATGTGTTGGGCTCCGAATACAACACGGTCTCTGACCACCGACAGCGAGGCTACCACGCGTCGAACGTTTTTATTGGCCTCAACCGGTCTCTTCTCACGATTTGCCATTCCCGGATTATGGGGTTTGGTAGCTTACATTTTTTTGACGTTGCCTTCCGGTCCCGAAGGATTAGCCGCATATTTCGGTCCCGACGCCATGGCCGCCAATCCAGAACGAGCCAACTATGGGATGCCGTTGTTGTTGGGCAAGCTGATTCCCACGGGATTGTTGGGGTTCCTGATGGCCGGGCTGATGGCAGCCTTCATGTCGACTCACGACAGCTATCTATTAGCTTTCGCGACGGTCGGATCCCAAGACGTCATCCAGCCGTTGCTGGGACGTAAGCTAACAAGCCAAGAAAGCATTCGCATTACCAGATGGTTAGTCCTGTTGATAGGGATCACACTCATCCTGGTCGGCATTTGGTTTTCGTTGCCCGATGAAATATGGCCTTACCTGATCATTACAGGATCAGTATGGCTGAGCGGTGCCACGACCTGCTTTCTGGGAGGAATGTACTGGAAACGAGCCTCGTCAACGGGAGCCATGATCGGTTTGATCGGAGGATTCGTCCACATCGCTGCTTTGTTCGCCACAAACATCCAGCATCAGTTGGCATCCTGGCTAGGCCATCTCGATGAGGCGGGAAGTGTGGAGGTAACACGCGTCGCCGAATATGTCAATAATCACACGATCATGTTAGCCAGCTATCTACTGGTAATCGTATTGTTTATCGTTGGCTCTCTGGTATTTCCTGACAAACAACCGCAAATCATCACCGAGGGAGGCGATTGATGTTGGCAACAATTCCTTGGTTACGATTTTGGGAAATCGTATTGTATGTCGGCGTTGGCTCGTTCATTCTGCTGATCCTCGTGGTGATTCCGTTGGGTGCACGCGACATCAAACGCATGTTTGCACGGTTGGACGACAGCGCAGTATCAGATGAAAACGATCTTTAAAACGCGTGAGTGTGGCATAGCAAGAACATAGATCTTTCTTGTTCAGGCTTCGGGTCACCCTCGTTTTGAAACCCTGCCTCAGAAGTCGCTTGCAGCAGATCATGGTAACCGAATGCGTTTGCAGGCTGTTGAGCTAGATGTCTTTTTTCAGAGGTCGAGGCTCCTGCTGAACTTAAACACGTTAGAAACCTATCCTATTCAGCTCAGCATGAGCTTCGCCCTCCCATTTACAATTCATCCAACAGCCCATCCGCTTTAGATTTCGATTCTTACAAACTTACGACTCAGGACAACAGAAACAAACCAAAAGCACCATGTCGACGATCACGATCTATCACAATCCTCGTTGCAGCAAAAGCCGTACAACTTTAGCGTTGTTGCGTGAAAACGGTTACGACCCAGACGTTATTGAGTATCTCATTGATCCCCCCGACGTTAAGACGATCAAGGGTCTGCTTAAAAAACTGGGTATGCAACCTGTAGAATTAATTCGTCAGAAAGAACATCGCTCGTTGGATTTACCACCGACGAATGATCCGGACGAATTAACAACTCGGATGGCCGCACATCCTGAAATCATCCAACGTCCCATTGTGGTCAAGGGAAATCAGGCTCGGCTTGGTTGACCGCCAGAAAACATAAGCGACTTGCTGTAATCCAGCGCCCAACTCGCCATCAAAACGTGGACGCTCTACTCCTACTTGTTCGTGACAACTACACACACTCTCTTCACTGACCAATCTTTCCGCCATCGCATCGTGTGATCGCAACGACAGCTGGACGAAGTGGGATGTTTTCTTGAAAATCTGGCCAACGAGTGGATGGCTTGAGAAATACAGAGTCCGGGTGTTGTACCGAAACGAACAAGGTTCTGTTATCAGGAGTCAAGCACACGCCGCTCACCGAACTACCGCGTAGCCCACGAAAAAACAACTTGGGCAGAGCCCGGCCTGTTCCTTGTGTATCCAGAGCATAGATTCCATCACCAAATCCGGTTAACTCATGGTCGCTGTCAGTGGTGAGCCACAACCGACCCTGATCATCGAATGCTCCATGATCGGTGCGTGAAAACCAGCCATCTGTAGTTACTTCGACGTGATAACTAGTCTGATCGGCAACGTTGGCAGGATCTCCCGCTCGCAAAAAACAGCAATCGTTCGCCACTGAGACTCAGATCACCTCAGCCAAGCTAGATTCAAAACAGGTAGAGTATGCAGCAACCAATGGCAGTAAACGCCACGATGACGCGCCAATCCCACGCTGCAGGACAATCCTGTACCACGTCTGGGGCAGCGGATAGAGACCTAAAATGGATTCTTACCAAAGGATTCAATTCCCTCAATTGCACGGCGCTCACTCCTTTGAGTATGTGTCAGTTAGATCGCTATGGAACTTAGACATCGTGCATGAATATTAAACAAAGAGCGTGTTAAGAAATCGTTAATCCCCAGATTTGAGCCTTATATAGCCCCGAAAAACAGAGAAATCGATGATTAACCAGGCCACCACCAAAGCCACCACCAGCCAGGAAAATTGAAAAACAGCAATCCAAGGTGACAACACCACCAACAACACACCCGCCATTGCCTCGGCCAATGGCTTGACGATCCCAGCGACCATGGTAATGGATTGCCGACGTAACCCAACGTCTAGAGGACTGTAGAGGACTTGGATCGAGGGATCATGCATGCTCCTGCGGAACATATCACACCCCTTGGTCATCGTCATCGTCCACAGTGGCAATCGCCCGATCGAAAATACAACGGCTGTCACCATCGAGATCATCAATGCGACAGGAAAAACGAGTAGACCAACGAGGACTCCACGACGCTGCAGGACATGCCCGGTCACGACAAATTGCAGTATTCCGGTCAATAAGTAAACGGCCCCATAAAAGAACCCAAAATATTGTGCCATCAATTCTTCATCTCGAAGTAATTCCGTGGCAGCCGTCACCTTCCATTGATATTCCACGACAGTCGCTACCAAGACACTCAACAAAACGACGCCGGCGATGCCAAGCACAAAACTCGACCGCAGAGCATCAAATAATCGTGGTCTTTCCACATTTTGCTGCTCCATTTCAGGATCATCAAAGATTCGCTCACTCTGCCGAGGAAGCAGGATAACAGGAACGATCGTCATCAGATCGATGATGGCTGCCGCATACATCAACATCTCGACTTCGATCATTTTCGAAACAAAGCCGATTGAGAGCCCCACAACGATTCCTGCCAAGGTAGCGCCGGCTCCAACAAGTCCCACGAAACGCTCCGGCCGGTGGGTAAACTGTTCGTTGAACAGCGTAGCAAATTGAATGGTACCCAAACTGCCACGAACTTGTGCCAACAAGTACACTCCAGCAAACACGGCTAAGGATCCGGAAAACTCGTTCATCAGCGTGGGCACCAGAGCCGAACTGATCCCCAACAGGATCAGCGTGAGAATGACCACTTGCTTCAATGTCATCCGTCGCACCACAGCACCGTACATCACAGATGTCAATGCCACGACTCCGGCGGTCACCATATACATTGCCGGAAGTCGATCTGGACCGATGTGGCTAAGAAATGCGCTATCTGCAATCGTGCGCGCGATAACGTATGCCGCCGCATTTCCAAAACCATACGAAAACAGCAGGATGACCTGTCCGCGATGGCCCTGTCGATGTGAAGAATCTTGAGAAATCAAGGGTGGCTACGTCGGCGTGAATATTTGGATTAGTTCGCAGCGTCCATGTTGTTAAGCGATTTCGCAACCACCTGCCGGCACTTCTGTAAGCCAGTCCGTGCTACGGTGTGGGCATCCTGCTTCCAATAGTCTCGATTGAACAATTCCAGCGACAACATACAACTGATACCATTGGCGTGCAAAGTCGATAATATCTCTTGCCATGGGGCCACACCATCCCCTGGATAGACACGATGAGCATCGGTCAGCTGTTCTCGAGGCGGGGTCGCCGGAAAGTCATTCACGTGAAAACAATGCACGGCGCGCGGCCCCAATAGTTTTAACCCAGCGAAATCGGAGCCACCTTTGTAGAGATGGTACACATCCGGAAGCAGGCAGGCATCCGGATCACCCGCTTCGACAGCCACACAAACCGCTTCGCCCAGGCGGGAAAGGTTTCGCGAGAACCCCCAAACTTCGACTTGAGGCACCACTCCAACCTGCCGGCCAACCTCCAGAAGCTTGGCATAACGTTCGGCAATCGCCAAAATTGATAGTTTCTCATCGCCGTCGGTTGCGCCTACAGGCGGTGCTGCGATGTGCGTCCCGCCTATCGCAGCCAACATTTCCATATCTCGTTTCGCTTGCTCCAAGCCTTTGGCTCGCCGCGTAGGATCGTCCACAATCCACTCGGCAAATCCAATCGCACTCGGCACCTCCAAATCCAAATCCGCGCACCGCTTCTTCATGTCCTTCAAGGGTTTTCCGGATCCACGGTACTGCTCAATGTCACCGATCCACGGTTCGATTCCGTCGTAGCCGGCAGCCGCCGCAATGTCAATTTGAGTTGCCAGATCACGCGTCTGCTTTCGAATCGTGCTCGTGTTCAAACCATATCGAAATGCTGAAGCTGTTCGCGTCTCACGGCCCCCCCCAAACGAAGGTACCGCCCCCCCCACCGCAGCGGCTCCGACTCCAGCCAGCGATCCCGCGAATAGCCCGCGACGAGAGAATCGTTGATTCATAGGATGCTCCGTGGAGAATATGCTTTCTATGGTGCGCCAAAGATATCTTCCAGCGCTTTTCGCATGGGTCCGGTTTCCGGGTCCACGCCGGTCCAGTACTCGATAGCCACCACACCTTGATTGACAAGCATGCCAAGGCCATCAATCACTCTGCAACCGTTGGACTCGGCGTCTCGAACCAGTCGAGTCGTTAGTGGGTTGGGAATCACATCACATACGACCATGTGGGACTGCAGGCTGTCGACATTCAGCGGAATCCGCGCATCGACATCGGGATAGAGACCAATCGATGTGGCATTGACGACCACTTCGGCATCCTCCGGAACACGGTAATCACCTTCCCATAAAACGAATTCTGCTTCGGCGGGGACTCGGTCGTTCAGCAAGTCTACAAGTTCCCGACCTCTCTGTTCGCTACGATTTACGATCCGTATCTTGGGAACACCTGCCAATGCCAGTTCGACAGCAATGGCGCGTGCAGCACCTCCGGCACCCAATATAACCACATTCTTTCCTGAGGGGTCCGTTGTTTCACTCAGCGATTTAACGAATCCCTTTCCATCGGTATTCTCACCCACGAGCGCATCGCCACGACGTACCACACAGTTGACTGCCTCCATCAAGGATGCCGACTCGCCCAAACCGTCCAAGTGCTGTATCACGGAGACCTTATGGGGAATGGTGAGGTTAAAACCTCGAAACCCCATAGCTCGTGCTCCCCGAACGGCATCCGCCAAACCCTCAGGCGCCACTTCAATCGTCAAATACCGCCAAAACAAATCATGATGGCGGTAGGCCGCTTCGATCATCGCCTGTGTCGGATTCTCCGAAGCGGGTTGACCGAAAAAACCCGTGAGTTCCTGCTTGAAGTTCAATTCTTGAGCCATAGTACTTTCTCTTTCACTGGTGCCTACACTGCGCGCAGGATAACACAAATCGTTGGATTGCTAAATTGTGATATTGTTGTATCCGCCTAACCACATCTGCAACCACATGTCGGGTGTAATTTGTTAAAGGGTGGAACAAGTTGACAAGCTGGAAGCTTGCCCGTACGGAAGAATTCACCCTCCCAGAAAACATCGGGGACGGCATTTTCGGAGAAGGACACCATCGTTGCTGCCAGGTCAGACTCCTGCGCTTTGAGGCTGTTCCAAATCGCATTCATCGTCGCTAATTTTACAACCTGAACTTGGGATTGTGACCCCTGGGCTGGCCACTCCATTTTTTAATTTTCTTGAACTCGAACTGCCTCTTTATCCAGCCCCCTAGTTCTTTTTAGGAATGGTCGTCGGAGTATGTGGCTTGAGACAACGCCGAGTACCAACGGGGAGGCATGTGTGGCTCCGCAAAAAAGATCGTCCCATCGTTTACCGCCCTGCTGCAGGCGCCGGCCTGGCCCGACAACTTTCAAATCGCCAGCGTCTAAGGCAGGATGGAAGCAGAGAGCCTGACTTACAGTTTCCGGACAACACCAACAACAATCCCGGTAACCCGAGCATTGCGTGAATAGATTGGTGACATCGATCGGTTGGCTGGCTGTAGCCGAATCCGATTCTTTTCGGGGTACCAATATTTCAACGTTGCTTCTCCGTCGTCTGTCTCGGCAACCACCATTTGTCCGGACGAAGCATTACGTTGCTTTTTCACCACCACAAAATCGCCATCGTTGATGTGAGCGTCAATCATAGAATCGCCGCTGACTTTCAGTACAAACATATTCTTTTTAGAAAACATCGCCCCAAAGTCGACCCGGTCCGTTTGTTCATAGGCCGGATGCATGACTCCAGCAGCTACTTGTCCTGACAACGGCAACCCTTTGTCCTCGACTTCAGGAGCCAATTGGATTGCCCGAGACATATTTGGCTCACGTGTGATCAACCCTTTTTTCTCCAGCGCTTTCAAATGACACATCACACCATTGGGAGACTTAATATCAAAATGCTCGCCAATCTCACGCACCGTAGGACCATATCCTCGGTTTTGGATTTTGTCGCGAATGAAATCAAAGACGAGCCGCTGGCGCTTGGTAAGCGAGTCCAATAATGACATAGTTTCTACTCCGTTAAAGCAAAACGCTGGTGAAATCACCTGCTGACGTCGCTGCATCAGTCAGAAAACAACAAGATTTCGTACTTCAAGTTTCCTTTTCCGTATTCAAACTATCCGTATTCAAACTACTTGACGGGACCTACAAATCCGCCATAAAGAATTCAACCTTTTTACGCCACGATTCATCCGGTACTTCCCGAAATGTTTTACGAGCTAATCAGGTGTCACTCAAACTGGTAACCTGAACATCGGTACCCAACCTGTACTGGTGTAATTTAATATACGTGTGTACACAGTCAACAGCATATGTACACTATTGGAAACTTTTCTGTAAAAAACTTCAAATCACCCACCTTTCCCAGGATTAAAACCTGATGAAGACCGTCGATTTTTCTCGTTCGTTCCTTTATTTTTGCACGGACTGGGCTGAAAAGCCGTCGCGGACCGCTAGCCACAAGCCTCCGTATGAACTGAATACACCTCGGATACAACTAGATTGCGTCTGTACGATCGAAGACGAACACGGTTTCCGTGAGGAATTTGTGCTGGGGGCCAATTGTAAGACCGAAATCGTTGGCGTGGATGCAAACATATGGTTGAACCCGAATGCTGATTTTGTACCTGTTCTGGGACGTGAAAAGATGCTGGCGATAAAAACTTATGATCGGGTGGGAACGACGGTCCCTTTTCACTCGGAATCCATGGGTGATCAACCGGATCGACAGATCAGCTT
>MDTE01016294.1_pt1 | contig 10520 bp, 8 predicted proteins | sample 811231 | NCBI WGS metagenome assembly MDTE01 (sample SAMN05326651, study PRJNA326480) | marine metagenome | isolation source: seawater | place: Indian Ocean: Red Sea | collected 2010 | reverse complement strand
TGGAATAAATATTGAAGCTGAGGCCAATCTCGGGCGGGCGTTTGTCAAAATCGAAGCAGCCGTAATTGACGAAGAAGCATGGATGACGAATCCACTAACGGGTGTGTGGTCCGAAATTGGACCTGAAAATAGTCCATTTTCTTTCATCGACCCAGTGAAAATGGTCTCAGACATTCTCGCCGAAACTGAGCAAGCGGAATATGTTAAATACACATCTTCGAATAAAGAACTGCTCATAAAAGGGTCATTACCTGCTAGTTCGTTGGAAAATCTAGTAGGTTCAGTCGACCGCTATAGTAAACCGCTTGTCTATCTAAATATAGACGCAGAAACTATGTTGCTTAAACGTGTAGAAATACGCGGTATGGTTCAACCTGAAGACGACCCGGATACCGTACGAATCATAACCTTTTCCGAGTTCAACAAGCCTGTATCCATCAAAAGACCAACCTAATCGATGCGTGCGTATTTCAGTCGGATAATATCTCCATACAAGCTTCTGATACCGTTATGTTTCGGAGTATTCATAGCAGCGGACGACCAGACCGTAGTGGTAACGCTTCTACCAGAAATGCTCTCCGATCTTCGGGTGGGAGTAAACGAGCTAGATCGCGCTTCATGGTCTATAACTGGATACCTGATTGGGTACACAGCAGCAATGCCACTAATGGGTCGAATATCAGACCGTACCGGATATCGCTCATCCTTTTTGCTCGCAATGGTGGTTTTCACTATAGGTTCTTCTCTAGTAGCCCTTTCACCTGAAATACCACGCTTGTTATACGGTGGTGACCCACAATACAACTGGCTTGTTGGCGCAAGAGTATTCCAAGCTATAGGTGGAGGAGCGCTTATACCTATAACCATCGCGGCCTCAGGAGAACTAGTTAATAAAAAACACCGAGCAATGGCCTACGGAATGGTCGGAGCGAGCGCCGAAGCTGGAGCTGTAACCGGTCCCTTATGGGGTGGAGGCATAACTACATTGTTATCTTGGCAATGGGCGTTCTGGCTTAATATACCTTTAGCGCTACTGGTTATAATTTTTGTCCTTCGAATACCCAAAGGTAACCAAAATAGCAAAAAAGTCGATTTCGTAGCTGCTTCCATATTCGCTGCAGCACTCACTACATCCACTTTAGGCCTTATTCGCATTGGTAACCCGGATGCATTAATGTCAGGTTACTTGGCGACGGCGGTGATTTTAGTGACAGTATTAGTTATATTAAATCGCCGAGCAAAAAACCCACTTTTTCCAAAATATTTGTTCAACATTGCTTCTTCGAATTACTCCAACTTAACTCATTTCCTAATAGGTGCGGTAATAATTATTGGAATGATCACCGTTCCCCTAATGGCCGCTTCAGTTTTCGGTAAATCAACACTTGAAGGTGGGCTTCAATTGTTAAGACTCACCATTGCTATAGGTGTTGGAGCAATTGCAGGAGGTTATTTAACGCAATCCGTCGGTGCGCGCACACCTGCGTTAGTCGGTTTATTAATATCGGCAGGCGGATTCATGCTACTGTCTTCTTGGACAATTGAAACTAAAGATCCAGAGATTACGGCACACCTTATTTGCGCTGGATTAGGTCTTGGGATGTTAGTTTCGCCAATAACAGAATCTGCGCTGTGGGGCGTCAGCACCGGCGAACGCGGTGCTGCATCGGCATTACTCTCAGTGTCACGAATGTCAGGTATGACTGCAGGTCTAGCCGTGATTACGGCGTTGGGTACCGTGCAATTTACAGAACTAGTAGTAAATTTACCGGCATTTTCACTTGATATTAATGATCAAAAACAGATAGTGAAAGCTGCAAGTGATGCTGGATTTACAGTATTTACTAATTTCTACAGATACGCTGCCGTTTTGTTGGTTATCGCGATCGTTCCAGCCTGGTTTATGACAATCAACCGATCAGACATCTAATACGATGTGCGAATTATCAGCCAAAAATTGCCGCCTAACTAAAAAAATCTGGGATTCTAAGGACGAATTTGTCTGATATCTCACATCAAAATCACTTATACGCTAATAGTCGGGCGACCCTTTAGGGTCACGTTTATGCTCTGCCCGTCGCTCTGCCTCTAACCTCTCAAGATCGTAAGATCCGTGATCTACATATGACATAGCATCCGCAAGAGCCGAATGCCCCGCTTTTTCCCGAATTGCTGTGTGCATCAATTGACATACACGACGATAATCTGGGTGACCTTGTTGTGCAGTTCGGAGCTCGAGCAAATGAAAGGCCTCTCTAGCGTTAAACTGCATCGAATATCGCAATTTAAATCCAAAAGGCACAACATACTGTGCTACATCCGCTCCGTGCTCGTTCATGACTGTATCGTAGAAATCCTTAATACGTCCCATCGCATCATCCCAACGCTGGCCCCATCCCACCTCAGCGATTGCTGGTGGAGTCAAGTACCCATGCTTAATTCCAAGGCGTTGCCAATCGATAGTCAACATACGATGACGCTGTAGATCACGGAAACTACCAAAGTCCGACAGAATATCGAATCGATAGAAAGAGCGCTCCATTCCTCTTCCAGGCTTATGCCGACGATTTTCCCGTTTACCAACGTAAGCCCGGATGATCTCATTTTTGGTAGATTCATCCATACTTTCCACGATTTTCTGGAGCTGTGCATCTGGAAGATCTGTAGACGCATATAGTGCGGCGGCGGCAATTTTGTTTTCAGCGTCACTATCCCAATCAACCAAAGTTACCTCATCAGTATTATCAGGATTTACATCTATCCTAGAGGTGATCCGCTCAATAGCCTCGTGGTTCTGTTGAAAATACCCAGACCATGCTCCACCGCGATCCGGCAAATCAACACGCTTCAAAAAAGAAGGTATTACTTTTCGTAATTCCTCTAACATCATGCGGGCATAAGTACGTGCCTCTTCTAAGGGATGACTATTCATCCTGATAAGCATCGCCTCGAATGCTTGACCAGAACCAAATATTCCGACATTTGAAGTTGTAGATGCAGGAAGCAATCCGCGTGCCGAATCACACGCTTTAGCCTTAATTGAAGCTTGATAAATAAACTGAGAATCACCCTGCTGACGAGGGAATCGACTTTCAAAATAAGGCACGCAAGTATGAACTAAATCCGAATATTCATCGAACAACCAGTCAATGACCGCGGTATATTCGGCGTTGAGAGGTCCTGCTGCAATCTCAGGAGGTGCAACATAACGATATCTTCCGCCGAGTTTCTGATCATAGAAAATATAACGAGTAGATTGTTCTAGGTACGCGGCGAGTCGGCCCCATTCTAAAATCTTAGTTAATATGTTCGAAGCCTGCTCACATGCAATATGCGCTCCACCTAATTGCGCCACAGAGTCGTCTCCGTATTGTGAAAAAACCCTGTCATAGAGTCGCTCTGCCCGATCAAGTGAAACAACCGACTGGCTTTCAATGTCCCCGGAGAGTTGATCTATAGGAATGTCTGGCTGATCGTAGAACTCATCAAGAAAAAGTCGTCTTAGCGACTTTGGCGACCGACTATATCGAGCGAAAAGGGCACCCTTAACGACCTCTGGTAGATTCACAAGCGCGAAAACTGGACTGTCAATGTTTGTAAAAAAACGGCCCAATATCGAGCGTTCTTCAGTCGTGAATTCTTCCCGTACGTACATGGTCCGTATACCTAACTACTGCTACGCATTGAATGCGCAGAGCAGTCTGCCTACACCGTCACCACTGTCTTTATTGACAGTGGTGAAAAGATCGTAAATTTCGTCCTAAATCTATAGCATCAAACGGGCAGGGTTCTCTAGTGCCTTCTGAAATTCGCCCAGCAACATTGCCGCTTCAGCTCCGTCACCAACACGATGATCAGCAGAAATCGTTGCATTCATAATGAGGCCAACTACGATTTGACCATCCTTAACAACTGGCTTCTCTTTGACTGCACCTACTGCGATGATCCCAGCGTTAGATGGGACTATAATCGCGGCGAATGTATCTGTCCCGAACATACCTAGATTAGAGGTACCAAAGGTACCTTGAGTCATCTCAGCTTGAGTAAGACTTCCACCTTTGCCTCGCGCTCGTGCACCCAAATCGCGAACTGCGCGTGAAATCTCAATAAGTGACATATTCTGGATAGCAAGTACAGCAGGAACTATCAAGCCCTCTTCCAGAGCAATAGCAACGCCTAGGTTGATATCAGAGTTACCAACGAGTTTATCGCCATTAAAAGTAGAATTCCACTTCGGATACTTCAATAGCGCCATAGTAATAGCTTTGAGTACCATATCGTTGACTGAAACTCTATCGCCATCGCCTTGATCCGTCAGAGCATCGTTCAACTGGCTACGGAACATCATAGCTGGTTCCATGTTCACCTCGTGCGTCACATAGTAGTGAGGAGCTTCAGTCTTGGATTTCACCGTTACACGGGCGATCGCCTGTCTCATTGAAGTAAGCGGAATATCTGAACCGTCGACCACCACCGGCGCACGAACACCAGACACTGCGAAACCAGGTGATGGTGTAAAGTTTTCTACGTCAGATTTCGTTATTCGCCCGCCCGGACCTGTGCCATGCACTTCAGCAATGTTTATGCCTTTTTCATCCGCGATTTTGCGCGCAATCGGTGAAGCTTTGACTCGACCATCTGATACAGCTAATGACACAGGTGCAGGAGATGAAGTATCAGAAGTAGTCTGGGCAGGTTCCGGTTTAGGATCCTCCGCAACTGGTACAGGCTTTTCAGAATTTGCGCTTTTAGCCTCATTTGTGGACTGAACTTCTGGCAGTTCGTCGTCAGCATCACCAATAAAAGCAATAACTGTTCCAACCGCTACGAGTGTTCCTTCTGGAACAACTATTTTGCGGAGCAAGCCATTGGCGTAGGCTTCCATCTCAACAACCGTTTTGTCGGTTTCGATTTCTGCAAGTTTGTCACCACGGTTGACCGAGTCTCCCTCAGCCATTAGCCATTTTGCGATAGTACCTTCTGTCATATCGGCACCCATCGAAGGCATTGTCACTTCACTGATCAAATCTGCGCTCCTGCGTCAACAATTGGCTCGCGTAAATTAAATTTATATATCCGCGAAAATATATTGTAAAAAATACCTTGGTAGAGATTACACAAGAATCAAGCAAAGGTGACTGTAAAAGTAAACCAATAGAGGCGGTATACCGTCTCTATTGGTTTACTTTTATTTTACTCAGCGTTCACTAATTCGACTATTACGAGTCATCTTTGGGTTCACTCTCGCCCTATGGGAATTCACTCGCTTCGTAATAGGTTTACGATTGAGTTTGGCATGCTCGGTCTCCGTAGCCATTCTCATATATGAATCAAAACGTGCCTGAGATAGATCTCCATTAGATATCGCTTCAACAACTTTACAATCTGGCTCGTTCTCGTGACTGCAATCATTAAATCTACAGGTTCCAATGTATTTCTCCACTTCAGTGAACACCTTCGCTATAGCGGGTTCACTACCGGAAACTAAAACTATGGACCGAATACCGGGTGTGTCAATTAAAACTCCACCACCGGGAAGTGGCAGTAACTGGCGCGTTGCCGTAGTGTGACGACCTCTATTGTCAGTACTACGAATTTCACGAGTCTCCATAACATGCGACCCTAATAAGTAGTTGACTAGGGTCGATTTCCCAACGCCAGACGCACCGATAACCACCACAGTTGATCCACGTTCTGTATACACACTCAAAGAATCTGTCCCATCGCCGGTTATACCGCTAACCGGAAACACTTCAACGCCCGGAGCGGATTCCTTAACTTTTGCGATAACGACTTCGACTGCTTGGTTGTCAAGTAGATCGGTTTTGGAGATAACAATTACGGGTCTAGCACCACTTCCCCAAACTAGCGCGATCTCTCTTTCCAACCTTCCGATATTTATGTAAGTCGCTGCCTGAACAACAAAAACTGACGTGATATTCGCTGCCAAAACCTGCTCATCTGTTTGATCTTTACTACGATTCGCCCGCTTACGGGAGAGTAATGAAGTCCTCGGTAGAATTGTCTGAATAACATCGGGATCACTTCCTTGGCCCTCGCGAACTAAAACCCAATCGCCTACAGTCGGTTGGATAAATTCACTATCCACTTCGACAGCCTGGGCACGCCGTGAGGCAGCACTTACAGCGCGGTAATTAGAAGACATACCATGAACAAAGGTTGAAATGCCATCTACTCTACCAACGCGTCCTGGAATTAATTCTGGTTCACTGGAAACTATTTTTTCGAATCGTCGCTGAACAGGATCAGTGAGACCATACTGGGCGAGATTCGCGAAGGAAAAAGAAAAAGGTGATCTAGAAGCTCTGTTTTGTTTATTCTGGTTTGGATTAGACAGATTCAAAGCTGATGTTGCTCAAAGCAGTTTGGTGCAAAACTAAAGACCATAGCCATCTTTTACAGCTTTGAGAATGTCTTGTGCATCAGTAAGTACTTCGCGCTCCAGACCACGGTTATACGGCCATGGCACATCGTCCGATCCGACTCGCATTATTGGGCCATCAAGCCAATCGGACGCCTGCTCCTGAACTTCAGCCGCGACTTCGGCCATAACGCCACCAGTTCGACGTGCGTTGTCTATGACGATTAGTTTGTTTGTCTTCTGGACTGATGAAAAAATTGTGTCGAAGTCAATCGGGCTAAGAGTACGGAGATCAATAATTTCTACTGAAATGCCTCTCGCAGCCAGTTCATCAGCTGCCTGATTCAATGGCCGCATGCCGTAGCCGTAGGAGATAAGAGTCAGATCATCTCCCTGGCGCGTGACAATTGCTTTACCGATCTCGACCTCGTAATACTCCTCAGGTATTTCGCCTTTAGATCCATATAGAAGAGCCGGCTCAGCTATTACCACAGGATTATCGTCCTTGATAGCCGACCGCATAAGACCAAGCGCATCATAAGGTGTAGACGGGCAAACAACTTTCATTCCTGGAACTTCTGCCAGCCAAGTTTCAAAACTCTGAGAATGGGTGGCTCCAAGCTGAACCCCTGCGCCAGTTGGCGCCCTAATAACCATCGGCACACTAATTTGTCCACCAGACATATACCGAATGTTCGCTGCCATATTCACTATTTGATCAAACGCAACAAGGGTAAAAGACATTGACATGAACTCGACAACTGGGCGTAATCCCGCAGCAGCTGCACCAATTCCAGCGCCAAGAAACGCTTGTTCAGAGATAGGAGTGTCTTTAATGCGTTGTGGTCCGTACTTTTTTAAGAATCCATCGGTCACAGCATATGCGCCGCCATATTCCCCTATGTCTTCACCCATAATGAAGACACGCGGATCAGTATCCAGAGCTTCTTCAAGCCCACGCTTCAACGCTTCTCTTAAATCAACTTCTATCATTTAAATTTACGCGAACACATCAGTGGCAATTTCAGTTGGATCAGGTTCAGGGCTTTGTTCCGCAAATTGAACAGCTTCTTTTACCTGTTTATCGACCTCTGCCTCTATTTTTTCAATTTGCGAAGCTGTCGCAATACCTTGATTTATTAGCATTAACGGAAAGGTACTTAGCGGATCACGTTGTTCCCATTCTCCTACCTCTTCTTGACCTCGATACTTCTGTCCATCAGCAAGAGAATGTCCTACAAACCTGAATGTTTTCGCTTCAATAAATTGAGGACCTTCCCCAGATCGTATGCGAGATACTGCTGCTTCTGTAAGCTCACGAACAGCAAGTACATCCATACCGTCCACCTCCGCAGCTGGTATACCGTACGTAGCCATACCCGGATAAAAATCTATCCCTCCTGCCCGAACGCGCTCAATCGATGATCCCATTCCATACATGTTGTTTTCTAGAAAAAATAAAACCGGAAGCTTCCAAATGGCCGCCAAATTCATCGTTTCGTGGTACAGGCCCTGATTTGTAGAACCATCTCCAAAGAAACAGATCGTCAGTCCATCGGTGCCTTCGTATTGCTGAGCTAGGGCCAGACCAGCCGCTAAAGGAAGTTGCCCAGCTACAATCGCGTGCCCACCCATAAATCTCTTTGCAGCATCAAAGATGTGCATTGATCCACCTTTACCCTTGGATGTTCCAGTCGCGCGACCAAAAAGTTCGGCCATAGAGCGATTTACATCAACACCACGTGCAAGTGCATGTCCATGATCACGATAATGACTGACAATGTAATCATCGGCGCGGAGAGCAGAAATAGCACCAACCCCTGCTGCTTCCTGACCTATATAAAGGTGCAGAAAACCTCTAATCATGCCTTTAGAATAATTTTCACCACACGCAAGCTCAAATTGGCGTATGAGATACATCTGACGAAATAAGTCGAGGTGATCGATGTTCCCTACCACGCCACTTTCGCCTAGACCCTTTGAGACACCAGCGCCGTTCTTAGAGGATTTATCCTTCCTGGATGACGTTCTGGAGCTGGATTTTGTTGAAATGGCCATAAATTATGTGAAGCAATCAAACAAACTATCATCGCCGACTAATCAAGTCTGCTGGCTATCTCCAAAGTATATAAGGAGGCGATCATTCTACCGGAAAAAATTAAAATACCCATTATGAGATCAGTCTTGAATAGAAAATTTTGCCGCACGTAAGACATTTACCAACAACATAGAAATCGTCATTGGGCCAACACCACCAGGAACAGGAGTAATTGCAGAAGCAACATCAACTACCTCTGCAAACTGAACATCGCCTGTAAGCCGATAACCACGGTTTCTGGTGGAATCTTCAACTCTTGAAACACCTACATCTACCACCACAGCTCCAGGTTTTACCATATCAGCCCCAATCGCTCCAGGATAACCAGCCGCGGCTATAAGTACATCGGCTTGACGCGTTTCTATGCTGATATCCTTAGTACCCGTGTGGCAGACAGTTACAGTTGCGTTCGCCCCAATACCTTTCTGTAATAACAAAGCAGTCAACGGCATTCCTACTAGCTTACTTCGTCCAACAATTACTACCTTCGCACCATTAGTATCGACGCCTTCCTCAATCAGGAGACGCTGTACACCAAGCGGGGTTGCAGGAGCAAATCTAGTCTGACCTAGTACCAACAATCCTGCATTTTCAGGATGAAGCCCATCCACATCTTTCATAGGGTCAATCGATAAGATTACAGTGTCCTCATCAATGTGTTTAGGTAAGGGGAGCTGAACAAGAATTCCGTGCACTTTAGGATCGTTATTTAATCCTTCAATTATTTCGAGAAGTTCAGCTTGAGAAATCGATGCATCCTTAAGAATAGTCTCTGAGGAGATACCTACTTTTTCGCAAGCGCGTTCTTTTCCCTTGACGTATGAATGCGATGCAGGGTCATCACCAACAAGGATCACTGTCAACCTAGGTGCATAACCGTTAATTTTTTGGAATTCATCTATACCGCCTGCCACCTCGTCGTGGACTCGTGCGGCAACAGCTTTGCCGTCAATAATTCTCGCTGTCACTTTTCTTAACCCTCCGGACGAACAAGTAATAAGGGGTTTACAGACCTTGCAAGGAATAACTTGGGTGACGAAAATCGTAATTCTACTGTCAATCCTAACCCATAATCACTATAAGCAGTATCATTCGCGATACGCTTGATATATGCACTACAGGCATTTCGCCGGAGGAAATAATCGAATGATATACACCGGAATTGATCTAATCGAGATCCCTAGAGTTGCCGGTGTTCTAGAACGATATCCAAAGCGATTTCTAGAAAAAGTATTTACTGAAAATGAACAGCAGTACGCGCGTAGGCGAGCCCCGCAACTTGCAAGTAGATTCGCTGCAAAAGAAGCAGTTATGAAACTACTGGGCACAGGCATTAGAGGAGTTCCATGGAAATCTATTGAAGTAACTCGCAAGCGTGGTGGACCACCAGAAATAACATTGCATGGTCCTGCCAAAGCACGTGCAGATAAGATGGGAATAACCCGAATTGCATTGAGTCTTTCCCACTCTAGAGACTTCGCAACTGCTTCTGCTATAGGTGAAGCACGTGACAATGCGTGGAAGCCATGAAGTTAGTAACTGCAGACCAAATGTACGCCATAGAAAATTCGTCAGTCCAAGCAGGCGTTTCGATTGATGAGTTGATGGAAAATGCAGGTTTTGAAGTTGCGTCTGCCGCTCGTGATCAATGGGATAAGCCGAAAGAAATTTTCGGTAAACGCATAACCATTTTGATTGGGCCTGGTAATAACGGATCAGATGGTTTTATCGCTGGTCGCTATCTCTCGATATGGGGAGCGAAAGTGACCGCCGCACTATGTTCAAGTCGGGACCAAATCGATGTCAAGCGAGAACTGGCTGAACAAGCAAATGTAAAAGTCATCGACGTAACTACTGATTTGGGTAGAAATGAATTTACCGCTACTTTAAAGAACTCGGATCTCGTGATTGATGCTGTATTCGGGACAGGCAAATCTAGACCAATAGAAAGTCATTCACTTATAGCGTCAATACTGTTTGACGTTGCCAAATCAGCAATACCAATAATTGCGCTTGATTTACCCACAGGACTTAATCCAG